>FWWL01008519.1_pt1 | contig 13082 bp, 3 predicted proteins | sample 2228331 | NCBI WGS metagenome assembly FWWL01 (sample SAMEA103939775, study PRJEB20133) | metagenome | reverse complement strand
CCACCGGCGAGCACGTAGTTATTGATTTAACAGGATATACAGGACTGGTAAGAATTGGTTTCTATGGCGAGTCTACTGTTTCGAATGCTGACAATGATTTGTTTATTGACAATGTGAAAATAAAACGACAATCAACATGTTTAGAGCCAACATCATTGCAAGCAACAAATATAACTCAAACCTCTGCCGATTTATCCTGGACACCCGGTGGAACTGAAACGGAATGGGAACTGGAGTGGGGAATAGGTGGTTTTACTTTGGGTAATGGAACCCGTATAAACCTTACTAATAGTAGTTATCAATTAACAGGATTGAATTCTGCATCAACTTATGCCTTTTATGTTAGAGCCAAATGTGTAGGTGGCGATTCAAGCGATTGGGTAGGACCAGCTATTTTCGATACACCTTGTGGCCCTGTTACAGCTATTTATACACAGAATTTTGATGGAGTTACTCCACCTGCATTACCTAATTGCTGGACATCAATTGTAATTGGTAGCTCTGGTACACCATCTGTACAAACTACCTCTACTCAATCGAGTACAACTCCAAATTCGGCTCAATTATATAATTCAACAGCATCGGGTAGTTCGACACATATTTTATTAATATCACCGGAATTTAGTGACTTGCCATCGCAAACCACTCAAATAACTTTTAAAGCAAAATTTTCAGGAAGTGGTACAGGTGTTTTATATGTAGGAACGATGTCAGATCCTGCTAACCAGGCAACATTCAGCAACTATCAAACAATTATGACTTTAACCAATAATTGGCAGGAATTTACAGTTGCCTTTAATAATTATACAGGCTCTAACCGTTTTATTGCATTTAAGCATGGACTTGGAATGACCAATCAATACATTTACATTGACGATGTAAGCTATGAACCTATACCAAGCTGTCCAAAGCCAAGTTCATTGATGGTTTCGAATGTTTCCGGTACAACAGCCGATGTAACATGGAATGCAGGCGGAAGTGAAACATCGTGGGATATTATATATGGCCCACAAGGATTTAATCCTTCTACACAGGGTACATTAATAGAAAACGTGAATACTACTTCTTATCAATTAACGGGTTTAAATCCATCTACTGCCTATCAGGTTTATGTGCTGGCACAGTGTGATCCCAGCGATTCGAGCCTGTGGACAGGACCTGTTTCATTTACAACTACTCAAATTCCAGCCACCTTACCTTATGTATGGGATTTTGAAAGCGATTTTCAGGATTGGACAGTTGTTAATGGAACACAAACAAATAAATGGCACACAGGAACAGCAGTCTCCTATAGCCCCACAAAAGCTGCCTATATTTCTAATACCAATGGTAGTACAAATAATTACGATGGTACTGTTACCAGTGTTACACATATTTATCGGGATATTCAATTTCCTGCTGGAAATGAGTTTGCTGTTACCTTTAAATGGAAAGGTCTTGGAGAAAGTTCTTTCGATTATATGAGAGTATTTCTTGCAGATCCTTCTTTTGAACCTGTGGCAGGCACACTACCAACACAACCATACATCGGACAACAATATTATAATGAAAGTACAGATTGGCAAACAGCAAATATTATTGTAGATAACACTGTGGCTAATACTATAAAACGGTTGATTTTTACATGGAGAAATGATGCATCATTAACTTATCAACCACCAATAGCTCTGGATGATATAAATATTTATGTAATTACTTGTCCTAAACCTTTAAATTTAACTGTTTACAATGTTACACCTAATTCGGCACAGCTTAGCTGGACAGAACAGGGTTCTGCTCTCTTGTGGGAAGTTCAATATGGTACACAAGGATTTACTTTAGGAACTGGAATTATTGAAACAGCTTCTAACAATCCTCATACTATTACAGGTTTAATTTCTGGAGAAAATTATAGCTTTTATGTTCGTTCTATATGTGGACCTGGCGATACCAGCTTCTGGGCAGGACCATATAATTTTTACGTGCCTTGCGATGCTATGTCTGCTACTTATGCACAAGATTTTGATGCCGTGACAATACCTCAATTGCCTGCATGCTGGTTAAAGAAAGTAATTGGATCAACATCTGCTTATGTTCAAACTACAACATCTTCTCCTTCTTCAGCACCTAATTGTGCAGTATTATATAATTCAAGTTCACAAGGGTCTAACGTACATATTATGCTTATTTCGCCTCAATTTAGCGATTTGACTACACAAAGCACTCGTATTCGATTTAAACTTAAAGGAACTACTAGCGAACAGCTTATCGTTGGTACTATAAGTGATACTGCCGATGTGAACTCATTTGTTCCTTTTGCAACGCTTAATATTCCAAGCTCTTCGACATGGACACCAGTTACTGTTTCTTTCCTAACTTATAATGGAACAGGCGAATATATTGCATTTAAACACGCAACTCAATCAACCTATACTTACATTTATATAGATGATTTTATTTATGAACCAATTCCTGCTGTTGAGCTTGCAGCAACAAAAATACTTGAACCATATAGTGGTTGTGGCTTGTCTGCCAATGAAAACATCACTGTCAGAATTAAGAATTTAGGTGTTTCTTCGGTTTCCAATATTCCTGTAAATTATCAAATTAATAATTTACCTGTGGTTAGTGAAATGATTAATTCAACCATTAATGCAGGCGATTCTCTGGATTATACTTTTACTACTCAGACCGATCTTTCTCAATTTGGTTTGTATACTATTAAGGTGTATGTAAGTGAGCCATCAGATCCAGATCAGACAAATGATACAATTGTGAAGAACTTACTCAATGCTCCACTTATAACTAATTATCCATATTATGAAGATTTCGAACAAAATGATGGTTACTGGATAGCTGGTGGAATTAACAGTTCTTGGCAATGGGGAACACCGTCCGGCACAATTTTCAACACTGCTGCTTCTGGTTCAAACGCATGGGTAACAAACTTAACAGGCAATTATAACAATAATGAAAACAGCTATGTAGTAAGTCCTTGTTTCGATATTTCTTCATTATCTCAGGCAGTTGTAGAATTAAAACGTAGAGTTCATTCCGAAAATTCGTGGGATGGTGCAGTGTTGCTTGTTAGTACCGACGATATTAACTGGATACCTATTGGAAATGTAGGCACAGGGACAAACTGGTATAACGATAATACCATTAATGGTCTTGCATTTACAGGCACACAGGTTGGTTGGACAGGTACTTCCAATTCCGCATGGGTAACCAGTTCGCATCCGCTGACAAATCCTGGTGGCTTTACTTATGTGAAATTTGCCATTGCTTTTGGTAGCGATGGATCTTCAAATTCTTATGAAGGATTTGCATTTGATGATTTCAGGATTTATATTCCTACTGATGTTGCAGTAGTATATCCATTCGATAATCAAACCGAACAGGTGTGCGGATTGTCTGCTAATGAATCTATTTCTATGTGGATTAAAAATGTTGGAGGCGATGTTCTTTCAACAGGAACACAGATGCAGGTTGGTTACAAAGTTGGTAATGGAACTCCTGTAACAGAAACATTTACTCTACCTCAAAATTTACCTGTTGGCGATTCAATACAATATATTTTTAATCAAACTGCCGATTTATCAGCTGTTACAAGTCATCTGATTACTTATTGGATAAGTTTGCCTGGCGATATTACATCTTCCAACGATACCATTATTCATACTTTTACAAATCATACTATTAGTGTAAACATTAATGGTGGTGATACTGTTTGCATTGACCCAATATTCCTTCCTTACACCTTAACACTCGAATTCTATCCTTACGGTTACGATAGTTATTTCTGGTCAAATGAAAGTGGTACAGTTACAGGTACTAATTCCTTCTTCGATGCTCAACAATTTGGTTGGTATTATGTTACAGTTACCGATGGCAATTGCACAGCAACCGACTCAATATTTGTTTGCAATGCTACATTGTTGACCAATGCTACTTATACTTCAATCAATGTTTATCCAATTCCAGCTCCTGTTAAGATTGTTGTTGACGCAAACAATCTACCTATAGGTACTTACAAAATTTCATTATCAACTGTTGAGGGAAAGATCCTGTTGAATAAGGAGTTCGAAAGCACAGCAAACTTTAACATAGAAATACCAACTTCGTCACTTGCAGAAGGAGTGTATGTGTTAACAGTAGCTGGCATTGACAAAACCTGGAAGTTTAAAGTAATTCGTTAAACTTAGTACTCAATTGATTTCAAAGGTCGTTCCACTTAAAAGGAGCGACCTTTTTTATTTTAGTAACCTATTGTATAAACGAAAAAAAAATCATAGGTTTGCAAATAAATTTACTGAGAGATGAATTTAAAAGAAATTATCGCTGTATCAGGATATTCTGGATTATTTAAGCTAATAGCTAAAGGCAAAACTAATATTATTGTTGAATCATTGGTTGATGGAAAACGAATGCCAGTCTTCGCCAACGATAAAGCAAATGCACTTGCCGATATTGCAGTTTTTACAACTAATGAAGATATGCCGTTAGCAGAAGTATTTAAAAAAATATTTATTTTTCAAGATAAAAAAGAAATTACGATTGATTTTAAGAAAAATCAAAAAGAAATGGTAGAGTTGTTTGAACAAATTCTACCAGAATATGATAAAGAGCGAGTTTATCCGTCCGACATCAAAAAGATTTTTTCCTGGTATAATTTGTTGTTGAAACACAATTTAATTGATCTGGAAGAAGAAAATAAAGAAGAAGTTAAGAAGAAAGATCAAACTGTTGAACAGAAAGTGGAAGCAGCAGAAACAAAAGAAGCTAATAGCATAAAAGAAAAAAAAGAAGAAGAAAGCAATAAATCAGAAACAAAACGTACACCCCGCAAAAAGAAGACAACTGAGCAATGACTCAAGTGAATTACCCTTCCAAATTATTGGAAAATGCTATCAATGAGTTTTCTAAACTACCAGGAATAGGCAAAAAAACAGCTTTCAGACTTATAACATATTTGCTCAGACAAAATCAGTCTCAAATCATTGCACTATCAGATGCTTTAAGAAACCTTGCTGAGAAAATTATCTATTGTAAAAAATGTCATAGCATTTCAGATCATGAACTATGTGATATTTGTCGTCAAACTTCGAGAGATGAGTCGATGATCTGTGTGGTAGAAGATGTCAACGATATGATGGCTATTGAAAAAACGCAGCAGTTTAATGGATTGTATCATGTACTAAATGGGTTAATTTCTCCAATGGAAGGAATATCGCCCAATCAATTAACGATTGACCACCTTGAAGAACGATTAAAAACAGAACCCGTAAAGGAAATTATCTTCGCTTTGAGTGCTACGGTAGAAGGTGATACAACAGCATACTTTATTTATAAGAAGCTTTCTTCTCTTTATCCAAATATCATTTTTACAACAATTGCAAAAGGCATTGCCATTGGCAATGAATTAGAATATACCGATGAGCTAACTCTAGCTCGGTCTATTAAAAATAGACTTTCTTTTGTTTAATCGAACTTCATTCTGCTTCCACTGCCGCTAGTACGGTAAAAGGTAATAGAAAATTCAACACCACCTTTGTATTGACTATAGGTTTTTAGTGGCGATACATTAAAATCGTAGCTTATTCGATAGATGAAATTCTTGTAATAAAGTCCTATCTGCGTAATCACAGCATCTTTTAAACGATATGATATGCCACCAATAAGATGAATTTCACCAGCTTCTGAAAGATAATGAGCAAATATCCCCGGTGTGAATTGCCAGATATTATTCTGCTTCATGATTAATAATTTTGGATCTAATACCCACTGGTTGTTGATTTCAACGGTGCTTCCACCATGCAAAACATAACGAAGGGGCAGGCGACTTTCTTCACCTTCCGACAAGAAATTGCTTTTGGGATTGGTGCAATGCCATACTGCTAAGCCACCATAAGGATGATATTTTTTTGCATCATCGGTATTAATGTATGCAAAACCAAAGTTTACTTCAGGCATCCAACGTTTACTCCTTTCAAATGATTCACCACTTGGTAAGTCTGTGTCGAAATATCCGTTAGAATACTGTTTGTCGAATGTATATTGATTTAGTTTTATGGTTTTTAGAATGAATCCCGATTGTAAACCAACTGTTAAATGATGTTTATCCTGGTTACCAATAGTAATATCGTGAGCACCAGAAAGTACAAACGAAAAGGAATTAAACACTCTGCTGCTGTTATCATTGATGATATAACCTCCTACTCCCCATTTTTGTTGAAGGTTCATATCGTATGCTAATGCTGTAGTTACAAATGATTTGCGAGCAACAGCATCCCATTGATTTCTGTATTGTTGGATAAATCTGTACTTCAGGTTTTGCTTCATCCCGGTTAATCCGGGATTTAGCAACAAGGGTGAAGCATCATATTGAGATAATTGAACATCTTGACCAAATGATGCATTCATGTTTATTACCAACATGAAAAGAACGACTATAATTGCTTTTGTTCTCATAATCTTAACGTATTAAAGTTACTTCTTGAGAGAAACTATATTCTTTATTGTTAATAGTTGTTGCTTTCACTGTACAAACGTAAACTCCTATGGGTTGTGGGTCACCTTTATATTTACCATCCCATCCTACGTTCGGGTCTGTGCTCTCAAAAATGAGCTGGCCCCATTCGTTATAAACCTTGAAAATTATTTCTTTGAATGGACCACCTCGTACATATAGTGTGTCGTTGTTGTTGTCGCCATTGGGAGTAAAAGCAGTAGGTAGTACAGGTGCATATACTTCATCAACTTTTTGAACATAAATAGTTTGAATAGCAGTATCTCTACAACCATATTCGTTACGTACAACTTCTGTTATAATATAGTTGCCCGGATACAGGTACGTGTAATTTGGATTTTGGTTAGTAGATGTTCCAAAATTATCTCCGAAATTCCACGACCATGAAGAAGCTCCGCTGGATGCATCAACAAAGTTGATGGGTTCATTTACATTAAAATCTGTGCTTAAAATTGTAAATTGTGCAGTAGGTACCGGGTAAACAACCACTTCTTTGGTTACTGTATCGGCACAACCTTGCTGAGTCTGAATTGCTAAGCTTACATTGTAAGTTTTAGCCTGTGTATATAGGTGCGATGGGTTTTGAACAGTTGAATTGCTACCATCATCAAAGTTCCAATTCCATGAGGTGATATTGCCAAAGTCAAACGTTGTTAAATCTGTAAATTGTATGCTATCATACAGACAGCTATTAACAGCCGTAAAGTCTGCAAATACTGAATAGATATTTACTTGAATTGTAGCAGTATCAATACACGAATTAGGCGTACTTACAATAAGCTGTACGGTATATGTTCCAGTATCTGCATAAGTATGGGAAGGATTTTGCAAGTTACTGGTATTCCCATCGCCAAAATCCCACTGCCAGCTATAGGGTGCTGAGCCTGAATAGGTCGTGATGTCGGTAAATGTTGTACTTAAGCTTTGACAATTATAGGTATAGCTAAAGCCAGAGTTAAGGTGTTGAAGAGTGATTTGCTTTTGTGCCGTGTCTTTACAATAATCTGTGGTTACAATAAGTTGAACGGTATAAGTGCCGGTATCAAGATACAGATAATTTGGATGTTGAGTTGTGCTGGTATTGCCATCTCCAAAGTTCCATTCCCATGATTGAATGATTGAACCATTAGCGACTGAACTGTCGGTCAAATTAACTAAGTTGGAATTACAATTGAGTTGGTAACCAAAGTTGGCAATAATATTGCTTGTATTGATGTTTTGCACAATAGTATCGGTGCAGTTTGGCGAAACGCCGACAATTAATTGTACCGGATATGTTCCAGCTTGGTTGTAGCTATGTGTTGGATTTTGAGAGCTTGAAGTAAAACCATCGCCAAAATTCCAGTTCCAAGAATTAATGGATAATTCAGAAACTACCTCAGATTGGTCTGTAAAGGTAACGGTAAAATCATAGCAATTATCGGAGTAATTAAATGAAGCTGTTGGTTTGTTATAAACATCTATTGGTTGGCTGATAGAAGAAACACAACCCGAGTCTGATGTTACCGTTAAGTGAACAGTATAAACTCCTGGCTGTGAATAGAGATGAGTTGGATTTTGTAAGGTTGAAGATTGTGTAGAATCGCCAAAATTCCAATGCCAATTGTTGATATTGCTACCTTGTACCTGGCTTAAATCTGTAAATTGAACTTCGTCAAGGTAACAAACTGCTGTTGCTGAGAAATTTGCTGATGGTAAAGGATTTACATAAATATCTCTGCTAATGGTATAAGAACATCCTAAGCTGGAAGTAACAGATAGCTGTACATTATGTGAACCTATAGTGTTGAAACTATAAGTAGGATTTTGGTTTAAGTCTGTTTGAGAGCCATCGAATGTCCATTGCCATGAAGTAATAGTTCCGACAGTTACATTGCTTTGATCAGTAAACTGTACTGGTTGATTTAAACAAGGTGTTGTGTAATTAAATGCCGGGGTTAATGGAACAATTAAGTAAATCATTGTGGTATCTTTTGAGTGTGGACATACTGTATTCCCGGTTGTTTCAAGTATGATTGGTATTGATCCATTAGCCTGATCGAAAGCACTGGGTTCATAGATAGCATTTAAGACTGTATCAGAAGGTAAGAAGATGCCACTACCCAAGGTTGTCCATTTGCCACCAGAAACATTGTTAATAGACCCATTAAGTGGTATTTGACTGGTGCCTTGACAAACATAGATGTCATTACCGGCATTTGCAACGGGTAGTTTGTGAATTGTTACATGAACGGTGTCGCGTCCAGGTTGGCAGGTACCATTGTTGGTTGATGTTAAGATAAGATCAACACTTCCGTTTAACGAATCAGCCGAACTGATGGCATAAATTGCATTTAGCGAAGTTGCTGATGGAAAGAATGTTCCACTACCTGTTGTAGTCCATATTCCGGTTGAGCTTCCGCCGGTAACAATTCCTTGTAGTAATATATTAGGATTGTTTACACAAATCTCTTTATCTGGACCAGCATATACAAATGCTGAGTTGGTAAAGTAAATGGTCATAGTATCCCTTACTACCAAACAATTTCCATGGTCGGTGGTGGTTAAAACAAGTTGAACAGAACCATTGGTTGTGTCTGCATTACCAAAATGATAAACTGTATATAAATCATTTGGATTGTCAAATCCACCATCGCCTAAAGTTGTCCACATGCCCTGACTGGCTCCACCTGAAATAAGACCATAAATATTGGTTTGTTCAGCTGTGATACATGCATATTGATCAATACCGGCATTAACAATAGGTGCCGGTGTTATGGTTATTTTCATTGTATCTTTGGCAGGTAAACAGTTCCCATTTCCTGTTGTTGTTAAGAATACTAAAACTTCACCGTTTATTACGTCCTGTGACGATGGCATGTATTGTGCATTCATAGTTACATTGTCGGGGAAAAAGATTCCAGTGCCATTGGTAGACCATACTGCTCCTGTTGATACAGAATAGCTGCCGTTTAAGTTTACCGTTGAGTTATTGGCACATACTGTTTGATCTGTACCTGCATCAGCAACGGGAGCAGGAGTAAAGACTACCTGAAGTACGTCGAATGCAAAATTACATGCATCGGTTGCTGTTAATACTAAAGTTACTGTTCCAATATTTAGGTCAGCTTGACTGGGTATATAGGTTGCATTTAATGTAGTATTGTTAGGAATAAATGTTCCACTTCCAGATGTTTGCCACATTCCTTGACTGGCTCCACCGGTAACAGAACCATTAAGTAATACGTAATTATTATTTGAACAGAGGGTTTGATCTTGTCCGGCATTAACAATTCCTGGTGGTAATATGGTAATTTGCATCGTATCTGAAACAGGGCTACAATTACCTATATTAGTGGCAGTAAGTATTAAGGTAACGCCAAGATTTAATGAATCTTGAGCACTGGCATGATATACAGCATTTAAATCAGTATTGCTTGGAGTGAAATATCCGGTTCCAGTTGTTGTCCAGAAACCAGTTGTAGTTGCACCATAAATAGTTCCGTTTAGCTGAATATCTAGATTGTCAACACAAACTGTCTGATTTTGACCTGCATTTACGTATGGAGCAGGTGTTATGGTTAATAACAGTGAATCTTTTGCGACATTACAACTATTGGCTGTTAGAGTGAGATATATAGTTTTTGTAGCTGTGTCGTATGCCGATGGAATATATACAGCATTTAAAGTTTGAGGATTTGGGAAGAATACACCTGTTCCCGTTGTTGACCATGTGCCTGTGCTTGCACCACCACTAACAACACCATTTAATTGGACAGTTGCATTATTTGCACATACGGTAACATCAGAACCTGCATTGACAATACCTGCAGGAAGTATTGTTACTTGCATACTGTCGCGAACAGGATTACACAAGCCATTATTGGTAGATGTAAGATATAAAGTTATATGACCTGCCATACTGTCGGCAGAACTGGGTATGTAGGTTGCATTTAACGATGTAGCAGAAGGAATAAATGAACCACTACCACTTGTTGTCCATATTCCAGTGTTAGTTGGACCACTTATATAACCTTGAAGAGGAACAGACAAGTTATCTACGCAAATGGTTTGATTAGAACCTGCATCAACAATAGGAGGTTCTATAATATTGATGGTTACCTGGTCAGAAACAGCATTGCAATTTCCATTGCCGGTTGTTGTTAAAGTTAAGGTAAAGCTTGTTTGATTAAGCTCATTGCTTGAAGGTGTATATATTGCGTTCAAAGAACTTGATGAAGGGGAAAAAGTGCCTTCGCCACCACTCCATATTCCGCCAGAAGCAACAGTAACATTTCCATTAAGTGCAACCACAGGATTGTTTTTACAAATGGTTATGTCGCTACCTGCATCAGCAGTTGGAGCTGGTGTGTAGTAGATAAACATTGTGTCTGAAACGGCATTACATTCACCATTACCAGTTGAAGTTAAAATCAGCATTACATAACCATTGTTCAGTTCACCTTGAGAAGGTGTGTAGGTTGCTGTTAAAATATTATTGTTGGGCGAGAATATTCCCAATCCGTTTGACCATGTTCCTCCTGCAGCATTTTGTACAGTCCCATTAAGAGTAACCAGGTTATTATTTGCACATACAGTTTGGTCTGTTCCTGCATTAACAATGGGAGCAGGAGCATAATAAATGCGAACAACATCGCTAACAGCTAAGCAATTGCCGTTGCCAGTTGAGGTTAGTGTTAAATCAACGTAACCATTGGCAATTTCTGCTGGTGTAGGCGTGTATGTTGCATTAGGGTTAAATACTCCGGATCCGCCACTCCAGATTCCACCTCCAGCATTTAATACATAACCATTTAACGGTCTTGTAGAATTATTTGCACATGCATTGATGTCAATTCCAGCATTAACCACAGGAGCAGGGTTGAAGAAAATAGTCATCTGATCATTTACGGCAAGACAATTGCCATTGCCGGTTGTAGTTAATGTTAGGGTAACGCTTCCAGCAGCTATTTCAGCGGCTGTAGGAGTATAGGTTGCATTCATGGTTGTGTTATTGGGTGAGAAAGTACCAGCTCCGCCAGACCATATTGCACCAGAAGATACAGTATAGCTTCCGTCAAGTGTTACCGTCGGATTGTTTGCACAAACTACCTGGTCAAGCCCTGCATTTGCAGTTGGAGCTGCAGTAAATGTTACTGTCATTTGATCGCTAACTGGTAAGCATGTTCCGTTTCCTGTACTTGTCAGTGTTAAAGTTAAAGAACCTGATGCTATTTCACCTGCCGTTGGAATGTAAACGCAATTTAATGAATTATTATCAGGAATAAATTGTCCTAATCCTCCTGTCCATTGACCTCCGGTAGCACCAATTACAGTTCCATTTAATGAAATATTCGGATTATTTGCACATTTAATTTGATCAGGTCCAGCATCTACTATTGGAGCAGGTGTATAGGTTATCGTCATGTTGTTGCTAACTGCAAAACAGTTGCCATTTCCGGTGGAGGTTAGTGTTAAAGTAACCGAACCGTTATTAATTTCTTGTGCTGTAGGTGTATATGTTGCATTTAAAGCTGTATTACTCGGATTAAACACACCACTACCTCCGCTCCATATTCCACCTCCGGCATTCTGAACAATACCTGACAATTGGGCTGTTGGATTGTTAACACAAGCTGATAGATTAGAGCCTGCATTAACTACTGGAGACGGAGTAATGGTTATTGTTATTTGATCGCTTACAGGATTACAATCACCATTTCCTGTTGTTGTTAAAGTTAAAGTTACATTGCCTGCAGCAATTTCAGAAGCTGATGGAGTATAAACAGGATTTAAAACATTTGCCGAAGGGGAGAAGGTACCTAATCCACCTGACCATGTTCCACCTGATGCCACAGTAACACTGCCGTTTAATGAAACATTTGGATTATTGGCACAAACTGTTTGATCTGGACCAGCATCCGCTGTTGGTGCCGGTGTGAATACTATAGACATTTCATCCGAAACAGCATTACAATTGCCATTTCCTGTACTGGTAAGAGTTAATGTAACACCATTGGCAATTTCCTGTGCAGTGGGATAATAGGTTGCATTAAGCGTAGATGCATTAGGAGAATAGATCCCTAGTCCACCAGACCAAATTCCGCCGGTTGCTCCAAAAACACTTCCATTCAAGTTTACAGCAGAATTATTTGCACACTTGACCTGATCAACACCTGCATTTACAATGGGTGGTTCTGTAAAGGTTATTAACACCTGATCGGATTCAGCTAAACAGTTACCATTGCCTGTTGATGTTAGAGTTAAAGTCAATGAACCGCTTGCTATTTCAGCTGGTGATGGAGTATAATAAGTATTTAATGCCGTATTGCTTGGACTATATGAACCTAGCCCACCACTCCATATTCCACCACCTGCATTTTGTACAGATCCAAATAATGTTACAGTCGGATTATTTTTACAAACAGATATATCTGAACCAGCATTTACTACAGGTGCTGGTGTAATGGTAATAGTCATCTGGTCAGAAACAGGATTACACAATCCGTTTCCGGTGGAGGTTAGTGTTAAAGTAACCGTACCTGCTGTTTTATCGGCAGCAGATGGGATATAGGTAGCATTTAAAGTTGTATTG
>FWWL01008512.1_pt1 | contig 13095 bp, 9 predicted proteins | sample 2228331 | NCBI WGS metagenome assembly FWWL01 (sample SAMEA103939775, study PRJEB20133) | metagenome | reverse complement strand
CCCACCCACCCCTTAGTTTGATTCTAGGGGGTTAACACCCCCTAAGAATACCCCCGTTTTAAGAAAAGTGCCATAGGCACAGTGCCCTAGGTACCCGCCCTAATTGTCTTTTTTGAGAAGGAAAATTTTTGTTAAATAGAAGTTCTTAGAACAGACTCAATCTTTTTTGATATGGTATTCTGGAGATGTTTATAATTTTTTTATGATTGTAATTGAGAAATATGGTGGAGAGTATACTCTTATCTGTGACTATTTCCCGCAGTTACCAAATGTCATAGAGATTTTAACCAAAAATGAAGATTTGAAATCTTTTGTTTTGTTGGACTATGTAAGTAGTAATGCGAATTTTTTCGAAGTTATTGATGGTGTTAATTATAAAAAGTTTGCTAGTAGGTCTTATATAGTTGATGGTAAAGATTTGAAAGTTATTTCTAAGGACAACATTTTTTCAGGTGAGATAATGTTATGTTCAGAGCCTTTTAAGTCTTTATCATCTAAGAGTAGTTTAAATCAGGAATATTTACCTTGGGAATATAAAGTGAAGATAACTCAAGATAAGGTTATATTCACTTTCAGGAAATACGACTATATTGCCCTTATATTAGCATTCATAATTATCAATAGGATTAGTAGTAAATTTGATGAAATTTCCGTTTCTTCTCTTGGATTAGCTCTAGATGAACTGATACCAAATTCGAGTAGAGTTGAAATAGAATTTGTCGAATTTGGTAAATTGATTTTGCCCCACAAGATTGTTATTTCTATGAAGGTATCATATGATGATGGCACAAGGTTTTATAGTATTTACCTTTCTAAGGGTAAATGGACTGTAAAAAGCAACAATCTGAGGAAAGGTGCTACGAATTTTTTACACTATTTATTTTTGATAGTGTTTTACTTCATTAAAAATAGACTGTCAGAGCTAAAGTACAATTCTATTTTCTCTAAGTTTCTTAGCACAGAGTTTTTTACTTTTTTGAAAAATTTCTCAAGGTTAGCGGTTGTCCGTATAGGCTTTTATACTTTTCTAGTGGTGATTGGGATCTTTGTTGTGTTGAAGTTGTTTGATTTTGTTTTTTGGATTATAGTTTTCATTTTTGTTTTGATTTTCTGGTTTTACAGAAAGTTTTTTATATCTTTCCATTTGAAGAGGAGATGAAGATGGATTATAGGTCTGCTGGAGTGGATATAGATAAGGCTAATGAATTGATAAAAAAAATTTCTGATGAGATAAGAAATACTTACAGCAAGTATGTTATTAGTGGGGTAGGTGGTTTTGGTGCTCTTGTCGAGGTCGATTTGGAAAGGTTTAGGAATCCAGTTATTTCGATTTCTACTGACGGAGTTGGGACTAAATTGCTTCTTGCTAAAGAGTATGATAAGCTAGAAGGTATAGGTATCGATTTAGTTGCGATGAATGTTGATGATGTAGTTTGTACCGGAGCACTACCTATTTCATTTGTTGATTATTATGCTTGTGGTAGACTTGATGAGAGGATCTACAATACTGTTTTAAAAAGTATTGCTAAGGGATGTGAAATAGCTGGAGTTGCTTTAGTTGGTGGTGAGACTGCCGAAATGCCTGGTATGTATAACGGGAATGATTTCGATTTGAGTGGAACTGCTGTGGGAATAGCTTCTAAAGAGTTTATTTTACCAAGAGATATTAGGCGAGGTGATTTGCTTTTAGGTATTGCTTCGAGTGGTTTTCACAGCAATGGTTATTCTCTTGTGAGGAAAATAATTAGGGATAGGAATTTGGATGTTACTAAGGATTTTGGCTTTGGTAAACCAATGATAGACTTTTTGCTAGAACCAACGAGAATATACTGTAGAAACATTTATTCTTTGATAGAGAGAAGGTTAGTTAAAGCTATTTCTCATGTTACTGGTGGAGGGATAGTTGAGAATACACTTAGAGTGCTTATGGGGTATGGAATGAAACTTTACAAAGACAAAGTTGTGACACCTGAATTTATGAAATTCATTATAAGAGAAGGGAAGGTTAACGAAGAAGAAAGTTTCAGGGTTTTCAATATGGGTATTGGTATGGTTTTGGCGATTGATCCGAAATTTGAAAGTGATGTTTTTGAGCAATTATCAAGTTATTATACTCAAGGGGAAGTGTATATTATAGGCGAAGTGGTATGATTTCTAGGTATTTTAGTTCAACGACATACCTTAGGAGGACACGCGAAATAATATTTGCTGGTATAATATTTCTGTTTTTGTTTTTGGTTGTTTTAAAGCTTTTCGAAATGCAGGTTCTGAATTTTAACGAATACCAAAGGATGGCTATTGTCAGCTCTTCTCAGGTTATTCCTCTGTCCCCTAGAAGGGGAACGATATATGATAGGAATGGTGTAAAAATTGCTGAGAGTGTTAATAGTATAGCTGTTTTTGTTGTACAGAGGAACCTGCCCCAGGACCCTGAGCAAAGGATAGTTGTTCTTTCAAGGTTAGCTTCTATAATAGATCAACCTCTAAAGAAGATAATTATAAATCTAGAAAGAAGGAAGTGGGATCTGTATGGCCCTATATTTTTAGCTGAGATAACTAAAGAGCAAGCTATAAAGATTTTGGAATTTCAAGATGAGTTACCTGGGGTTTTGGTTGACACAATATATTTGAGAAAGTATAGTTATCCGTATGAAACTTCTCATTTGATTGGTTATATAGCTCCGGTAAGTGAGCAGGAGTATAAAAATCTTGATAAGGAAAAATACCATGCTGGTAGTTACATAGGCAAAACTGGTATAGAAAGAATATATGATGAGATTTTAAGAGGCAAGGATGGTAAATTGTACAGAATGATAGATGCTAATAACAATATTATAGATAATGTTGTTGCGGAGTTTCCTGTTCAAGGTAAAGATATTAGGTTGACTGTAGACATAGATATTCAGAAACTTGCTTATGATCTTATTAGAGATTACAGAGCTAGTGTAGTTGTTTTAAAGCCAGCAACGGGAGAGATAATTGCTTTAGTTTCTAGTCCTTCTTATGATCCTAACAGATTATCTATGGGTGATTCCGCATATTTTATGGATCTGTCCAGTAACCCTTCTTTTCCTCTTTATAATAGAGTCCTTCAGGGCACTTACCAACCTGGGTCAACTTTCAAAGTAGTTACTGCCTTTTCTGCGTTATACTACAATAAGTGGAATCCTAGAAATTCTGAGTATTGTACAGGTTCGCTGAGAATAGGAAAAAGGATTTTCAATGACTGGGCTTTTCATGGGCTTGTTAAGGATATAGAAGAAGCTATAAAAGTTTCCTGCGACGTGTACTTTTATAAAATAGGGTTGGCTTTGTCTCCTGAGGAACTTTTTTCAACCGCTCAGAAATTTGGTATTGGTGAACTAACTCTAATAGACCTACCAAATGAGAATAAGGGTTTTAGACCTTCGATACAATTCCATAAACAAAGGTATAAACGAGATGTATTAGGTGGAGACATGGCAAACTTATCTATAGGCCAAGGAGACTGGCTTATTACACCTTTACAACTTGCAAATGTAGTTTCGATGATATTCAATGATGGTGTTGTTTATAAGCCTTATGTTGTGAAGGAGATTTTCGATTCTTCTTCTACGAACATAGTATCACAGCAAGTTCTGAGAGAGATTACTGCTGATAAAAGTATATTTCAGATCATAAAAAATGGTATGATTAAGGTTTTTGATGAAGGTACAGCAAAGTCACTAAAATTATATACAAAATATCATCTAGCTGGAAAAACGGGAACTGCTGAAAATCCCCATGGTAAACCTCATTCTCTTTTTGTTGCATATGCTCCTACTGACTATACTGACCCTGGAGATGTTATTGTTGTTAGTGTTGTTGTGGAAAATGTAGGTGCAGGATCAGCTTTTGCTGCTCCTATAGCAGCTAAGATAATAGAAACTTACTTTAATAAGTATGGTTATAGAAAATGAGATTTACTATATGCTTTTATCTTCCGAGAATAAAATTTACAAAGGTTGTATTATGATCGGAAAATCCTTAGTTTTAGTATTTATTTCGTTTCTGATGAGTGGTTTGTCTTATGGCTATTTGCTTACAAACTTATCTTTCGAGTTGAACTATCAAAATAAAACTATTTCTTTGAAATGGGATATAGATGAAACTGCTCAGAAAATAAAAGAAGTTTCTTATATGGTTTTTAAATCTAGTAACTCATGGAATATATCTAACAACTATCTCGTTAATAGTTCTGAATTTTTGCCTATTGGTGTAGTTAATAAAGAAGAAGATCAAAGAAGTTTTATATTCATAGATAATGAGGTATTTGATAAAAACTATTATGTTATTGTCACTAGAACTAATGGTGTAGTGGTATTGGGCACTTATTCTAATGCTATTTTAATGGTTGATTACAAGGAACCATCAAATTCGATAGTGCCTTCTGGTATATTACCAAGTGTTTTGACACAGAATGTTGAGGTTACATCTTTGACTAATATTACAAATATTTCATCTAAAACGAATATTATCGCACAAGATACTAACATAGTAGCCTCTGGTAAGCCTTTAACAAATGCTATTTCGATTACTAATTTTTTCACAAATTATGTTTACATGACGAATTTAGTTAGATTAGCGAAAAAGGAATCTTTTGAAGTATCCGATTTGGATTTTGAGTTTATTCCGGACGATTTTAAGGTAGTATTACGTGATTACTTTTTCAAAGGTAGGTATAGAGATACTATAGAGATTTTGAATAGGATTTTAGAGGAGGATATTGAGGAAGATATGAGAGATTTGATAAAAGTGTACCTTGCTAGGTCTTACTACAGTATCGGTAAGAAGAGAAAAGCACTTAGAATACTTATCGATATAACTTCTGAAAACATCCGAGAAATTTCGGAATTCTGGCTTAACAGGTTTTCTAGATATTTCTGGAATTAGGTTATGCATCAGGGAAAGTTTGGAGTTCTTTTAAGAGAAAATCTAGTATTTCTTCGTTTTTTATCCTTTTGTATATTTTACCGTTTTTGTAAACTACTGATCCGGATTTCCCACATGACACACCTATGTCTGCGTCCATAGATTCACCTGGTCCGTTTACTACGCATCCCATTATAGCGACTTTAGCTTTCTTTTTAATATTCTTTGCTAGGTTTTCAAACTTGTTAGTTATGTCTATTATGTTTACATCTGCTCTTGCGCATAGTGGGCATGAAACTATATCAAGTATTACCTGCTTGTATCCAAATTGCTGCAATATCGCTACACCTATTTCTACTTCCTTGGTGGAATCACCTGTCAATGAGACCCTTATGGTATCTCCTATACCTTCTGCAAGTAATGTTCCTATACCTATAGTGCTTTTTATTGTTGACCTGAATTCTGTGCCTGCTTCAGTAACACCAAGATGTAATGGATAATCACATTGTTTTGCTATTAGTCTATAAGCTTCTATCATAGTTAGAACATTGTTGTGTTTTACAGAAATAACTATATCAAAAAAACCTAGATCTTCTAAGATTCTAACATGTTGAAATGCAGAGTCCACTAATGCTTCGGGAGTAGGGCTAGGGTATTTACTTCTATCTATGGACCCAGCATTTACGCCTATTCTTATTGGTATACCGTTGTCTTTACATGCTCTCACTACTTCTTCTACTTTCCACTTTTCCTTTATATTTCCGGGGTTTAATCTTATTTTGTCTGCGCCGCTTTTTATGGCTTCCAAGGCTATTTTATAATCAAAGTGAATGTCTGCTACTATGGGTACTTTTACCTGTTTTTTTATCTCTTTTATTGCCCTAGCAGATTCTATATCTGGCATTCCCAGCCTTACTATATCAACACCCGCTTCTTCGCACTTTTTTATAATATCCACTGTTTCTTTGATGTTTGTAGTTTTAGTAGTGGGCATCGTTTGAACTGTTACCGGCGCATCACCACCTATATATATGTTGCCCACTCTAACTTTTCTTGATTTTCTTCTTTGTATCATACTCAAACCGTATAGAATTTTTCTAAATATAACAAAAGTGTATGCAATTTTCAATTTCTGATGAGCATGTTACCAGGAATTTCTATTTAAGAATTTTTCTTAGCATCTAGTTAGGGTAATTCCCCCGCCCACCCCCCTTTAGTTTAATTCTAGGGGGTTAACACCCCCTAGTGATACCCCCAATTTTAAGAGCCTTTCTTCTTTGAGTTAGGTAACTTTTGTTTGTTTTTTAGCATACTATTTAGGGTACTTCCCGCCCACCCTCCCTTTAGTTTATTATAGGGGGTTAACACCCCCTAAGAATACCCCCATTTTAGTTAGTTAACTCTAATTTGCTTTTTAGCATCTATTTAGGGTAACTTCCCACCTACCCATCCCTAAGAGATTCTATAGGGGGCTACGCCCCCTAGTGATACCCCTGATTTTTAATAGGTAACTTTAGAAATTCTATAGGGGTCTTCGCCCCCTAGAATACCCCGCTTTTAAGAGGCTAAGCCTCTTTTCTCAATTATAGAGGGCTTTACACCTTATTTTAAGAAAGTGTCTTAGACACAAGTGCTTTAAGCACCCTTAGGCACCCCCATTTTTTAGAAAAGTGCCCTAGGCACCTTAGGCAAAGAGTTTTAGACATCCGACTTAAATGGTTTAAAAGATGCTATACTGCTAGTTTGGTTTTTCTATACTTTATTGGTATCCTAAGTTAATTTACTCTACGTAGATTCTTGGGACTCTTTTTGAAATGAAACATGTCGCTTCATAAGGTATTATTCCTATTCTTTTAGCGAACTCTTCAACTCTTATCTCGTTTTCTCCGGATTTCCCAAAGATGACTACTTCATCTCCAACTTCTACAGATTGGTCAACCAATATCATGATATAATCCATAGTTACTCTTCCGACTAAATTATATTTTTTGCCATTGATTAAGACTTCCATGTTGTTTGAGTAAAGGGTAGAAATACCATCTGCATACCCTATTGGTACTACAGCAACATACCCATCTTTTTTCATAAAGAAGGTTCTGTTGTAACTTATACTTTCACCTTTTCTAAAAAACTTTTTAAGAGCAATATAAGATATTAGGGACATTGAGTTTTGTATTTCAGCTTTATTTCTGAGGCTCATATTGGGGTAATAACCGTAAACAGAAAGTCCGCATCTAGCAAAGTCATATTTCGAAGCTTCAGGTATATTCAAAACACCTCCACTATTCGAAAAGTGAGTAATTATATTAGGAAATAACTTTTTAAATTCAGTGACGATCCTATCGAAGAGATTTATCTGGTTGATGGAAAACTCTCTATCAAAATCAGATGAGGGAAAGTGGCTCATAAGGTCAGTTACTTTAACATGTTTTAGGTTTAGTAAAGTTTCGAGTAATTTTTTTAGTTCGTGGTGATGTATTCCTAGTCTACCCATTCCAGTGTCAATTTCTATACCAACCCGAGTGACGATTCCAAAAGATGCAAAAAATTCTTCAATAGCTTTTAAGAAATCTATATCACTGACTATTGGTATTAGGTTAGGTAAATCTTTTAGTTTTTTTAAATCTTTGACTTCTATGGGGCAAAAGATAAGAATTTCTGAACTTTGAAAATATCTCGAAATGGAGAGTTCAAATGCTTCATCCAATGTAGCAACTGCAAACCTTCTTACACCTTTCTCGAAGAGGAATTCAAAGATTTTCAATGCTCCATGGCCATAAGCATCTGCTTTTATAACTGGTATAATCGGTTTGTTTTGGTTGAGGTTTGTAAGAGTTGTTAGGTTTTTATAGATGGTTTCTAAGTTCACTATGGCCAAAGTTCTTCTAAACATTTTCTCCTCTGGTTTGATTATGCTTTTATTCATTAGTTTGTAAGTTTTTAGATTTAACCTTCGAAGGAATATATGAATTTAGCTATGTCAGTTGTTCCATTTTGTATGTTTACTTTTCTTATATTCTCTTTAAACATTCTGATGTATTCTTCGTCGATGAGTAGCTTTCTGACTTTATCGACTACTTTTTTGGGGTTTGTTTCATAGAACCCGAGGTGATTTTTCTCAACAAACTCGACATTACCTTTTTCTTGTTCCCATATGTAGGATGTGATGATAAGAGGTTTTTCTAGTATTAGTGTTTCCATAACAGTTGCAGGTCCACCTTTGGTTATAACTAGGTCGGATATATTCATAAGCTCATACATGAAATCTACGAAGCCAAAAACGAGTATATTTTTGTTAGGATACTTTCCTTTGATTTTCTCGCTTCGTTGTTTCAAGACTTCATTTCTACCGCAGACTATAGCAAGCTGAATATCAAGGTCAGATTTCGCTAATGCTTCAAGAAATTTCTCACCATCTGGTAAGCCTTCGCCTCCACCTGCTATAAGAACTGTTTTCTTATTTTTAAGAAATCCATACTTATCCTTTAGAGTTTCAATCTCTACATCTGAGAGTTTCGAATTAAACTTTTTACTCAAAATGATAGGTAAAACGGTAATGTTTTTCTCTGGGATGCCGTGTTTAATAGCATACTGTTTCATCAGGTCACTGAAAACTACTAGTTTTATATCCCTTGTAGTAAACCATATAGGATGGCATGTGAACGGATCTGTGGCTATAACCAAAACAGGTATATTCATATTTTCTTCTTGTAGTATTTCTTTGATTGGCTTTATTACAAAAAAGTGGTCTATAACTATCTTGTCAGGTCGTTCAGATAGTATAAACTTTCTCAAGTTTTCTTTTATATGCCTAGAAACGATATTAACTTCGATTTTTCTAACCCATGTGAGTTTACTGAATGCGTATATAACCATCCAAATAGGATGAAAAAAGTTTGCAGCAATAGAATAACCTTTTTCGATGGTATCCCTTACGAAGTCAGGGGCACCTGTTAAAGCATCGAATAGTATCGGTTCAACATCTGTGTAAAGAGATTTAAGTTCTTCTGCTAAGGCTCTAGCAGCGGCAAGATGTCCAGCACCTGCTCTGACGTACATGATCGCTATTTTTTTCATATATCCTCCCCGTAAAATGATAGAATATCGATTCAACTTTTCTCAATAAAATCCTAAAAATCTTTAGAAGTTTTCTAGACAAGTATTTTAACAACTTCAACTTTTTTTTCCTTTCCCTTAACACTAACCGGTTCAGTTTCTTGGATATTATATTTTTTAGATGATTTCTGATACGTCTCTTTCGAGACTAGGATTTCACATGGACCTGCTAGAGAGCAAAGTCTAGAAGCTAGATTCACGGGGTCTCCGATACAAGCAAAATCCATTCTCGATTCAACCCCAATGTTCCCGACAACTACTTCTCCTCCGTGAATACCTATCCCTATCTCAAAGTAAGGTAAACCTTCTTTTTTTCTTTTTTCATTTAATTCTTTAACCTTCTTGATAATTTCTATCGCAACAGATATTGCTGTATCTGCTTTTTTGCTACCTTTAAAGTGGCACATTATTTGATCACCAACATAGTCGTCTATGTCTCCACCTTTAGAATGTATTATCTTTGCTTGAAGATCATAATATATGTTGAGAGTATCTATGACGATTTCTGGGGGATTTTTCTCAGCAAAGGAAGTAAAACCCCTAACATCTGAGAATAAAAACACTAATTCTTCCTTTCCTAATTGACCAGGTACAAAATTTATGTCTTTTCTCTCTAGTATTTCTCTAGTAGATTTGGATACAAATTTTTCTAGATGGTATTTCTTTTTTATCTCGTCTATCATATACATAAACACATCTGATAACCTTCCTATTTCATCGCTGGATTGTATGTCTACTTTCGTATCTAGATTACCTTCACTTACCTCTAATGCCCATTTTTCAAGGATTTTTATATTTTTGACCAAAAAGTTTACTAGGAAAAAAAGGATGGCAATACCAATCGAAAAAACTATTCCTGAGATTACAACCGAACTGTAGAAGTTAGAATCTATATCTTTCCATATTTTATCCATGTCAAATACGATACTAACTGCACCCAAGAGTCTCAAATCATCTAGCTTATTGTATAAAACATTGAGGTTCGAGATTATGTCTTTTTGAAGATTACCGACTTCCACATATCTTTTATTTTCCAGAGCAACTCTTTGTTTTTCTTTTAAATCCTCAAGCCACTTCTTGCTTATCATCCAATTCTCAGTTTTTTTCAATCTCCAACCTCTCTCATTTAAAACTCTTGAGAAAAGTTCTACAAATAAGAATTCTATATCTGGATAGCTTTGCTGGGTTTTTTTCTCTTGTGTGATGTTTTTATCCTTATCTTTTGAGACTTTGGATTTCGAAGTAGTAGAAATGTTAGGTTTGCTTTTATTTTTATCGACTTTACTCAAACCCTCAAAAGAAAAGTTCAAAAAATCTCTATACTTGGATGTTAAAAACCTTACAATTTCCCCTTTTCTTTTTGAAGTAGCTTTTTCGTATTCTGGGTAGTATTTCTTGAAGTCCTTCAAAACTTCTATCACTTCCCCTGATTTAAGAAATATAGGATATGTAACAAGTCTGTATTTATTTTTAGTGTCGTCTTTTTTGGTATCGTAATCATAGTAGAAAACTCTTTCTTCTTTTTCTTTAAAAACTTTATTAAAGAAATCTATGAATTCAACTTTTCTACCAACTTCTTTTGGGTAGGTGCTGTAAACAATTCTCAAATCTCTGTCCAATACAAATATTTTTCTTATATCTGAGTTATAATTTTTGAAATTTAAAGCTTCTTTTGAGATTACTTCGTATCGTAGGGATAATTCTTCCTGAGACATACTTTTTGTTCTATCCAAATATATCTGAGAAGGACCGGAAATTATTCTAGTTAGTGTGTCGACTTTGTCTATTTTCTCTCCCCAAAACAGTCTTCTCTGGTGTAAATACATGGAAACGGATAAGATAATTATCACAAAAGAAGTAAAAATTAGGAACACACCTAACATCCTGAATCTTATACCAATTGTGACTTTTCTGAATCTTTCTTTTCGTTTCTTTTTTTGTACCTTTTTGGACAAGGCTTTTAATTTGCTAAAAATGGTAAATAATTTGTCAAATTTCATAAGCCAATTATGAAAATATTATCGGGGTATTTCAATAAAATTGGTAATTTATCAGGAATTTCTACTTAAGAATTTTTTAGCATCCATCTAGGGTAATTCCCCACCCACCTATACCTAAGAGATTTTATAGGGGGCGGAGCCCCCTAAGATTACCCCCATTTTAGAAAAGTGCTATAGGCACCCGGGCTAATTGTTCTCTTTTAAAGGGAAAAATAAAGGGAAAAATTTTGTTAAATAGAAATTCCTGGTTTGGGATTTTCACTATCTTGACATGTTTATTTTTTATCATTAAATATAACTTATTTGAGAGGTAGACAATGGGTAAGCTTAAGTGGCAAGATAAGATAGGTTTGTTTTCAGAGAGCGAATATGAAGTAGTTGATAAGGATAAGCCAGAGTTGTATAAAGATTTATTTCCTTACACTAGCCCACCAGTTATAACATTTGATGGGCTTATACCTCAGCAATATATTCCAGAAGATATTTGGATTACTGACACTACTTTTAGGGATGGGCAACAAGCTAGACCTCCATATTCCATTGAACAGATTGTTGATTTGTATACAATGCTTCACAATTTGGATAACGGAAGCGGAGTTATAAGAAAAAGTGAATTTTTTCTATACACGAAAAGAGATGTAGAAGCTGTTGAAAAATGTTTGGAGTTAGGCTTTGATTTTCCTAAAATCACCGGTTGGGTAAGGGCTACTGAAGAAGATTTGAAGTTACCTTTGAAGGTTGGTTTGAAGGAGACTGGAATATTAACTTCTGTATCGGATTATCACATATACAAAAAATTAGGTCTTACCAGAAAAGAGGCTGAAAACAAGTATATTTCGGTAGTTAGGAAGGCTGCTGAGCTAGGTTATCAAGAAATCAGGTGCCATTTTGAGGATGTTACAAGGGCTGATATATTTGGTTTTGTTATACCTTTTGCGCAAAAGCTTATGAGAATTAGTGAAGAAACCGGTATGAAAATAGTTATAAGATTGTGCGATACCATGGGATTTGGTGTACCTTTTCCGAATGCTTCGATACCTAGAGGTATTCCTAAGCTAATTTATTTCCTTAGGACTGAAGCAGGGGTTCCTTCTGAATCTTTGGAAATGCATATGCACAACGATTTTGGAGTGGTTGTGGCTAATTCTGTTGCTGGGTGGCTGTATGGTGCTTCTTCAATAAATGCTTCGCTTTTAGGAACTGGTGAAAGAACAGGAAATGCGCCTTTGGAGCAAATAATATTCTGGTATATAGGTATAAAGGGAACTCATAAAAGTATGAATTTGAAGGTTATAACCCAGATAAAGGAATACTATCAAAAGGTAATCGGTGATTTCATAGATCCGCAGAAACCTTTTGTAGGCGATAACTTTAACACGACAAGGGCAGGAATACATGCTGACGGGCTTATGAAAGACGAGGAAATATACAACATATTTGATACTACTAATGTTTTAGGAAGAAAACCTATGGTTATGATTTCAGATAAATCTGGAACTGCTGGAATAGCTTATTGGATAAACACTTATTTTAATCTCAGCAATTCCGATAAGCTCACAAAATCTCACGCAGGTGTTAGAGAAATTTACAGTGAAATAATCAAGATGTATGACCTAGGAAAAGAAGGACCTCTTACAGAAGAAGAAATGCTTGAACTAGTAAGAAAACATTTGCCAGAACTTTTTGTAAGAACAAAATAATGAAGTGACTTTCTCGTATTACTATAAAACATGGTGCCTAAGATACTCTTTTGAAATAAGGTGTGAACTCCCAAGAGAGTAGTTTTATGGGGCTCCATCTCCGAACTTAACTTTAGCTCATTCGGAAATTTCTATTTAAGAAAAAATTCTCTAAAGGAGAAATGGGTGCCTAAGGCACTTGTGTCTAGGACACTTTCTTAAAATAACGGGGGTATGCTTGGAAGTTAAAACCCCTGTAATTGAGAAAGGAGGCTTAGCCTCGGGGGTATTACTAGGGGGCGAAAACCACTATAGATAACTTAAGTAAAGGTAAGCGAGAAGTTACTTTCTAATTCAAGATGGGGGGTATTACTAGGGGGGCTTCGCCCCCCTATAAGCAACTGAAGGGT
>FWWL01008509.1_pt1 | contig 13098 bp, 12 predicted proteins | sample 2228331 | NCBI WGS metagenome assembly FWWL01 (sample SAMEA103939775, study PRJEB20133) | metagenome | reverse complement strand
TTTGTGTTCCAGCCGACTGATGAGGACATTCACACGGCAGTCGAGCGCCGCCTGCGCGAGTTGGTGGGCCCTCTGGGGGGGAAGATTGCAACCGGGCGCAGTCGCAATGACTTGGTGGCTACCGATTTACGCCTCTGGTTGATGGAGCAGTTGCGCTCCCTGGAGGGGGCTTTGTTGGAGGTGCAAAAAGCCCTGTTGGACCAGGCTGAAGCAAGCGGAGATCTCTATCTGCCGGGCTACACTCATTTACAACGTGCTCAGCCGGTCCTGCTGGCGCACTGGTGGCTGGCGTATTTCTGGCCGCTGGAACGCGACCGCCAACGCCTGGGGGATCTCTACCCGCGCATCGCGGTCATGCCGATGGGAGCGGCGGCACTGGCCGGTTCGGGATTCCCGATTGATCGGGAGCATCTGGCGCGGCGCCTGGGCTTTCTGGCGGTGGCTCCCAATAGCCTGGATGCGGTAGCCGATCGCGATTTTACGGCTGAATTTCTCTTTGTGGCGGCCATGCTGGGAATTCACCTTAGCCAGTTAGCCGAGATGGTGATTCTCTTCTGTAGTCAGGAATTTGGGTTCCTGGAGATTCCCGACGCCTTTGCTACGGGCTCCAGCCTGATGCCCCAGAAGAAAAACCCCGATCTGTTCGAGTTGACCCGTGCGAAAGCCGGTGCTCTGTTGGGGCATCTAACCGCATTGCTGACGGTACTCAAGGGACTGCCGCTGGCCTACAACAAAGATCTTCAGGAGGATAAGGTGCAGGTCTTTGGCGCCATGGATACCCTGCTCAGCGTCTTGCCCGTGCTGGCTGCCGTGCTACGTGCCTTACGGGTCAGGGCGGAACGCATGCAGGCCGCGGTGAGTGCTGAACTGATGGCTACCGACCTGGCGGATTATCTGGTGGAGCAGGGCCTGCCCTTCCGTGAGGCCCATGCCGTGGTGGGGCAGGTTGTGCGTCTGGCGTTGGCACGCGGGCAGAGCCTGGACGCCCTGGACCGGGAAGCATTGCTGGCCATTCACCCGTTGCTGGATGAGCGTGCGTTGGCAATCCTGCAACCGCGCCACAGCCTGGCCCGGCGCAACCTGAGCGGAGGAAGTGGCCCGTTGGCGGTTCGTACCCAACTGCATGCGGCGCGGGCAGCACTGTTGCAGCGGGTGATTCCGGATAGCAGTGAGAACGTGCGTGAAGAGCGCACTTCCAGATCTTAGTCAGAACTTAAAACTTTTTCAAAAGGAGGTACACGATGATGTCCACACACTGCCCTGAATGTGAAGCCCTGATTGAGGTGAACGAAGAGGTGCAATTGGGTGAAATTCTGGTTTGCCCTGACTGTGGGGTTGATCTTGAAGTGACCGCATTGGAGCCGTTTACCCTCGAACTGGCGCCCATGGAAGCCGAAGACTGGGGCGAGTAAGCCCCACCAGACTGCTTGTCGCGAGGTGTACCGATGAACCATCATCGTTTGCGTATTGGTGTGCTCTATTCGCGTTTACGGGTAGAGGAGAAGTGGATTTTTGCGGCACTTGAACAGCGCGGTGTGGATTATGAGCGCTTGGACGACCGCTTTGTCCACTTCGACCTGGATAACCCTGGTCCGTGGCTTCAGTACGATGCCATTCTGGAGCGCAGTATCAGTTATGCCCGTGGCCTTTATGCTCTGCGGGTGCTCAATGCCTGGGGTGTGCCCACGGTGAACACTGCGGCAGTGGCGGAGGTGTGCGGGGATAAACTGGCCACCACCGCAGCACTGACGCGTGCGGGCATCCCACAGCCGCGCACGGTGGTGGCTTTTACAGCGGAGGCAGCCTTGGAGGCCATTGAACAATTGGGGTATCCGGTAGTGCTCAAGCCCGTAGTGGGTTCATGGGGACGCCTGCTGTCGAAAATCAATGACCGTGATGCGGCGGAAGCCATCCTGGAACACAAGGAAGTCCTGGGGTCTTACCAACACCAGATCTTTTACATCCAGGAGTACATTGAAAAGCCGGGGCGCGATATTCGGGCTTTTGTGCTGGGAGATCGCACCGTGGCAGCCATTTACCGCAAATCGGAGCACTGGATCACCAACACGGCGCGAGGTGGCCAGGGTGAGATCTGCCCGATAACCTCAGAACTGGAAGAACTCTGTGGGCGGGCAGCAGCAGCCGTTGGCGGAGGGGTGTTAGCCATTGATATTTTGGAGCACCCCGAGGGGGGACTGCTGGTTAACGAGATTAACCACACCATGGAATTCCACACTACGGTACCTACCACAGGTGTGGACATTCCGGGCATGATCGTGGATTACGTCCTGGCGGTGGCGCGCCAGCGTGTGGGGGTGGTGGCATGATCCGTGCAGCCATTGTTGGGGCTTCCGGCTATGCAGGTGGTGAGGTCTTGCGCCTGCTTCTGGATCACCCGGAGGTTGAGGTGGTACAGGTGACCTCACGTCGCCATCTGGGGGAGTATGTTTACCAGGTCCATCCCAACCTGCGCAAGCGCACCTCGCTCAAATTTAGCGACCCCGCCGGACTTGAGGCGGTGGATGTTCTCTTTCTGGCGCTCCCCCATGGCGAGGCACAGCACCAGATTGACCGTCTGGCAGGTTTGGCCACCTACATCATTGATCTCTCTGCCGACTTCCGCCTCAAGCGCGCCGAAGAATATGAACACTGGTACGGAGCGCCACATGCAGCCCCATACTGGTTAGGGCGCTTTGTTTACGGCCTGCCCGAACTTCATCGCGAAGATCTGCGCGGTGCTCACTACGCCAGCGGCGTGGGATGTAATGCCACTGCAGCCAACCTGGCGCTCTTGCCGCTCGTGCGTGCCGACTTGCTGGATACGAGTCAGCCGATAGTGGTAGAAATCAAAGTTGGATCTTCGGAGAGCGGCGCTGAAGGGAACGTCGGAAGTCATCATCCGGAGCGCAGTGGGGTCATTCGCACTTTTTCCCCCTTTGGTCATCGCCACACTGCAGAGGTGATCCAGGAGATGGGGTTGGAACATGTGGTGCTGACCATGACGGCAGTGGACCTGGTGCGTGGGGCCCTGGCAACAGCCCACGCGCGGGTGAAACCCGGGGTGAGTCAGCGCGATCTGTGGCGCGCTTATCGCGCAGTGGTCAACGAAAACCCATTTTTACGGTTGGTCAAAGAGCAGCGGGGCATCTACCGCGTGCCGGAGCCCAAAATTCTGGCCGGCTCCAACTATGCTGATTTGGGGTTTGAATTGGATGAACGCACCGGCCACGTGGTTTCCATGTGCGCCTTGGATAACCTGATGAAAGGTGCGGCGGGTTCTGCCGTACAGTGCATGAATTTGATGTTGGGGCTGGATGAGACCTTGGGGCTGACATTCCCCGGCCTACATCCCATTTAATGTTTTTTGGAGGAGGCAAGCGTGTGAACGGAAATGGACATTTGCAGACCCTTGTGGTCAAACTGGGAGGTACCGAAGGGGTTGACTTTGCCGCGATTTGCCAGGACGTGGTGGCCTTACAGCGTGAGGGCTGGCAGATGGTGCTGGTGCATGGAGGATCGGCAGAAGCCAATGCCTTGGGAGAAGCATTGGGACATCCCCCGCGTTTTGTGACCTCACCCTCAGGTTTTACCTCGCGTTACACCGACCGCAGGACCCTGGAAATTTTCGCGGCAGCGGTTAACGGCCGTGTCAACACCCTGCTGGTGGAGCAATTGCAGGCGCTGGGTATTAACGCACTGGGGCTGTGCGGCCTGGATGGGCGATTAATGGTGGCCCGGCGCAAGGACGCCATTCGGATTATTGAGAATGGGCGTCAGAAAATCTTGCGCGATGATTACACCGGGACGATTGAATCGGTCAATGTGGGCCTGTTGCGCCTGTTGCTCAAGGAGGGCTATGTGCCGGTAGTGGCGCCTCTGGCACTCAGTCCACAGGGAGAAGCCCTTAATGTGGATGCTGATCGCGCGGCGGCCATGATAGCCGCAGCACTGCAGGCGGCCACTCTGGTACTGTTGACCGGTGTTCCGGGGCTACTGCGCGCCTTTCCGGATGAAAGCACGCTCATCCCGCGCCTTACGCTGGCGGAGATGGAGCGGGCATTGGGATACGCTGAAGGCCGGATGAAGAAGAAGATCCTGGGGGCGCAGGAGGCTCTGCGCGGTGGTGTGGGACGCGTCATCATTGCGGATGGGCGCGTGGGCCAGCCGCTGGTGAGAGCATTGCAGGGTGCCGGTACCTGGATCACTCCCTAGAAGAGACGGAGGAGAACGTGATGAGCACATTGACGATGGTGGACTCGATTCAGGCCGTTGAAGGTCGTCACACCTCGGGCCTCTATAATAAGCAGCCGATCACCCTGGTAAGAGGGGAAGGGGCCTGGCTGTGGGATGAGCGCGGACGAAATTACATTGATTGCACCAGTGGTCAGGGCGTGGCCAATTTAGGACACGGCCGCATTGAAATTGCGCGGGCCATTGCCGAGCAAGCCCAGCGTCTGATTACCTGCCCGGAGACCTTTTTTAACGATCAGCGTGCGGCGCTTATGGAGGAACTCACCGCTTTAACGCCGGGATTGGAGCGGGTGTTTTTCTGCAACTCCGGCACTGAGGCGGTGGAAGCGGCGCTTAAATTCAGCCGATACAGTACCGGGCGCAAGCAAATTGTGGCTACCATGCGCGGGTTTCATGGGCGGACGATGGGGGCGCTCTCGGCAACCTGGAATAAAAAATACCGCGAGCCGTTTGAGCCACTGGTGCCGGGATTCATTCACGTGCCCTATAACAATCTAGAGGCCATGCAGACGGCAATCGGGGAAGATACGGCGGCGGTCATCCTTGAAGTGGTACAGGGCGAAGGGGGAGTTTATCCGGCAACACCCGATTACCTGCTCGGGGTTCAGGCGCTGTGCCGTGAACGCGGTGCCCTGCTGATCATTGATGAAGTGCAAACTGGCTTTGGACGCACCGGACGCATGTTCGCCTATCAGCATTATGATCTGCAACCCGATTTGCTTTGTGTGGCTAAGTCTCTGGCTGGGGGACTGCCCATGGGGGCTGTGCTGATAGGTGAACGGGTACGCACACTCAGCCCGGGCTTGCATGGTTCAACGTTTGGTGGCAATCCCTTGGCATGCGCCGCTGCTCGCGCAACGCTGCGCATTTTACAGCGTGAGGATTTACCGGCCCAGGCAGCGCGTAAGGGGGCCTATTTCATGGAACGCTTGCGTCAAATCCGCTCACCGCTTATTCGTGAGGTGCGAGGCTTGGGACTGATGGTGGGTGTGGAGTTGAAGCAAAAGGTGGCCCCTTACCTGAGCCTGATGCAAGAGCGGGGCGTTCTGGCGCTTTCGGCAGGGCTAAATGTCATCCGCTTTTTGCCCCCCCTGGTGATCCGTGAAGCCCAACTGGATCGGGTGGTTGAAACGTTGGAAGAAGTGCTTGCCTTGGAGCCGGTTGGGGCTGAGGAGCAAGGCCAGAATGGAAGGTGAGGGGATTTTGCCGGCAACTCGCCTGGCCACCCTGGTGGGGTTGTTAGAGCGCTACAGCCCGACCGGGAATGAAGCCGAGGCTGTGGCCTGGTTGGTGGGGCGCATGCGCGCATTGGGGTTTACTGGTGCCCGGGTGGATGAGATCGGTAACGCAGTCGGGTGGATGGGTGCAGGATCTTACCAGGTGCTGCTTCTGGGACACATTGATACCGTGCCGGGAGAAATCCCGTTGCGTCTGGAAGCAGGCTGGCTCTATGCCCGGGGGGCTGTGGACGCCAAGGGGCCGCTGGCGGCTTTTGTAGATGCGGTTGCCCAGGTGGGGGAGGTACCAGGTGTGCAGTGGGTCGTCATCGGGGCCGTTGGCGAAGAGGGGGATTCACGGGGAGCCCGCTTCCTGTTACCCCACTATCACCCCCAAATGCTGATCATCGGCGAGCCGAGCGGCTGGGAACGCCTGACCCTGGGTTACAAGGGGAGCGCCTGGGTGCAGGTTACTGCTCGACGTACTCTGGCCCATACGGCGGCACCAGCGGAAAGCGCCTGTGAAGCAGCGGTGGCGTTTTGGGAACGTCTTAAGCAGGCAGTGCTGGCTTTTAATCAGAGCCGCTCCGGCACATTTGATCAATTGCTGGCAACTTTGCGCCAGATGCATTCCGATTCAAATGGATTTGAGGAGCGGGCTCAATTGCAAATTGGCTTGCGCCTCCCGCCGGGGTTGGAGCGGACGGAATTGGAGGCCTTGCTTACCGCGGCCGCAAACGGCGATACTTGGTTAATTGAAGATTTTATCCCTGCATATCGAGCAGAGAAAAATACCCCGCTGGTGCGAGCCTTCCTGGCGGCCATTCGGGCTCAAGGGGGGCGGCCCTCATTTACGCTCAAATCGGGCACGTCAGATATGAACCTGGCCGCGCCGGCCTGGGGATGCCCCACTCTGGCTTATGGGCCAGGCGATTCCAGCCTGGATCATACACCGTACGAACACATTGAGGTGGAAGAATATCTTAAGGCTGTTGAGGTTTTGTCCCATGCCCTGCGCGGTCTGGCTTCAATGATCACTCCGGGAACAACTTCGCATAGATTTCCGGCGTGAAACGCTGGACCGTTTCGGCAGAGAGACTGTTGGTTTTGCAGATTTCGGCGTAAAGATCCACGCTGGGCCGGCGAATGCGTCGTTGGGTTTCGACGTCCAGCCCCCATAGACCGAAGCGCTGCGTCCAACCGCGTTCCCACTCAAAATTGTCCACCAGGGACCAGTGGAAGTAGCCCTTGATTTGCCAGTTGAAGTTGACCGCCCGCCAGACCTGATGAAGGTGTTGCACCAGGTAGCGCGGGCGCAAATCGTCATCCGCATCCTCCACGCCGTTCTCGGTGATCAGGATCGGCAAACCGTATCGCTTGGCCCATGCCAGGCCTTCAAACATGCCCTCAGGTACGTTAGCCAGAAAACCGGTATCGCTTAGTTCGGCTTCCTGAGGGTATCGTGCGGTGTAGAAAAAGCCGCTTTTTGAGAATGGATTGAAGGAGATTAAGTCGCGAGAGTAGTAGTTGAGGCCAAAGAAATCCTGCGTTTTGGCGGCTTCTGGGATCTCGGCTCGAAAAGTTGCAAAGCGCAGTTTGCCGTGCGTGATGGCATCGGGAAAGGCGGCGTTGAAGCCCTGGTGCAAGAAGGCGGCTATCCAGGCATCGGGGGGAAACCAGGTTCGGGCAGGGCGGAAACTGCGGTAGTTGAGGGCAATGCCCACTCGGGCGGTCTTTTGGATGCGATGGATGGCCTGATAGGCTGCTGCGTGACCCTTGACCATGTGAGTTAGCACCTGGAAGGCGGTGCGCAGGTCGTTTTTTCCGGGCGGAAATCCCCCGCCCAGGTAGCCCCCGTAAACATAGACGTTGGGTTCGTTGATGGTTACCCACAGCGAAACATAGTCTTTCAGCGCCTCTACCACCTTGGTAACATAACGTTCAAAGTGGCGCGGTGTTTCCTCGTTTTCCCATCCCCCTTTTTCATACACCCAGATGGGATCGGTGAAGTGATGAAGAGTCACTAACGGGGTCATGTTGCGCTGGTAGAGGCCGCGAATGATCTCACGATAGTGGTCCAGGGCATCCTCGTCCCAACGATCTGGGGTGGGTTGAATGCGGCTCCATTCAATCGAAAGGCGGTGCGCGTTTTGACCTGTTTCAGCGGCACGGTCAAAGTCCTCGCGCCAGCGTCCGCCCCACCAATCGCAGGCCAGGCCGGAGCGATGCCCGTGGACGATGCGCCCGGGTTCGTTTTCCCATAGGTACCAGTTATTATTGGTATTATTGCCTTCCACTTGATGGGATGAAGTTGCCGTACCCCAGAGAAAGCCGGTGGGAAAGTAGTAGGTGGCACTTGGGGGCATTTGCGAGGTACTCCTGGTGATGTGGGATTATGGACTAGATTTATTATATCCTTCCCGCGCCGGTGAGGGCTTCGTTTATAATACCTTTGACTATGGATGATGGACTGACTCTGACCGTGAATGATGGCCTGAGTGCCCAAGTTGGGTTGCTCCTCCGCCGCCACGGGTTGTACCTGGTGGTGGCAGAATCGTGCACCGGTGGGTTATTGGGACATCGCTTAACGAATGTCCCGGGATCTTCCGATTACTTCCTGGGAGGCGTCATCGCCTATGCAGATTCGATCAAGCAGGCTCTGCTGGGAGTAAAGGCCGAAACCCTGATCCGTTTTGGAGCGGTAAGCCGCGAGACGGTACTGGAGATGGCGCATGGTGTGCGAGAGCGCCTGTGCCCGCCGGGAATTGCCCTGGCGCAACTGATTGGCCTGGCCATTAGCGGTATTGCCGGACCGGGCGGTAGTACCCCCGACAAGCCGGTGGGCTTGACCTGGATCGCTTTAAGTACGGCTGAGGGGGAGTGGGCCTGGTCATATCGCTGGGAGGGGGATCGGCTCCACAACAAGGCCTCCTCTGCGGAGCAGGCCCTGCGCCTTTTGCTGAACTATTTGGAGGGATATGGGTCATCGCGTTGAAGTGATCCTGCGTACCCAGGGTGGGCGTCAACTCCCCTGGATGGTCGTTCACCAGGGGCGTGTGCTCCCCATCACAGAATGGGGACGAGCCTGGGTGGACTGGGATGGCGAGCACTACCTGGTTCGCCTTGAAGGGCAGATTTGTGAACTGTGGCACAATACTGCTGAAACCGTGTGGTATTTGCGTGATGTGGCCGGTTCCACTCACCCGGCCTGAGGAGGACCTGTGGATAGTCCCAGACGGATTGTTATTCTGACCGCGGATGCGGGTTTTGGTCATCGGAGTGCGGCCAATGCGGTTGCCGCTGCTCTGCAAGAGCGCTTTGGAGCGCAGTGTGAGGTCCACATTCTCAATCCGTTGGAGGACAAGCGGGTGCCTTTCATCTTGCGCGAGAGCCAGTCGGATTATGACATTCTGGTACGGAAGGCACCTGAACTTTATCGCCTGGGATTTGAGGTTTCCGATGCCACCCTGCCCAGCGCGGTCGTTGAGGGGGCGCTGACGGTAATGCTGTTTGAGGTCCTGTGGGATCTCGTTCATGAACATCGCCCCGATGCCATTCTGACCACCTACCCGCTCTACCAGGCCCCGCTGACAGCGGTTTTTACCGTCTCACGGCGTTTTGTGCCGTTGCTAACCGTCATTACTGACCTGGTGACTGTGCACCGTTTGTGGTTCCACGAACGTGTAGACTACTGTCTGGTTCCCACACCGGCGGTTTTTGATCTGGCGTTGGATTATGGACTGTCACCGGAAAAAGTGCGTTTGACAGGCATTCCCGTGCACCCGCGCTTTGCCCAGGAAAAGCGCCCCAAACCCGAGATCCGCCATGCGCTGGGCTGGCACCCAGATCTGTTTACCGTCATGGCAGTTGGGAGTCGCCGGGTTTCAGGGCTGATGGATATGCTGCACGTGCTGAATCATTTTGGGGCTCCCCTGCAGGTTGTGGTGGTAGCCGGCAAGGATGAGGAACTCTATGCTGACTTACAACGCGTGGAGTGGCATGTGCCGGCTTTCTTGTACCTGTATGTAAGCGAGATGCCGGCTTTCATGCACGCTGCCGATCTGCTCATTTCGAAGGCGGGAGGGCTCACGGTAACTGAAGCCCTGGCCAGTGGTTTACCCATGGTGCTCATTGATGTGATCCCCGGTCAGGAAACCGGCAACATGCAGTATGTGGTTGAAAACGGGGCTGGAGATTGGGTCGAGCAGCCCCTTCAGTTTTTGGAGGTTCTGGCGCACCTGCTCCAGAATGACCGGGCTATGCTCCGTCAGCGTGCCGAAAACGCGCGGCGGTTAGGGCGTCCGCTGGCGGCCTATGAGGTGGCAGAATTGGTTTGGGAGGCGGCCCAAACTGGGCCCGTGCGTAGGGCGGCCAGCAAGCTGACCGGAAGGCGCTCTCTGCTCGACCTGCTCAGGCTGAATCAGGTGCACTGGAACGAGGCGGCAGAGACGGAGGAAGCCGAGTGAGGCGTGCGGATGTCGTGGTGTTAATCTCAGCCCACGCTGAGTGGCAGGTGGTCACGGATTTTTATTCGTATCCCCCGCAGAGGCAAACCCCTTTCGGAGATTTTTTTGAAATGGAGATCGAAGGATTAAGGGTGGTGTTTGTACATGGGGGGTGGGGAAAGGTCTCGGCGGCGGCTTCGGCTCAGCATGCCATTGATCGTTGGCAGCCCCGTCTATTGGTCAACCTGGGAACCTGTGGGGGAATTGCCGGCCAGGTGCAAAAGGGAGAGATCCTCCTGGTAGAGCAGACCCTGATCTACGATATTTTGGAGCGGATGGGGGATCCTCAGGAGGCGTTGGATTATTACACCACTTCTTTGGATGTCACCTGGGTGGGGGAGCGGGCTCCTCTGCCGGTACGCCGCGCGCGTCTGCTCTCTGCAGATCATGATTTAGATCCCTGTGAAGTTCCCATGCTAAGGGAGCGCTTTGGGGCAGTGGCCGTGGACTGGGAAAGCGGGGCCATTGCCTGGGTAGCAGCGCGTAATCGCTGTCCCTGTCTGATCTTGCGCGGCGTGAGCGATCTGGTGAACGAGCACCAGGGCGAAGCCTATGCTGCCTTTGAGGTTTTTCAGCAAGGCGTCGAGGTTGTCATGCGTCCTTTGCTGGTAACGCTCCCGACCTGGCTTTTGCTCTGGGCGGAGAAAAGGTTGAAAGATTTTCTTTAAGGCCCACCCAGCCTGATTTGATATCAAAATTTTGTGATGGTTTTCACTACTTGTTTGTGCCAGTTATCCATAGTCGGCGGATGGCAGAGATGATATACTGGCTAAATAGGAGATAAAAAGTAAACATTGTATGTATTATCAGGTCTTATGTCATCGTACCTAATGTTCTCACCTTTGGTTAATCTTTGCATGGCATAATTAGGCCGGATATTCCGGGCTAGACAAGATATCGGTACAATATCTCATGACCAAAGGAGGTCAAATGTCTCAACCCGCTGTCGAAATCCCCAGGCCAGGGGGCAGCCGCGCCAAGTTTATTGTGGGTGGCTTATTGATTGTAGCGGCCATTGTTTACTTGATTGCTTCTTCCACCCAGGCCAGCGCGCAATATTTCCTGACTGTAGAAGAACTTCGGACCAGAGCCGATGAGGTGAGGGGACGTGAGGCACGCATTTCGGGGGCTGTGCTTGGAGACACAATCCAGTATGATCCACAATCCTTGCAATTGAGTTTTGAGATTGCCCACGTACCCGGCGATAATAAAGAAATTGAGGCGCAAGGGGGACTGGCGGCTGTATTGCACGCGGCGGTGAATGACCCCAACCGACCTCGAATCAAGGTTGTCTACCACGGGGTGAAGCCTGACCTCCTGCGTCATGAAGCCCAGGCCATTGTCACGGGCAGGTTGGGTGAAGACGGGGTGTTTTACGCCGAGGAATTGCTTCTCAAATGCCCTACCAAGTATGAAGAAGCCCTGCCCGAACAGGCGGGGAATTAACGCGCCGGGTGATTGTCCATAGTCACACCGCGTTGGGACGTTGAACTGAGCTTACCTCTTCGCGGGTGACCAAACGAGGAGAGGATTATGGTGGCCGAAATAGGGTTTGGTGCGCTTATCGTTGCTTTTGTGGTTTCGATTTATGGAATCGTGGCCGGCATTTATGGGGCGCGTCGTCACGCAGAGCCGTGGTTGGAGAGTGGGCGCCGGGCCATGCTGCTCACCTGGCCGCTGATCACGCTTGCGGTGCTTTGTCTGGTGGCCCTGCTGGTGGGTGGTCACTATGAGGTGCAGTATGTTTATAACGTGACCAGCAGTTTCATGCCCCTTTATCTGAAAGTAACGGCTTTGTGGGGTGGCCAGGCGGGTTCATTAGTTTTCTGGTCCTGGCTCATGGCAGCCTTTGCCTCCGCGGTAACACTGCGCAAATGGGATCGAGACCGTGAATTCCTCCCCTGGGTGATCGTGGTCACACTGGTCACGCTGGCATTTTTCCTTGGGCTGGTCATCTTCGTGGAAAATCCTTTTGTTCGGTTTTGGCAGATGCCAGATGGTCGGCAGGCAGTGGCAATGTTTGCCCCGCGCGGGGCTTTGCCGCTCGTGCCGATGGACGGGCGCGGGCTCAATCCGCTTTTGCGGCATCCGGGGATGATTTTGCACCCCCCAATGCTTTATTTGGGTTTTGTGTCTTTTATCATTCCCTATGCGTTTGGCATTGCTGCGCTGGTAACGGGCCGGACGGATGATCGGTGGATTCGCATTACCCGGCGCTGGACCCTGGTGGCCTGGTTGTTCCTCTCATTGGGGTTGATTTTAGGTAGTCGTTGGGCGTATGATGTGCTGGGATGGGGTGGCTATTGGGGCTGGGACCCGGTTGAGATTGCCGCTTTCATGCCCTGGCTGAGCGGCACGGCCTTCCTTCACTCAGTGATGATCCAGGAAAAGCGAGGGCTTTTCAAGCGCTGGAATATGATTTTGATCATTTTGACCTATGCGCTGGTCATTTTTGGCACCTTCCTAACTCGCTCGGGGGTGCTCTCCTCGGTGCATGCCTTCGCTCAGAGCGCCATTGGCCCGCTGTTCTTTGGCTTTATCGCCATCACCTTCCTTGGCTCCTTGGGGTTGTTGCTATACCGCTGGAATGATCTGCGCTCCGAAGGAGTCATGACCTCGTTGCTTTCGCGCGAGGCGCTTTTCTTGCTCAACAACCTGCTTTTTATGGGTGTTCTGGTGGTGTGCTTCTGGGGCGTTATTTATCCCCTCATTTCAGAAATCATCACCGGGCAAAAGGTAACCGTGGGCCCCTCCTACTATGAACGCTCCACGGGTCCCCTATTTGCTGCTTTGTTGCTCCTGATGGGCATTGCCCCCCTTTCTGCCTGGGGGCACTCGACGCTAAAGACGTTGGGGCGCGCTCTGTGGAAGCCTTTGGTGGCCTCTGTGGTGATTGTTGTTGGCTTGTGGGCAGGTGGAATCCGCGCGTGGAGCGCGTTACTGGCTTTCTGGCTGGTTGCTCTGGTGTCGTTAGTGACCTTATATGAGTACTACCGGGCTGTGGTGGCGCGGCATCGTCGAACGGGGGAGAATTACCTGCGGGCATTGTGGAACCTGGCTGGGCGCAACCGCCGCCGCTACGGCGGGTACATCATCCATCTGGGGGTGGTCCTGATGGCGCTGGG
>FWWL01008508.1_pt1 | contig 13098 bp, 8 predicted proteins | sample 2228331 | NCBI WGS metagenome assembly FWWL01 (sample SAMEA103939775, study PRJEB20133) | metagenome | reverse complement strand
CCCTAGCCAGGGCGAGGGAGAGGAGTCGACGTGGCTTGGTGCGAGGGAGTGACGGTTTGCACATCGCAGTTGCACGGCAGAGAAAAGACGTCGCTCCCTGCCAGGGAGAGGCCGGCGCGGAGCGCCGGGTGAGGGTCGACCACGCGGTGGATGTAGGGGCGACGCGGTGCGTCGCCCTGATACTATTGCGGACCCCAGGCCCAGGCAATCGAAGGCGAGCGGGGAGGGGCGGAATTTTCTTTTAGTGATCGGCAGTGTCGGTCATGTGAAAGGGAACCGTGGAGTGGGGCTGGTCGCTCGTCTTCCGAGCTACCGCCAAGAGCGCCATGCCGGCCCGGGGGCGCAGGTGCTTCTCGAGGCGCAACCATGGAACCAGGAGACTTGCAACTCGAGCTTGGATTCCCGGCACGGTCCGTCTCTTCAGCAGCACGGAATTCAGGTACCAGCCCACAACACCAGGCAGGTTGAAGTACCGCATCTCCTCCACCGTAAAACCATGCTCGATCAGTTTTCTGCGGAGTTCTTGCTCCTCGTAGCGGCGGTAGTGTCCCAAGGCCCGATCGATTTCCCCGTACAAACGGTGCAGGGCCGGTACTTGCAACACCAGGCGCCCGCCCAGCTGCAAAAGGGTGGCAAACGTCTCCAGCGCTGCTTCGTCGTTGTCGATGTGCTCCAGCACGTTGAGGCAAAGAACGGTATCGAACCGTTCGGCACGTAGGCCATCCAAGCTAGGGTCCTCCCAGTTGACGTGTCGGACCTCCACGTTTTCAAAAGAGCCGAGCATGCGCCTGACGATGGCAAGGTACTGGTCGTTGTTATCAGTGGCCACCACGCGCTCTCGGTTGCGAAGAAAACGCGTGAACGTGCCGATGCCGCAGCCGACCTCGAGCACACGGTTGCCCACGTACGGTGCTATTTGGCTCCACACCCACGTGTTGTAACGCCGCGCGTACCGGAGTCGCTTCAAAGTCGTGAAGCCCGGGTCAGCGTTTCCTTGGTCGTCCACGAGCGCGCACTTGAGAATGGTCCAGATCGCCGCCACTCCATCGCGCCAGCCAATCTTTTTCCCTTCCCAATACTCGCGTCCGTGGTAGCTAATAGGAACTTCGTACACTCGGCATCCCAGGCGGGCGATCTTAGCCGTAATCTCGGGTTCGATACCAAAACGATTGGAGGTCAGATGGAGCTGCCGCAGCGTTTCGGTGCGGAACACTTTATAGCAGGTCTCCATATCGGTCAGGTTTAAATCGGTAAACAAATTGGAAACAAAGGTCAGGAACTTGTTTCCGAGGGTATGCCGAAAAAAGAGCACTCTCCGCGGCCAGCCAGCAAAGCGCGAGCCGTAGACCACGTCGGCATCTCCGGAGAGAATTGGCTCGATCAGCCGCGGGTACTCGGACGGATCGTATTCCAGATCGGCGTCTTGGAAAATGGTGATGTCCCCGGTGACCGCAGCAATCCCGGTTCGCAGTGCCGCTCCTTTTCCCCGGTTGCGGTCATGAACAAGCACGCGGATGGTGTTGCAAGGATCGTCGACGCGGGCGGCTGCAAACTCGCGAATGACCTCGCTGGTCCCGTCTGTGGAGCCGTCGTCCACGATCACGATTTCTTTCTTGATGGGAACCGCGCACACTCGTTCTAGAAGCCTCTTCACGGTAAACCGCTCGTTGTAGGCCGGGACGATGACCGAGAGGAGAGGCGTTTCGGACATGGCTCATGTTCATACTTCGTAGGTCTCTCGAACTCAACGCAGTGCTGCGGCGGAGAGAAACCGAGCTCCCAACCGCTGACGTGAGAAGGCGAGGCACCGAGGAGGAACTCGGGCCAACGATTCGGCTTCCCTACCCATGAAGGCGCGGGAGAGGAAACGCGGCAAGGCAGGGAAGCAGAGAGATCAAAAGGCGCGATTGTTCGATGCCGTTTCCAAGCGCAAGCATCAACAAAGAGCCCGCGGTCAGTAACAGCAACGAATTTTCAGGATGCCCGATACATTGGACCCGTCCCGTGCGGCCGACATATGCGAATAAAACAAGCAAGTTGACACCTAGCCAAGCTGCCGACAGCCACACGCCAAGCCGATATGGCGTCAGGATCCAGTCACGCGGATAGTTCCAATGAAGCCACGTTTGCGGCGCAAGAAACACTCGCAAAAGACGCAATGCATGCTTCGCACTGCCAACGGGATCCGACCAGATGCAACGTAAAACTGCACGTTCCAACTCTTGGCTGTGAAAAAACCGTTCGCGTGTGTTCAGATTAGGCCAACGCCCGGGCGCGATCGGCGGAGCGAGGCCATAGAGCGGTGGCCGAGCGGGCACTGGGCAATGGCTCCACGCCGAATGCAAGTTGAAACCACTGTTGTTCGACCAGGAGATTTGACCGTCGTTGAACCACAAGAGCTTTGCGTGCCAGCCCCCGGATAAGAGCAGCAGGGGAATGAGAAAACCCAAGAAGACGTTACGACCTAGAGGCCACAACCAGAAAAAAGCGCCGGCGATGCTCACTGGCAACAAATAGAGCACGAAAGGTCGGGTAAGCTCCAGCATCGAGAGGAAAAAGCCCGCACTGACGGCCGCGAGGAGGCCTCGACTCCCAGTTGCTGAGCCCGCACGGCGGTATAAGGTCACGAACATCAGAAGGAAAAAAGGGAAGAAGACGTCGTAAACCACCGGATTGCCCTTATGGATTAGGACGGTAGCTCGCATGAAAATCAAACCGCTGACGATAGAGAGGATGCCTAGAGCCCTATTTCGTGCGGCGATGAAAAAGGCGAGCACGTAGGAGCTGACAATTGACAATCGGTATAGATGCTTGCCCACGAGGTCCAAGTTGCCGAAGGCGTGAAAGATGCCAATTTCGAGCACCGACAGTAAGGGCGGGATCCCAGTTCGAAGGTCTCGCAAATATGCGATCACGTCGGAGATGTTTTTAAAGTCGGACGGGTGGAAGATATAACACCACATGATGGCGCACTGGCATCCGCCCTTGTACAGGTCGGGCGCGTGCTGCCTTTCCCCAAGGATCGCGTTCCCCTGCCAACAGATAAGTCCGCCGACTACCACGTACAGCAATGCGACAACGGCATAGGGCACAGGAACCGATTTTCTTCGGGGAGCAACCAGGGAGAAGTTCCGCGTAAGATTTCCGGCCGGCATTGATTTACGGTCCCTCTCCGCTCGCTTACTTGGGCCAGGGTTTGACCGAGATCGGCAGTTCGATCAAGGTGGGAAACCACTTTCCTCCTTGGCTGAGCCCCACCACAAGATGAAAGTCGCCAGGGGTCCGTGGCGCAAAGGCCGTGAGGGTAGCACGCACCGGAACTCCGGGGCGGGGGTCGTCCGGTAGGCGGGCAGCGTTTTGCACTTCTTGGATGACTCGGCCACCGGGTCCGACGAGCCGGTAGGCCAAGTATACAAGCGGCTCGCCGACCGAGGCGAGTGCCGGCCAGGTAGTGGTGGACCGGTTCGTGAGTACGACCTCGAGGTCGAGCGGCAGTCCAGTGAACACGCTGGTGGGAGGAGAGCCGTTCAGCCTCAAGTCCACTTGTTGCTGGTCTGCGCTTACAGGTTGGATGGGAGTTCCGAGGATCGTCGCCTCGCGGGGATGGAAATCCAAGAGGGCCGGCAGGAGATCGGTAGGCAACTCGCGCGCGGGGGTGAGGAGGACCACGTTGTTCGATCGATAGAGGACGCGCATCCCCGGCGGATTGTTCCACTGTGCTCGCTTCCCGGGCGGAAGTCGATCGAGATGCACGATTATATAGCCGAGGCCGGTGGTCCGCTGGAGCAATTCGAGCGCTCGGTGCTCGGGTAAGGCTCGGGCCAAAGCCATCGTTACAGGATAGCTCGGTGGGCGATAGCCGGAAAAACCGTTCAACAGGGGGCGCCAGTGGAAAATGCTCAGAAGTACGTATTCGCTTTCTTGTCTGATACCTATTATTCCTGGCGTGCCTCCCGGGATCTCCAGAAGGGGAGCCGGCGGAAGCCTCCTGAGCACTTGGTAGACCTCTGGAACGCCTTGGGCCGTCGGCACCGTTTGCGCCAGGTAGCGGCGCCAGGGAAAGTCGTACTCTACTGCCACAAGGGCTAAGAAGACGGCGGCGGCTGCCACCCGATACTGAGGCCGCTCCATCTTGGGACCGAGCTTGCGCATCACCCTTTGGGCGCCCAGTCCGACAAGCCCGGCGAACCCGAACATGAAAAGTAAACCGATGCGGCTCACTACCCGCATGGAATCGAATCCGGGAACCAGCCGAAGGGCTAGGGCGTACGGTAGGGGAACGGTCACGCCAGCGACCAAAATTTTCGGACCCAAGGAGATCACGTAGCACGCAAGGGCGCTACCGAGACAAGCCGTAACCGGCCAAGAGTAGCGTGTGGCGCGGGGACAACTTCGCACTGCAAGAGCAAGCGCAGTCAACAAAGGAAGGATCCCTACGTAGATCGGAGCACCGTGTGGAAGCCGCCAGCCTTGGCGAATCAGGCCCGGGGGATACAAATAGTTCCTCCAGAGACCTGCCGATGTGCCGGTGAGGCTCCAAAAGCCCTCTTGGTATTGGGGGATGATCCCTGAGGTCTTCAACTGAACGTAGGGAATGCTGATGGCAACGAACGGTACCGCGGCAGCAAGCGCGGCCGCACTCGCTAGACCCAGGTTCCGCCACGAGAGTCGCAACCGTGTAGCCCACGCCACGCCGGCCACGTAGCCAGCCAGTGCGATAACCGTGGCATAGGCAGTGTAGTAAGAGCAGAGCATCTGAAGCAGCAGAACAGCCGCGAAAGCCACGGCGGAACGCACACGTCCGTGCCGCAACGTGCGGTCGAGAAAAATCACTGCCACGGGAAGGTACTGAGTTGCCAGCAGGTGCGCATGGCCGATCATGTGCAGGCGCACCGGCGCGAAGGCGTAGATGAAGCCGCCGAGAAGCGCGGCGAAACGAGAGGTCCCCCAGTGGCGTAGAAGGGCGTACATGGCGCAGCCACAAAGCGTGAAAGAGAGGAACAAGTTTGCCTGGTAGGCAAGCACGGGATTCCCGGACAAAGCAAAGAAAGGCCCGAAAATCGGAAGATGCCCAAGCATGTGCTCGGAGCCCGCGAGGGTGCGACGGGCAGGAGCGAAGATGTTGGCGTCGAAAAGACTCGACGGAGCGGAGGTCAACGCGTGCCAGCCCCAAGCCATTACCCACATCGTGAAATAAATGTCGGGAACGTACAGCGCGCCCGCGGAGCCATACGCGTGAATCGCGTCGAGAACGGTTGTGGCCGGGTTGAGAAACAACGGGTAGGTGATCGCGCAAGTGGCGGACGCGTAAAAAAACAGTACAGCTAGGCCTTCCGCAACTTTCCCAAAGGGCTCTTTGGCAAGAGAATGGACAGAGCCGCCAGGAGCGGCGGGATCAGCCAGTTCCGCGTCCTCCGCTCGACCAAACCCCCTGATTCGAAGTTGTGCCAACAGCTTCCCGAATCCTATTCGAACGCGCCCGAAGTGCCAGAGCGACATAATTTGCCGAAAACCGGAGTTAAAAACGCGAGCCGCATACCACGACGTGGTGGTAGCATTCAATCGACAGACCTGGGCACGTCCATCCGCTGGTGGTCGAGCGCCGTTAGCGCGGGCTAGCGCTGGGTTTGGGAACCCCTGGCTGGGAGGTTGGCGGTGTTACTCACCGGGCGGCAGGCAGCGACCGTTGCGGAGGCGCCGAATTTCTGTCCCGAAGAACTGCGGCGTCTGCGCCAAGTAGACGCGTGCCGGTACAGGATTTCGGCGCTAGGCATCAGCAGGCTCGAGTATTGCACCAACCGGCACATCGTGGACATGCTCGGGCTTACCGATCTGCACATCGCCCGACACGCAAAGGTTCCGATGGGGAAGAGCATTGCCGGTCACGAGAAGTACGACTCGAAGTACGTCTTGTCCTTGCGTCCGAAGTACATCTTGGTTCCAGAGCTGGACCCGAACGGCATGAGGTTGCCTGCGCAACGGGACATGTGGGCGCAGCCCGAGTTCCTCCGACTGTACCGCAAAGACCGGTGCGGCTACCGCCGCATCGATGCCGAGTGAGCTGCCGCGGTTTGCGTGCTGGTCGCCGTGCCGATCGGCGCGGCGGGACATCAACCGAACAACGTCCTGGCTCTCGGGCCCAGGACTCGCCGGACCACTGCGACGAACGCCACGGTCGCCAGCAGTGCGAGGAGGAACGTCAGCGCGCGGTTCGTGATGGTTCCCCACTGGTTCACCCGGGTTCCGATGCTGCGGACGAAAAACAAGTGGTAAAGGTAAATAGGATACGAGGCGTCGCCGAGCCAAACCAGAGGAGCTAAACGCGGCAAGACAGCACCGACGGCAACGAGTGCAAAGACCGCGAGGTGAACATATGCGTGGGTTGCCGTTGCAGCGGCGAGCTTCGGCAGCGGATAGAGTGCGCTTGCCGTGAGCAACACGCTGGCAATGGGAAGGGCGATCAGGAGCCAAGCGTTCGCCGTGCCCCGACTGACGAATTGCCGGCCAAGTTCCGTCCGCGCCATCCACATCCCGAGAAGGTAGTACCCCCACCAGTAGAAAGGGTGCCTCAGCGACCAAAAGAGGGATCCCGTAAAAAAGGGATCGACCCGATACCAAAAGGACGTGGTGGTGAAAACAATCGTGAGTCCCGCCAGTAGGGTCGTCGGCAGACGCCACAGCAAGGGAGTGACGAGGACGAGCTGGACGAGGACCACCACGAAGTAGTACGGGCCCCAGGCGCTTCCGAACGCGAGGGCGAACAGCACGTCACGCGCACTGCTCCATGAGGCCCCTGTGAGTGGGTGTGGCAGGAACAACGTCAGGGCGCTGGCAAGAAGGTAAGGCGCGAGAATGCGCCTCAGCCGCTGGGCCCAGTACAGCTTGACCGAGTCGGTCCGGGATCGCCCTGCAAGGAAGCCGGCGGCGAAGAAGAAACCGGGCACGGCAAAGATCGTGGCCAGCCCCAGCCACAGCAGGAATGGAGGGCGATTTCTCTCCCCCCAAGGGAGGAAAGCGTGGATTGCCACGACGACGATGATGCTTACCGCTTTGAGAACGTCGAGCGGGTAGAGCCTTTCGTTCGCCCCGCTCGAGTTGGCTGACCGCACACCTTCGCTCGCTGGCATGTCGCCGTGCAACTAGTACCGGAATTTCCTTTGAAGGCAACAACGGCAGCGGTTACGACGTCGCGTTCTCGGCCGCGAAGCGGTGGGCATCGAGGCGAGCCGCGAGATTCGCCGGCGTGGTTTCACTTTCGAACAGATCCCGGATGCGTGGCTGGTGGTGTGCGCTGGGTCGGTAGCCGCGTTCGCTTGCCGTGCGAGTTGCTACGCCCCTATTACGCGCCGGGAGCCACCGGCGTTGGTACCGATGCTGGATGACGTGGCCGCTGCGTGGTTCTTTCCAGGGGGCGCGTGCGAGCGAACAGGGAGGCCACCTCCGTTGCTGTTGGCGCGAGCGAGAAGCATGGCTGACTTGTTCACTCGCGAGCCGAAACGTTGCCCAGCGCGAGCGAGGCGGCGCGTGCTTGGGGATTGCAAGCACATGACGCCGCGAATGCACCTGGCAGCTCCGACGGTGCGCTGGTAAGGGGAGGAGCCATGGATTTTCGCGCGTCGCCGCGGTTGCGCATTGCCGTATTAGGGGGCATGGCCTTGTTGGCGATCGGCCTTGGTGTTGTTGCCTATCGACTTTGGAGCCTCCGTCCCGGCGTGAGCAGGGAGGCGCCGAACGTAATTTTGATCACGATCGACACGCAGCGTGCCGAGCGGTTGAGTTGTTACGGCTACAAAAAGATTTCCACGCCGGGCTTCGACCGCTTGGCACGCGAAGGGGTGCTGTTCGAACGCGCGTACTGCGACGTGACGTGGACGACCCCATCGATGAGTTCCGTAATGACCGGTTCGTACGCTACGCGGCACGGATTGCGTTCCACGTATCAGCAACTGGCACCGGAAAATGTCACCCTCGCGGAAGTCCTGCGCCAACATGGTTACCGTACGGCTGCCATCGTGGGTTCGTTTCCGGTGGCCGCGGTGTTTGGGCTCGACCAAGGCTTCGAGAGTTACGATGACCATTTCTCCGCGCCGATCGTCGTTGGGGGCGATGCGCCCAAGGGCCCGGTGGAAAACAAATTTTCCGAGAACGTCGAGGAGCAGAAGCTGTTTCAGTATCGTAAGGCCCAAGCGGACGCTTACCGGCCCGACCGCGAGGTGACCGATGCCGCTTTGGCGTGGCTGCGAACTCATGCAGGCACGGGGAAGTTCTTCCTCTGGCTGCACTACTTCGGTCCGCACGAACTCCAAGACTTGCGGTTGTCCTGGGAAGACCAGGTGCGGCAAATCGTGGCGCAATACGATAGCCAAGTGCAGGAGACCGACCGGCAACTGGGGCGGCTCCTGGCCGGCCTCGACGAGTTGGATTTGTCGGAGCGCACGTTGGTGATCCTCCACGCCGACCACGGGCAGAGCCTCTTCGAGCATTTGTATGTCGGCCACGGCAAAAACCTTTACGACCCGACGCTGCGGATTCCCTTGCTCGTACGTTGGCCGGGAGTGGTGCCTGCGGGTGTGCGGGTGAAAAGCCTCGCCCGCAACATCGATATTTACCCGACGGTGCTGGATCTCTTGGGTATTCGGATTAGTCACATGATCGACGGGCAAAGCCTGCGGCCGTTGTGGTCGACCGTCGAGGGCCGCGAAGGCCGTGTGGAACGCGAGATGTACTGCGAAACCTACCTGCCGGCCACGGGGATGTTTGCCGACGAGGTAAGCGATGGAAAGGGGGGAACGATGCGCCTGACGTTTCGCCGCCGTGGCTGGCGCTCGCCCGAGTGGAAACTTGTCCTGAACGAGCCGTGGCCAACGATCGACGAGAGCAACCCTCCACCGATCCCGCCGAAGCTGGTAGCCCGCTTCACGACCACGGAGCTGTTTCACCTTCCATCGAACCCTTTCGAATTGCAAAAGGGGCTGGTAAAGGATCGCCCCGACATCGAGGGTGCGTTGCGGGCAAAAATCGAAGCGGTGGCCCGAGCGACGGGGCATACCAGCGAACGCCGCGAGCTGGACGACGCTGCCCGCGAGCGTTTGCGCAGCCTCGGGTACGTTGAGTGAGGCAGGTGACCGGCGACGAAAGCTAGCTGGGTACGGAGGGACGCAACCGCGCGGGTAGCGGCGCGACGTGCTGTTGCTGGCAAATGCGCCCTTGCCGGAGGAGGGAATCTGGGCCATGGTGTGTAACACGAGCGGGGTGGTCGGAGCATGAGCAAGCGGCTGTACTGGTTCATCCTTTCGATCGTAGTTTTGTTGGCCCTTGCAGCAGCGTGGTGGGGAACGCGGCCGCTCCCTGGAAAGATCGTGGCGGCTCGCTTGGGGGAGGAAAGCTGGAACGTTCCTGCCGAGGCAATGCCGAGTCGAAAAGTGAAGCTTGGCGGAAGCACGCGTAGCGCCGTGGAGGTGAGCGTCCCTTCGCACTTTGTGGTCGATTTGCCCCCGCGAACGAGCGAGGTTTGGGTCAGCACGGGGGTCGAAAAGGCCGATCATGGCAGTGCGGTTCGATTCGAGATTGCCGCCGAAGAAGGGGACAATTGGGAACCGCTATTTTTGATTTCTGTGCCCCCCGAGCGAGGTGGCGAATGGATCGACCATCGCGTCGAGGTTCCCAAGCGCTATCGGGATGCGAGACGTTTGCGGTTCGCGGTGTATCTGCCCGGGGAAGGCAAAGCTACCAGGGTAAAGGCCTACTGGGGATCGGTCTTGGCTTTGAAACCAAAAGGCATTCGTCGCTGGCGTGCGTGGTTGGACCCCCAGCAAGCTTGGGAGCGGCCCAACGTGATTTTGATTTCCTTGGACACGCTCGGAGCAAGACATTTGTCGTGGTTCGGGGCACCGGCGGGGGTGAGCCCGCACATCGATGCGTGGCTGGACCGCTCCTTTTCGTTTCGCCGGGCTTACGCGCAGTACCCCAACACGTTGGGGTCCCATGCCTCGCTGTTCACGGGTCTCTACCCGGTCCAACACGGCGTCTATGACGTGTTCACGAAAAAAGTGCCGAAGCAAACCTTGGCGGCGGCGTTGGCGCGCGCAGGGTACGTGACGTTGGCTTTCACCGAGGACGCGTTCGTGTCCTCGGACTTCGGCTTCGATAACGGCTTCGACTGGTACGACAACGGCGACTCGAAGATTCCCACCTCGCTGCCTGGTCATGCAGAGCAGACATTCGCGAAAGCTACGCAGGTGCTGAAGGGCCTACTCCGGGAAACTCGTTTTTTTCTTTTCGTTCACACGTACGAAGTCCATTCACCGTACGTGCCGAAAGATGCAGAGGCGCTTGCATTCGTGAACAACATCGACCCGGGGTACCAAGGCCGGTTTGCCGAGGGATACGACGACGGTGCGGTGGAAATCAACCACAATGCCGGGATCACGGTAGTGTCGGAGCGCGAGTGCAAGCGGCTGGAGGCCCTTTATCGGGGCGAGATTCACTACCTCGACCGCGTACTGCACGGATTGCTGAACGAGCAGCAGGCGTTACCCAACGCCCCGAACACTCTCGTGATCGTGACCTCCGACCACGGCGACGAGTTTTGCGAACACGGTAAACTGGGCCACGGGGAAACCTTGTACAACCCGGTATTGCACGTGCCCTTGGCCTTCTACTGGCCGGGGCGGGTGGAACGAGGGACTTACGACGAACCGGTGGAACTCGTCGACGTGAAGCCCACAGTGCTCGAACTCGCCGGATTGCCGGTACCCCCGGGGCTGCAGGGCGTGAGCTTAGCGCCATTGCTGCTGCGCAAAGAGACAATGCTTGTCCGACAGCCCGCCTTTGCTGAAATGCGCTTCACGCCGTTCGCCGTTGATCGTGCTGCACGGGGGGAGTGCACCGCGATGGGCTTGCCGGCGGACTGCAGGGTGGAGCGCGTCGCGGTGCAGGACCGCCGCTTTAAGCTGATTTCCTCCCTCTATCCACCGTTCGAGTTTTTGTTCGATTTGGAAACGGATCCTGCAGAAACGCGCGATGTGGCCGCGGAGTTTCCGGCGGAGGCAGAACGGCTGCGGCAGTGGGTGCGGAAATACCGCGACGGTTGGCAAGCAGCGGAGGGGTCTCCGGAGAAAACAGCCCCAGCGGTCGATCCGGCGACCCTCGAGCGCTTACGCGGCTTAGGGTATGTGGAGTAGTCGCAATCTCCCCAAGCCTGGTCGCGGAGAGAGTGGTCCCAAGGGGATTCGAACCCCTGTTACCGACGTGAGAGGCCGGCGTCCTAACCGCTAGACGATGGGACCGTACTCCGCACAAAAACGCGACCGAGCGGCTGGCTGCCGCCCGGCCGCTCGAGCTTTCGAGCTGAGGAGGTAGGACTCGAACCTACAATCGCCTGATCCAGAGTCAGGTGGCTTGCCAATTAGCCGACTCCTCAACGCGCTCAGCGCCCCTCCAATTAAGCGGAGAACTCGGGCGAGTCAAGTTGCTCCTGCAGGTGTGCTCGCCAGTTGCGGCGCGAGTTCGAGAGCACGGTCGATCCGCGCGAGCGTGCGCTCCTTTCCCAGCACGTCGAGCACCTCGAAGATCCCGGGACTGACCGTCCCGCCGGTTACGGCAAGGCGGACCGGTTGGGCAATTTTGCCGAGACCGAGATGAAACTTTTGCATCACCTGCTCGAAGGCCGCTTGGATCGAGGAAACGGTCCACGAGTCGAGCGCCGCGAGCAACTGGCGAAGTTCGGTGAGAGCCGGGAGGATTTCGGGCTTCAGGAACTTGCGTGCGAGGTCGGCCGGGATGGCAATGTCGTCGGTGAGGTAAAATCGACCGAGTTCGACCAGCTCCACCAGCGTTTTCGCCCGCTCCTGCAACGTCGCCACCATTTTTGCCAGCCACGCAGTGTCGCCAGGCACCGGGTATCCCTTGGCTGCGATGAACGGCTTGACCGCTTCGGCGAGGGCTTCGGGCGGCGATGCCTTGAGGTACTGGAAATTCAACCACTCCAGCTTTTCCGCGTTGTACACGCCGGCAGACTTGCCCACATGCTCGAGCGTGAACTTTTCGATGAGTTCCTCGCGAGTGAAAATTTCCTGGTCCCCGTGCGACCAGCCCAGCCGTGCGAGATAGTTCACCAACGCGTCGGGCAAGTAGCCCATGTCGCGGTACGCCAACACGGAGGTGGCTCCGTGCCGCTTGCTCAAACGAGTACGGTCGGGGCCGAGAATTTGCGGCACGTGGGCGAAGGCCGGCAGCGGATAGCCGAGCGCGCGATAAATCAGGATTTGCTTCGGCGTGTTCGTAAGATGATCGTCGCCCCGAATCACGTGGCTGATTCGCATGGTGGCGTCATCGACCACCACGCACAGGTTGTACGTCGGGCTGCCGTCGCTGCGCACGATGATGAGGTCGTCGAGTTCGCTGTTCTCGAATGCCACGTGGCCCTTCACGAGATCCTCCACCACGGTGGTCCCTTCCGTCGGCGCCTTGAAGCGAATGGCATACGGCCGATTGGGCACGGCCTCGGTGCGAACGCGGCACGTGCGATCGTACATGGGCTTGCGGCCCGCTTTGAGCGCCGCTTCGCGCTTGGCCTCCAGCTCTTCTTGCGTGCAGTAGCAACGGTACGCGTGGCCCGTTTGCAAAAGCCGCTCGGCGTGTTCGATGTACAAGCTCAGGCGCTGGCTTTGGTAGTACGGACCTTCGTCCCACTCGAGCTTGAGCCAAGTGAGCGCATCGAGGATGGCACGGATGGACTCCTCGGTAGAGCGTTCGCGGTCGGTATCCTCGATCCGGAGGACGAATTGCCCGTGGTTGTGACGCGCAAAGAGGTAGTTGAACAGGGCCGTCCGAGCCCCGCCAAGATGCAAATACCCGGTCGGACTCGGGGCAAAACGCGTTCGCACTGCAGTCATAGGAACGCCGGCCGCCTAACAGCACGGCGCGAGGCAGTCAACGCGAGCAGCGAGCAGTCAAAGGTAGGGGCGACGCACCGCGCCGCGGCCTGACGCCACACGGGAACGGGCGTGCAACACACGATCCTGCGCGCCGCCTGTGGGCAATGTAGGGGCGACCCGGTGGGTCGCCCGGCGGGGCCGTGGCGGGCGGGCACCCGGG
>FWWL01005190.1_pt1 | contig 13098 bp, 21 predicted proteins | sample 2228331 | NCBI WGS metagenome assembly FWWL01 (sample SAMEA103939775, study PRJEB20133) | metagenome | reverse complement strand
AATTTTATTGATGAACCTTTAATCCCTTTTCTAACCCATATATCTAGATGGTTTAATGAACAAGCATGGATCTTTATCAACGCATCTGTATTAGATGGTTTAGGATCTTCAAAATCTTGATAGTGTAATTCTTCAATACCTCCATGCTTATATAATACCACTGCCTTCATACCTTGCTAAAGATTTATTATTATTTATTTATGTTATTATTACATGCTAACTGCTAAGATAGAGTTGTATGCTGATGATGAGAAGGAAGCATTGTATAAAGCATTAAAACCAGAGATTAGTAACGATGTTAAGATAGATATGAATGATATTCTAGAGATTACTATTACTGCTGATACAATCTCCCACTTTAGGGCTAAGATAAACTCTTACCTTAGATTGTGTAAAGCAGCAATAAGTTGTATAGATTAATTTAATGCAAACTTTTTCAATGGTGTAAACCTAAACTTGGATACCTTATAGTATATTATCTCTCCCCTTCTCTCAATCACTGCTAACACTGGTTCCTTATCCATTCTTATCATCTCATCTACTAATCTGCTTAGATCTTCAGCCTCCAACTCTCTTCCCTCGTTTAAGCCAAAGACTACATACCTTGCTTGCTTATTACCATACTCACCTCTCTCATATACTCTAAAGTCTGTTCCAAATCCAAAACCTTCCCTTACAACATAACCTCTACTCCTAAGATCTCTATATATCAAGAACTTCGTCCATAAACTAGCATCATACTTTAATCCTATGCTTACTAGTTGGTCAAAATTGATGATTGTATTATCTTTACTTACCTCTAATTTATTTAAATAGACTAGATACAATGCTTCATACATATATAGATAATAATTCTTATCTCTAATTCCATAACCACGTTTGATGAGATCTTCTATGGCCTTCTCATCCTTGATAAGAACCTTATCATCTAGTAGTATACCATAAATAGTATACTCAATCTCTTGAGACATGATGGTTAGATCAGCATAGGAACATTTAATCGTTAAGAATTGTTATCTATATTGATCTTATAAAGATGTATAGTATCAATATTATCTCAAATCTGCCCAATATGGCTTCAATTGCTATTATCAGTTTGGATGTATTGCTTAAATCTTGGCTTGTAATTCCAGTAGACAATCCAGTATTGGTAACTGCTGATGTAGATTCAAAGAATGTGTCTAGAAAGTCATGCCCTTCATTCATTAGCAATACTGTAGATAGATATGCTGTTAGAGGGAATAATACTATAACTGTTATTATCGATCTTATCTCTTTAAGACTAGTTTCCAATGTAATACTCCTATCTTTATATATTAGATTCTTAATGAATTCAGCAAGTATTATGAATCTCATTATTTTAATACCCCCAGCAGTAGAGAATGTAGTGCCACCAACATACATTAAAATTATTAGAAGTATCTTTGCACCATCGTTTAGATTACCTACATCGATGAGTTGAAAACCTGTTGTAGTAGATGCAGATATGGTATGAAACATTGCTGTTAAAGGTTCTAACCCTGAGAGTAAAGTAAATAACAGACTGCTAGATGCAAGTATTATCAAGAATACAATTATCTCTAGAGATAGTTTTGATGGTAGAAACCTTCTCTTGATTAGGGTATAATGATAAGTAAATGGTATGGAGCCTAAGATCATGATAACCATTATTATGATCTGGATATACCATCCATCCAAAGCCATAGGAGGTAAAAAACCTCCAGTTGATAAACCGCTAAAGAGGAGAGATATGTTATCTATCACATCTTGAGAGCCCAGAGCATAAAGTGTTATCATTAGAATTATTATATATATGCCAAATACCATGGTTAGTGTAATAAATAGTTCTTTGAGATGCAGATACTTGCCACTTAAGAGGCTTCGTATCGATGTTAACTTTACCTCTGGATAGAATATGCTCATGACTAGATAGATAAAGTTAAGACCACCAACAAATTGTGTAAATGCTTTAAAGAATACAAAACCTTGCGAGAGTTCTTTATTAGATAGTAAGGATAAGCCAGTAGTTGTAAACCCTGTAGTACTCTCAAAGAAAGAATTGACTAGTAGATCTGATAGATTGCTAGAATTAAAAGGGTTTAGATAAAGATATGGTATAGTACCAACAGCAATTAGTATTACAAAACTAGATATAACTAGTATTGATGCTTGCCTTATGTTTAAAGAGCCTTTTTCTCCATATGAGTTTAGAAAGAAACCACTAGCAAGTAGAGTAACGCTCATCATAAATATGCTAGATGCAATAGCAGTCTCGTTCAAGAAGGCTGATAACAATGCTGGAATTACAAAGAGTATACCAGCAAACTGTAATATTAAACCTAGGTTACCAATTATCAATTTTATGCTGATATGCTTCTTCTTAGATGTACGTAACAAACGGGTAATTGTAGATAGTCTTATTATGCCCTTGGCTAATCCATCCTCTGCTACTACAACTCTCCTTATATGCAATGTACGCATCTTATCAAATGCTTCTCTCAATGTTGCGTCTGGTTTGACTGTTATCAATGGTGAAGACATGATCATATCTATGCTAGAATGTATTGGGTCTGCACCTTTGGCTATACTATTGATTATATCATGTTCAGTTACTATACCAATAGCCTTACCATTCTGGCATACTATTATGCTATCATAATTACCTCTCCTCATAATCTTGCTTGCTTGTGCTATACTACTTGTACTCTCCAATAATATTACATCACGATCCATATATGTAGAGACACGCTCTTCAAAAATCTCTTTCAACTGTAAGAATAAAGATTAGACAGATATTTTTATATTTCTATTATATACTATATAGGTATGTTATACATTATATTTTATAAACTATTATAATATTTTGATGGAAATCTATTCATTATTGGTTCTAAAAATAATTAAATAATGATGATATTAGTTAAGAACAATAAAGTTAATAGTAAACTAATGTTTAAGTAAGGGTTTACTATGATCATGATTATGAAGTTGATAGAATCTTGTATGAACAAGGTATTAAATGGTAAGGGTATAACCATGAAGGAAGCTCTAGCATTAGCAAACATAAGCAATGAAGATCTACCAAGACTTGTAGAGGCCGCAAATATAATTCGTAAGGAGTTCAATGGCAATAAAGTGGATGTTGAATCTCTAATAAATGCAAAGTCTGGAAATTGTCCAGAAGATTGCTATTTTTGTGCCCAGTCTGCTAGATATAATAGCAAGATCAAAAAGTATCCTCTGCTAGATAAAGAGGTTATATGCCAAGCAGCAGAGAAGGCTAAGAATGATGGTGCTAATAGCTTCTGTATAGTATGTGCCTATAGAGAACCTCCAGAAGAAGACTTTAATGCTATTTGCAATACCATATCATACATTAAGGATAAAGTAGGTATAGATGTGAACTGCTCCCTAGGCTTCCTAACAGAGAAGAGAGCGAGGAGGCTTAAAGAATTAGGAGTTAAGAGGTATAATCATAATCTAGAAGCATGCAAGAGTTATTTCGATAAGATCTGTAGCACTCATACATATATAGATAGGGTAAGGACTGCTAAAATAGCAAAGAGTGTAGGATTGGAGTTATGCTGTGGAGGAATAATAGGTATGCAAGAGAGTTTGGAGCAGAGGTTAGAATTAGCATTTGAGGCAAGTGTATTAGAACCAGAAGAGTTTCCATTGAATATATTAATAGCAAGGGAGGGAACTCCTCTATTCAATAGCAAACCTCTTGAACCCTTAGAGATAGTTAAGATGGTATCCATATATAGGTTCATAATGCCTAGAACCATACTCAAATTAGCAGGAGGTAGGGAGGTGCATCTAGGTAACTTACAATCTATGGCATTACTAGGAGGAGCAAATGGTATAATAACTGGAGGTTACCTTACAGTAGGAGGCAACAAGGCAAGTGAAGATCTTGCAATGATCAAGAGTTTAGGATTGGATGTATAAGAAAGAGATTGAAGAGTTAAAAATTAACAATCTATATAGAAGTTTACAGATAGTTAAAGCAGAGAATCCATTTGCATATGTAAATGGTAAAAGAGCTTTATTATTATGCTCAAATGATTATCTAGGATTATCTAGAGATGCTAGAGTTATAAATGCTATGAAAGATTACTTGCTACAAGCATCACAATGTAGTTCTAGGCTTATTGCTGGTAATGATCCTCTCTTAGTAGAGTTGGAGGATGCTATAGCAAGACATAAAGGGTTTGAGAAGGTATTGTTATATCCTACTGGCTATATGGCAAATCTGGCAATCTCTTCTCTAGCAGATAGTGAATCTCTAATACTCAGTGATGAGTTAAACCATGCAAGCATTATCGATGCGTGTAGATTATCAAAGGCTAGAGTAAAGATCTTCAAACATAATGATCTAGATGATCTTAAGGCCAAGTTAGATGATAGAAAGAGGAACATAATAATCACTGAAGGTGTATTTAGCATGGATGGCGATTTTGGTAGATTGAGAGAGATATCAGAGATTGCTAAAGGGTATGATAGCATAATAATATTGGATGATGCTCATGGAGACTTTATATATGGCAAGAACTTTAAAGGCACACAAGAAGAGTTATATGCAAATGTTGATATAATAATAAGTAGCCTCAGTAAAGCCTTGGGATCTTTTGGTGGCTATATTGCAAGTAGCAACGATATCATAGAATATTTAATAAATAAATCTAGATCCTTCATATATACATCAGCATTACCAGCACATATAGCAGCAGGAGCATTGGAAGCCTTAAAGATAGTTAGAGAAGGGCATAGGCAGAGGGATCTGCTTAATGTATCCAAGATATTGAGAGGAGGGTTGCTAGATATGGGCTTTGATGTTAGATCTAGCACTCATATAATACCAATAATAGTTGGAGATGAAGCAAAGGCTCTAAGATTATCTAGAGTGTTGCTAGAGAATGGTATCTTTGTACAAGCAATAAGGTATCCTACAGTAGCAAAGAATAATGCTAGATTAAGGGTATCTCTAACAGCCTTACATCTAGAGCATGTTGATACTATACTCAATACATTCAAGATGTTGTTACCTCAACTCTAAAGTATGAAGTAACATACGTGTTTATAACCATAAAAAGCATCATTGATCCCATGGAGCTAAAATGGTCTAATGATACTAATAAGAAAGGTTTAGCCAGCAAGATCAAAGAAAAGTTTCAGTCAAAAGAACCAATAAAACCAAGGTTAGAAGAGGCCAGAAGAACCTTGCAGATGCAGATTGCAAAGCTAGATGCTATATATGCTAAGATCAATAGTAAGGATAAGATCCTATTTAGTAAGGTTGTCAAGTGTATACAGAATAGAGATATGGAATCTGCTACTATCTTATCTAATGAACTTGTTCATCTTAGAAAACTTGAGAAGATGGTAAATGGAGTAAAATTAGCACTAGAACAGATCAATATTAGGATGGGAACCATGAGCGAACTTGGAGATATCGTAGTTACATTAAGCCCAGCTATGAGTGTAATAAATAATATTAAACGTGACATAACTACAATGATACCTGAAGTGAGTAACGAAATTAATGAACTGAGCAATGGAATGACAGAGTTGTTTATCAATTCCTCAAGCATACCAACATTCAATAACTTGCCAAATATAGTTGATAACGATGAAGAGTTACAAAAGATATTAGAAGAGGCAACCATGGTAGTAGAGAATGATGTAAGGCGCAAATTACCAGAGCCTGAACTACCTTCTATGGATATGAGCAGTAAACCATCGTTTAAGTCTAGTAATCCTAGAAGGTACCCAGATCTGCCATCTACTAGGAGCAAGAAAAGAGTCGATATACCAGTCTAATTCTTAGCAATCATAATTAATGCCTTTTTTATTCTTGAGATTGTAGGATAGCTATACCCTTTCTCTCTATAATTCTTTACCATCAATTCCCAATTCTCTAGCCTCCATCTTGCTTGTTCCTTTGTTAACATACTAATCTCATTCTTTATCTTACTCTTCCTTCCTAATCTAAGCATTCCTTCTTGCTCCCTTTTCCATCTTTTGTAGGTAAAGTTTAAACCATTTAGTATAACATTTATCGGCATTGATGATAGATACTCCTTTAATAGATTTAGTTCTTCTTCATCTGCAGATATATCTAACTCTAGCATCATAAGGATATATACAAAGTACCATTATATTAGCATTTCAAAATTCGAATTTTGAAATATCAACAATCTTATTAAGATGTTCGTATTAGATCCTTCTCATGGTAAGTTGCCTATATTGCAGAAGAAAGGTATGGTATAGGAGAGATCTAAGTAATCCTTTTGCAAGAAATAAAGAACGTACATATGCTTATGAGTGTACGAATTGTAAGATACTTATTATAATAAAGAATGAGAGTGATAGAAAGAGTAGAGGTAGCAGAGAGTACTGGAGTGATAAGACTATAGTAAAAGGCAGAATAATAAGGGCTATGGTAAAGAATTCAGAGTGATCTTTTATATAGCAACAGCGCTGCAAAAGAAGCACTAATCAAGGCTAGTATGCCTATGAATGATTCTGGTATCACATTACTACTTACCCAAAAGCTTTTACTATCGCTTTCACCATTACTGCAGTTAGCATTTACTTGCCATTCTCCTGCTAATGAGGGCATGTATGTATAATTTGTAGATTGAGTAGATACTTCATCTATTAACTGATTCTCATGAATCCATTGGAGAGTTACACTACTAGCATCTGAGTGTATAGTAGCCATTATACTAGAACCAAGTTCGATCACCTCTCTATCCAGTTCTAAAGAACAATATGGACCACTAACTCTGATCTCATTATCTTGAGAGTCATTGTTAGATTGAGTATCGTTAGAAGATTCATCTTGAGAGTCATTGTTAGATTGAATACCTGATGGCTCACTTTCTGTGCTTGTAGAATTGGTTAATAGAGGAAATATCTGTTCACTAATCTCTTCAGATTCTTCTGTAGAAGGTTCACTCTCTGTGCTTGTAGAATTGGTTACAATGTTAGGAATTTCGCTTGCTTCAAAATTGTTCTTTGTTCCTAATTGTGTTAATAACAGCATTATTATTAAGACAGCAGCAGGAATTATAGGTAAGAGTAATAACCGCCTTCTTCTCCTCCGCTTCTCGTTTTCATCACTCATAATTAATGATGCCTCTCATAAATTATTTAAATTTTATGCAATACATCAACCATATCTAATGTAAGATCCTATCATAAATCTAATGGTATGTATGTCATAGTATATGAATAGAAACTAAAAGATTAAAGAATGGGGATGCTTTGATCTTGTTACTATATTCATAACATACATACCCCATTAAAGTTAAAGATCGACTCTATGCTTATTTGTTGAGTATGTATGTTATATAGCACTATAAGGATTGTTATGCAAATAAGAACCAATTATTAGCATTTCAAAATTCGAATTTTGAAATACGCCGCCGGTCGGACTCGAACCGACGACCGACTGGTACCTGCTATTATTAACAGCCAGCCGCTCTACCACGCTGAGCTACGGCGGCATGTATTCAAGAAAAAAGATTATATGATTTAATCTTTACTGTTACTTTTCTTTTGCGTATATATAGATTCCATCCAAAAATACTCTTGGATCTTTACCCTTTATCTTTGTAGCGAGTTCTATATTTGCTGCTGTTTGAGAGACATCCTCAAGACTTATACCTTCAACTATTATATCCTCCCCTTCAACCCTAACATTACAATCTCCTTGTATCTTTGCTCTTCTTGGAGATCTCTCGCCTATAAAATTCTCTATTATTACATTCTTATCCTTAACCTTTACGGTTATAGGGAAGTGTGAGTATACTATCTTAAGTTTGTATGTATAGCCATTTATAACACCATTAAACATATTCTTTAACAATGATCTCAAAGTATTTGCTATTGAGATGTATCTCTTTCTATTATCATATGGGATTATCTCGATCTTATCTGGATTTACATGGACAATGGCTGGAATCTTACTTATATCCTTGGTAACTTTACCTTTTGGTCCTATCACTTCAATCATATTATTGCTATAATTAACAGTAACTCCTTGAGGTATTGCTAGTTCAAATACCTCGCTAGTAGACATAACCTAGTAAGACACCTCCCAATCCTTGCTCCCTTGCTTCATGATGAGACATCACACCTTTTGATGTTGATACTATCAATATTCCTCTGCTATATGATGGGAGATAGTTACTCTCCCACTCAGTGTATCTATCCTTCTTAACGCTAAAGTGAGGTGTTATTATCCCACACTTATTGACTTGAGCATTAAGTTTGATTGTAAATTTACCACCTCTCCTATCATCTATATACTCAAATCCTTCTATGAATCCATGCTTCATCATGACATTGAGCACTTCCCTTGCTAGCTTTGATGTTGGCTCTACTATGCACATCTTCTTCCTTCTCATCTCATTGTTGTATATTGTGCTAAACAGATTTGCTAGGATATTCTTTGCTGGCATGTTATATCACTCGTATTTCTTGAATCCTAGCTTCTCTGCTACCTCTCTAAAGCACTGCCTACAAAGCATGAGATTGTATTTACGTATCAAGGCTGAATATTGGCCGCATCTCTTACACCATCTAGAACCCTTGCTCTGCTTTCTTGGTTTTCTTCCAGTCAATTCGTAATCTCTAATCTTTGCTATATCATACCACCTCTACATTAAACGTATCTCTTATGAAGGAGATAGCCTCTTCTTTATTAATCATATGCTCTCTTCCTATCTTCCTTCTTGCATAGCCCCTTCTTGCAACTCTGTATCCTGGTCTCTCTAATGCTATAGATACATCCATACCAAATATGCCTATATCTGGATTATACTTTATACCAGGTATATCTATATGCTCTTTTATACCAAATGATACATTGCCATGATCATCAAAAGAGGATCTCTTAAGCTTATTCTTCTTTGCAGCAAGTAGCCTCTTTAATATATTTATAGCCTTCTCACCTCTTAGAGTAACTATAGTTGCTATTGGTTCCTTCTTATGTATGTTAAAGTCTCTTATAGTCTTCTTTGCTTTCCTAGTACTTGGCTTCTGTCCTGTAAGCTCTTCTAAAACTCGCTTTGCTTTCTCTAATGGTTCGCCAGATCTCCCTACACCAATATTTATAACTACCTTGCCTATCCTTATCCTCCTCATTGGATTTTCTAGCATCTGTGCCATCTTATCACCTAATTAACTCTAATAGGTATATCATTATCCTTTCCAACTACGATCATCATATTCACTGGCAGCTCTATAATCCTATCATCGCTCTTTATAACTGCACGTTTTGGTAAAGTAAAAGTGCCTTCTTTGATCTCTTCTACCACTCCTAACCTTCCACTATTATCTCCTTTTGTAATTACTACATTTGCTCCCTTCTCAAACTTGATTACTTTTACTACTTCTTGTTCTGGAACTCTTATCAATAATGAATCGTTAGGATTAGCATTAAGGCTATTATTTATTATGGTTCTTCCATCGTGTAAACCATACTGTATTCTATTTCCCTTGATGGTAACTTTGTTCCTTATCTTGCATATCTTTAGTCTACTCTCCTTCTCATCGATCTCTACTGGAGTTAATATCTTATCACTTGCTACAAGCCTATAATGCTTGTTTATTGGATCTATACTGATTATGTTCATAAGGCCTACAGGGAAGTGCTCATCATACCTTATCTTTCCATCAACCTTGACCTTACCATCATGGAGAATACTCTTAACCTCACGCATATTATTTGCTAACTTTAGTATATCTCTAAGCAATACACCTAAAGGATAAGATTCGGAGATTGCATATGGACCTGGTATAGGTTTTATGACAAATCTATGCTCCTTTCTTGATATATCCCAGAATGGAGGAGACTTTTGTACCTTGAGAGATGAAGAACCACTTATTCTAGTCATATCCTTGCCTCCAACTTATTCTTTCTCCACTCATCGCTAAGATCTAGGCTAGTAATCATTACTTTAGAGGCATGTATAAGCACAGGAACATTACCTCCTCTTAACCTCTCTCTATTCACTCCCTCTATCTCCAATCTAGCAGTATCTGTATGAACCTTCTTTACCTTACCTTCTACTCCTTTATACTCACCTCTCATTATCTTAACGATATCCCCAACCCTAACCCTTAGACTCCTCCTCTTGTACTTAATTCTAAGACTCTCTGATAGCATTGCAGATGCATACTTGGATCTTTTATGCAAAGGAGCGGTATACATCTTTAACCTAACTCTAGATGGCTTCACCATTTTTTATCACACTATCATTGAGGCTATGTTTGCCAATCTTGGCCAACGTTCTGCTGCTTCTGCTGCTACTGGTCCTTTTATATCAGTGCCTTTAACATCACCTTCTGGGGTCACTAGTACTGCAGCATTATCTTCAAATGTTATCCTAGTACCATTTAACCTTCTTATTGGATACTTCTGCCTAATTATTATAGCGTCAAATATCTGCTTCCTCAATTCATGAGGCCCTTTCTTAACTACTACAGTAACTAGATCACCTACAGAGGCTGCAGGTTGTCTAGATAGTCTACCTTTATACCCTTTTACTTGTACTACTTGGACTATCTTTGCTCCAGTATTATCAGCACATACAAGATTAGCAGAGACAGGTATGGCTCTAGTAATGTAGGGTTTGAACTCTTGAACCCCTTTTGCTGATACAGCCCTACTCTTTGCCTTAGCCATGCTTCTTCACCTCTATAACTACAAATGATACAGTCTTGCTTAATGGTCTACATTCAGCAGCTGTAACTACATCTCCTATCTTGACATTCATACACTCTGGTAAGTAAGCATGGATCTTACTCTTCCTTCTAGCATATCTTTTATACTTTCTTATGAGATAAGTATATTCCCTCTCAATGACTACCATCTTCTTGGCTTTATTGCTTACAACATTGCCAGTAAATAGCCTACCTCTAATAGAGAGAGATCCATGGAATGGACATAGATCATCATAGCATACCTCTTCTGGAATCTTTACATTTATACCAATATTTCTAGCCATATTATAGCCTCCTAATCCTATCTTCTGGTCTCCCTATTATACTCTTCCCTTCTACTATACATCTCTCATCATTGATTGTAAACTCGATCTTTACTATACCCTTTGGTATCTTCTTTATAGAAGAGTTAACCTTTATGAATAGCATATTCTTAGTCTCATAAACTATCTTACCAGTAAGTCCTACCAAACCTTTATCACTACTCTCTACTATTCTTGCTTCCAAACCAATGAGTTCATGTGCATGTATATTGCTGCTATTGATAATCATCATTTCTTGCTCCTCTCATTCAATATGGTAAGAATCCTTGCTATATCTCTCCTATAATAGCGTATCCTTCCAGCGTCCTTCCTTATCGTACCTTTTGCTGCCTCAACTCTAAGTTTGGCTAGTTCTGATCTAAGTTCCGATAACCTTTCCTTTAATTCATCATCATTCATCTCTCTCAAATCTTTTAACTTTAATCTAGCCATATTACTCCCCTCCATCAATAAATTCAAAATCCTTAGAGGCTGCATCTTTATAAGCAATCTTTATCTTTATACCATATACTCCTAACTTTAGTTTAACATGTGCTGTTGCCTCTTTAACTAGGGTATTTGAAGGTTCACCACTCTTTGGTAGTATGCCAGCACTATACTTCTCAAAGTGTGCCCTCTCACTCCTTAATTTGCCTGAGATGATAACTTCCGCACCCATGGCACCAGCATTCATTATTGTGTTTAGAGCCCAGAGAGCTGCTCTCCTAAATGCTGTGCCTTTATTGATCAACTGAGCTACTCTATTGGCAATGACTCTAGCATTGAGTTCTGGAATCTCGATCTCTGATATCGAGATCTGAGGATTTTGTAAACCAAATGCTGTCAACTTATCTGTAAGATCCTTAATTCCTAACCCTTTCCTTCCTATAACCAAACCTGGTCTAGTTACATGAATGATAACTCTAGTGCCTAGAGGTGTCTTTTGAACCTCAACGCCTCCATAGCCAGCATCTACTAATTCATTAGCCAAAAACTCATCAAGCTTCATATTTCTATAAAAGTTGTTCATGACCTTTTTGATTGCTGAAGTCGATTCGCTAGACATATCTATACCTCGATAGCAACTATCTCTACATGTGTTAATGTATTATTGTACGGTGAAGCCCTTCCAAATGCTCGCTCTATAAAGTTCCTGATCTTTATACCAGGATAGGATGAAGCGTGTATTATCTTTAGTCTATCTACATCCATGCCTTTATACTCTGCGTTTGCTTCAATATTATCAAGTAGTTTTAGGAATGCTTTAGCAGTTTTAACTGGATACCTTCCTGCAGGAAAACCTTGTAGTTGAGATCTATGCCCTACTTCCAACTTATATCTCCTAAAAGGTACTGGTTGTTTAAGTGCAATTACGTCTTCTAGATAATCCCTAGCCCTTGATACACTCATATTTTTTATGGCCTTACAAACCTCCCTTGCATGCTTGTGAGAGATATCAGCATCTCTTAGGCTTGCTCTAACATGCTTAGCCTTATCATAATTTTGGAATGAGTATGAAAAGTGAGGCATGTAAGATCACTTTAATGGAACATATAGGCTAGATCTAGATGCCCCCACACCAGGAGCGTTATGTATTACACGCTTATTAGTTGCTACATATTCACCAAGGTAATGCCCTATCATCTCTGGCTTTATCTCTACTGGTACAAACTCTTTACCATTATGAACGTTAATTGTCTTGCCCTCTTTACCATTATGAACGTTAATTGTCTTGCCAACCATGACTGGTAAGATTATCATATCCCTAAGATGAGTTCGTATAGGTTTATTGCTGCCAGATCTGATTTTTGCCAACAATTCACTCTTCTCTTTACTCAATCCTCTCATTAAGGATCTCCTCTGTCTTGCATTTAGTAACTTAAGCATCTCATCACTTGGTAAGCTTAGTAACTCTTCCACTGTCTTACCTCTATAGTTGAACTCTCTTACCATGATAATAACACCTTACTATCATTTATTAAATCTAACCCATACATTTATACCAACCCTAGCTTAGTTGCAAGATCTCTAGCACTGCCCTCTTTAACAAACTTTACAT
>FWWL01008056.1_pt1 | contig 13105 bp, 16 predicted proteins | sample 2228331 | NCBI WGS metagenome assembly FWWL01 (sample SAMEA103939775, study PRJEB20133) | metagenome | reverse complement strand
AGCGGAGAGTTTTGAGAGGATACATAGGAGCAATCTAATAGGCATGGGCATACTACCATTAGAGTTTATAGATAGAGTAGCACTAGATGGGAGCGAGATATTTGATATAATTATTGAAGATCTCAAACCTAACAAGGTGGTAGAACTTGTAATACATAAGGGTAATGATCTTATAAGAGCAAGGTTAAAGGTTAGAATAGATACAGAGTTAGAATTACAATATTACTTGAATGGAGGTATACTAAATTATGTATTTAAAGATATCATGCTAAGAAGATAATGCTTATGTATGCTATATTCTTAACTGGGACTGCTGGATCTGGTAAGTCTTTATTAGCATCTAGATTAAAGGAATGGTATGAGAGGGTAGAAGCGTATCCAGCAATACTAAATCTAGATGCTGGTGTAATTAATCTACCATACGAGCCAGATGTAGATATTAGAGATTATATAAGCATAGATGAGATAATGCAGCAATATGATTTAGGACCAAATGGTGCTTTAGTAATGGCTAGTGATATGATAGGCTATAAACTGAGCGAGGTTCAGCAAGCCATAGATGAGATAAATCCAGATTATCTCATCATAGATACCCCTGGACAGGTTGAGTTATTTGCCTATAGAGCTAGTGGGCAGTACAGTGCTAGTGAATTAATTGCTAATACAAAGGCTAACATATTTCTATTTGATAGCATGTTAGTATCATCACCAATAAACTATATATCTATAATGCTACTAGCGTCTAGCATAAGACTTAGATTAAAGATTGCTCAGATAGATATATTATCAAAGTCAGACCTTATAAACAAGGATATGTTGAGATGGATAAGCAATTATGCAGCATTGGAGAATGAGTTGCGCAAGGAGAAGGATGATGAGTTATATCTATTAGCATCAAATATGCTAAGAAGCATTAAACAAGATCTAAGGATGCCATTGCCAGTATCAAGCATTAACTATGAAGGGTTAGCCAACTTAGCAGCCTTATTATCAAGGATATTTAAAAGCGGAGAAGAGGTTGAGTATTAATGAGAGCAAGGGCACCATCATCTACAGCAAATCTTGGGCCTGGATTTGATATATTTGGATTAGCACTAAATGCTTACTATGATGAAGTAGAGATAGTAATAACCAATTCTGGTATTACGATTGTAAGCCAAGATGATATACCACTAGAGCCTAGATCAAACTCTGCTGGTTTAGCCATACTGAGATTATGTAAAGATCATGAGATAAACGATGGTTTAGAGATAAAGATAAAGAAGGGAGTGCCAGCAGGATATGGGTTAGGCTCTAGTGCTGCATCAGCCGCTGCAGCTGTTAAGGCTATGGATGCATTGTATGATCTAAACCTTAGCAATGAAGAATTGATAAGATATGCTGCTATGGGAGAGGAGGCATCTGCTGGTTCCATGCACTATGATAATGTAGCAGCATCCATGCTTGGAGGATTTGTTATAGTAAGGAGTAATCCATTAAGGGTAGTAAGGATCGAACCCCCAGATCTAACACTCTGCATAGCAATCCCAAAGATTGCTACTCCTAAAATGAAGACTCAAGCATATAGGAGTGTCATTCCTTCAAGCATACCTCTTAAGAGCATGGTAGAGAATATGGCAAATGCAAGTATGATCATCGCTGGTTTTATTTTCAAGGATGTTAGATTGATAACAGAGTCTATCAAGGACGTGATTGTAGAACCAGCAAGAGCAGTGCTTATCAAAGGGTATGAGCAGGTTAAGAAGAATGCTCTAGATGCTGGAGCCTTAGCAGTAACTATAAGTGGTGCTGGACCCTCAATGATTGCATTTGTTGATGGTGATGAAGAGGTTGTAAGCAGAGCAATGATTGAAGGATTTAGATCTGTTGGTATAGATGCCCATGCTATAACATGCAAACCTGATAAGGATGGTGCAAAGATAATCTAGTGCTTTACCAGCATACCTCTTATATAATTAGTAATTACAAAACTGCTCTTCTGTGATGAGAGCCATACACAGCCTAGTACATCACAATCATTACAATGCTTAACCTCTTCCCAATAAGGCATGCTCCATATCTCATCTACACTATACTCTAGAATGCTCTTAGGATCATTAAACTTCCAGCATGGAGTTACTGTGCCATCAGCATTTATCACTATACTCTTCCATACACCACACTCATCAAACAATGTCCTTCCATGCTCGAGTATCTGCTCCCAATACAATCTTGGCATCAATATGCATGGATCTGAGTGATGCTCCATATAATCCAATATGCTCTCACATACTCTTCGCATAGTTGGCTTATCTGGTAACAGATCTGGACCATCGCTTCTATTCTGTACAAACGTCATGCTGACTGCATGTATATCTAACTCATCCCTTACATAATCAAAGTATTCCTGAGTTATGAACTCTTCAGTATTCCATTTGGTTATCACTGCATTTATATACCTAGGGATATCATGATCACTTAACATCTTCACATTCTGCATGACTCTATGGTATAACTCTTCATTAACGCCTCTAACTTTACAGTATGCTTCCTTTCTTATGGAATCTATGCTACAGCATATGCTATCTATAAGCTTCTTTAGCCTTGCTAGATCTACCATATGTAGCAGAGAGCAATTCGTTATTAGAGTAACTGACATCTTGCTATGTAGATACTCTAATAACTCAAATATATCACTCCTTGTCAATGGTTCGCCTCCTTCAACTATAGCCCATACACAATTCTCTGCTATCTTATCTATTACACTCTTCCATCTTTGAGTATCTAGATCATGCTCCCTAGCATATCTTATCTGTTCTTCTTTATTTGGAGTACCAAATGGGCACATTGGGCAAAAATAATTACAATAATTGGTTATACCTATGACAGCTACTAATGGCCTCTTCTTCCCAATTGCTAAATTTGTAGACCATTTACCTAATAGTTTTATAGTCTTTATTAGATGCATTAATTTATACTATCATTTAGTACTATAAAAATATTTTTGGTGTTAGATAATTATTAAGAGTTTATCATAATAATAACAAAGGATTAGCAGTATTATTAGTATCTTGTATAATCATTGATCTTTCAATAAGATCATTGCCCTAAATCTTTTAATTCTTTAACCTTTGACTCTATTAGATCAAACCCTTTCTGCCAAAACTCTTTCCTGCTAATATCAAATCCATACTCTAACAATAGAGTCTCTGGCTTCTTAGAACCTCCAGCATTTAATATGCCATAGTATCTATCAACAAACTCTTTATTATCTAACTTGAACTCTTGGTATAATGATAATGCTAAGAGATTTCCAAATGAATAGGCATAGCAATAGAATGGTGTATGATAAAAGTGAGGAATGTAGAGCCATTCATTCTTAAAATCGTTGCTTAATATAATAGAATCGCTAAACTGTTCCTTGAGGTTATCTAGATAAATTTTGGATACATCATCAATGGTAGAATTGTTTATAATGCACTCATGTGCTTTCATCTCAAAGAGTGTAAAGTATGCTTGCCTAAGGATTGTAGCATACATATCATCTATCTCCTCTACTAACAATGTTGCTAGTTCTCTCTTGCTAACTAGTGATTCAAGCCTATCTCTAAGTAGCATCTCAGCAAATACAGAGGCAGTCTCTGCTAATGGTAATGGAGCGCTATGCACTAGTATAGATTTGTCAGATGAGAGTATGCTATGTAATGCATGACCAAGTTCATGTGCTATAGTAGATATATCCCTAGAAGTGCCATCAAAGTTTAGCAATACATATGGCAAGAGTCTAGGAGTAACTGTGTGGCAGAAAGCACCACTCCTCTTACCTTCTCTAATCTCAGCATCTACGTGATTAACAAATACCATCTCAGCATACTTCTTGAATCTATCATCAAATGCTTCAAATGCTTCTAGCACTAGCCTAATAGCATCTTGGTAACTAAACCTCTTCTCTTTTGCTCTTAGTGGAGCATATATATCATACCTTCTAAGCCTCTTCATACCCAGCAGTCTTGCTTTAATCTTAAAATAATCATGGAATACCTTAGCATTTTCCTTACAAACATTTAGCAATGTGTATACAGTATCATCATCTATATTATTGGATACATTCCTAACAGAGATTGGAGTAGCATACCCTCTTAACTTGACAAACTCATTATACCATTTGATTGCTATATTATTATATATCTCTCCTAGCACTAGAGCATTCTTAGCATAAGTATCTAGCAATGCTCTATACGCTTCCTTTCTTACCTCAGCATCTGGATTCCTTACTAGAGTTAGTAACTTCTCCTTATTCTTTATTATCTTTGCTTTACCTTTAATCTTAACAACAAATCTAAATGTATCTGTTATCTTATCGTATATCTTAATCAGAGCATTAACGCCAGTAACATCGAATATATTTATTATCTGCTCCTCCTTCTCACTTAATGTATGCCTTGCTATTAACCTCTTATGTCTTAGATAATCCTTATACATATCATTAACATTATCAATCAACCTATTAGCATTGGATTCATCCAATTCTCTCTTGAACCAGAGATCAAAGAATAACAGCCTATTACTCATCTCAGCAGCTATTCTATCCATCTTGCTAACCAAAGCAGATGCTTCAGTGGATCTAAGATCTGAAGCATGTAATAGATGAGCATAACTTACAACCTTGCTGAGCTCTTCATATACATCCTCAAATGATCTTATTATATTCTTAAACTCATCAATACTTATATCATTTCTTAGTATGCTCTTCATACTCTCAAGATCTTTGACTTGATTTTCAATCTGAGCAAGTTTATTATCTATCTCTCTAGCATCCCTAACTAACTCTGTTAGATCCCATCTCCCTATAGATATAGATTTCATACAATAGCAATATATAAGCAGGAGATATAAATTGATTCCTTAACTGCCTAACATCTTTCCAGCTATGTTATCCCTTCTACTAATCCATTCAAACCTTACATTAGCTTTGCTCTCAGCAATAATATTCCATATCTCAATTGCCAACTCCCTAAGCTTAGAATCGTTTATAGCATGTTCATGATTTAGTTGCTTCACTATATTCTTAGAATCGCTATATATTATGATCTCCTTATCTATGCTCAAGAGATCTATTAATGCTTCTCTAATTGCTAGATACTCTGCTTGATTGTTAGTAAGATCCTCTGCTTTACAATACTTAACCCTATTACTCTCTTTGACATAGTAGCCATACATCGACTTTGGCCTTCCAGATCCATCTACATACACATGAAGCATCTATTATATACTTGATTAAGAGTATAAATCTGTTAAGATTATGGCATTAGAATGGCTAACATTTACCATCATCTCTGTATTTGCATACTCTAGCGTTGATCTACTAGAGAAGGTGGTTATAACAACGAGGATAAGGAGTTCAGTACTAATGGCTATATTCCTTACATTATTCTATCCATTGCATCTAGCAATAATATTCATGCTATGGGGCATTGAACTTAACCTATACTCATTAATAGCCTTCATCATTGGCTCTGGGATGTCATTTGCATATCTCTTATTCATGCGCTCACTATTACTAGAAGAGTTATCAAGGGTTACCATCTTAGGATATATACATCCCATAATTGTAGCAATACTTGCATATCTATTGCTAGATGAAAGCCTTGTGTTACTAGATTATTTGGCAATAGCCATGCTGACTTTAAGTGCTAGCATGGTATCATACAAAGGTAAGGAGAGTATGGTATCTAAAGCCTTGATCCCTATGCTTGGTTTGAATCTAGCATTATCAATTGAATACATACTTATAAAATACATTCTAGCATATACCAACTACTGGAATTATGTATTTTGGTTTATGACTGGTTTGATATGCATGAGAATGTTATTCCTTCTTAATACAAGGCTTAGAAGTGAGTTTATATCTATAAAGTTTGATAAGCAGTTAGTATGCTATGGCTTTAGCATAAGTATGCTATTCCTAATAGCAACGCTAGCATCTTCATACGCAATCTCATTACAATCTGTATCTATAATAGCTGCGGTCTCAGCAACACAGCCTATGATAATATTGTTACTATTATATCTCTTAAATAAGGTAAGAGATAATCTAATAGAAGAGGATCTCTCCCTCAATACATTGATATATAAAATAATCTCAGCAATACTAGTAGTTATAGGCATCTACATACTTGCTATCTGATACTTTGCATAAACTATCAATTCCTCTATGCATCTTATCTTGCCTTTAGTTATATCTGCAAGTTCTCTCCTATAGAAGAGATCTATATTGTTTGTCATCTTCATTATCCTAGTAGTTAGATGCTTCCCTTTTCTATCCATATCTAGCAAGAGTATTACTTTAGATATCTTCTCTAGATACTCAGCAAGCCTATGTAAGCCTTTAAAATTGTTAAGTATAAGCGTATCTCCTTTATAGCCTAGCCTTATTAATGCTTCCAAATCCCTTTTACCTTCAACCAATATAACAGCGCCATTGCTAGTCTCATAGTTTAGTTTATCGATAAACTTACGCAATCGTATTAATTGATCTTCATCTATATGCACAGTAGATCATTAACAGTAATATATATAAATTATTTTCATAAGCTGAAATAACTATATAAATGAGATGAGATGAGATCTCTTTGAACCAATTGGATATAATAAGTCATGATCTACTGATTGCGGGCTCTGGTATTGCTGGACTACGTGCTGCTATAGAAGCGGCAAGGACTAGCAATGAGATAAGCATAGCTGTTATATCCAAAGTACAAGTTATGAGATCACACTCTGTATCAGCAGAAGGGGGTACTGCAGCAGTACTATTCCCAGAGTTAGGGGACACATTCGAGTCACACATCTTTGATACAATAAAAGGGAGTGATTACTTGGCAGATCAAGATTGCGTTGAGAGGTTAGTCTATAGCATGCCTAATGAGATATACCAACTAGAGCACTGGGGCATGCCATGGTCTAGAAGGGAGGATGGTAGGATAGATCAGAGGGCATTTGGAGGCTATAGCTATCCTAGAGCAACTTATGCTCAAGATAAAGTAGGCTTTTATATAATGCAAACCTTGTATGATACATGCTTAAAGTATGATAATATCCATTTCTATAATGAATGGTTCTTAACTTCGATACTCTCTGATGATCATAACTTTGTAGGTTTTACTGCCATAGAGATAGCTAGTGGAAACTTTGTGGTATTCAAAGGTAAGGCTGGCATAATTGCTACTGGGGGTGCTGGAAGGATATACCCATTTGCTACATACGCTCATTCCTCAACACCTGATGGTATAGATATGGCTTATAGAGCTGGTATGGCTCTCAAGGATATGGAGTTCGTACAATTCCATCCTACTGGTATACTACCCTCTGGAATATTGATAACAGAAGGTGCTAGGGGTGAAGGAGGCTATCTAATAAATAAGAATGATGAAAGGTTTATGAAGAGATACGCTCCCAATAAACTGGAATTAGCATCTAGGGATGTTGTATCTAGAGCAATGTATACAGAGATATTAGAGGGTAGAGGATTCTTTGATGAGGCTACTCAAATGGATTATGTATTGCTAGATCTAAGACATCTAGGGGCAGAGAAGATAAAGACCAAACTTGCTGGTATAAGAGAGATAACTATGAAGTTTGCTGGTATAGATCCTATAGAAGAGCCCATACCAGTAAGGCCTGTATGCCATTATATGATGGGAGGCATACATTGCAATATAGATGGTGCTACTGAGATGAATGGATTATGGAGTGCTGGTGAAGCAGCATGCATAAGTATAAATGGAGCAAATAGGCTTGGTGCAAATTCAACCGCAGAATGCTTGGTATGGGGAAGGTATACTGGAGAGTTTGCTGCTAAGCATGCATTAAAGAATAGATCTTATGAGATTGATAATAACCAGATCAAGGATGAGGAGAAGAGGATATATGATGAGATATTTCATGGATCTGGAGATGTCAATCCTTATGAACTCAAGGATGAACTAACAAAAGTAATGGAGGATACAGCATATATCTTTAGGACTGGCGAGAAGATGGCTCAAGGTATAAAAAGGATTAGGGAATTAAAAGCAAAGTCATGGAAGAGGGTAGATGATAAGGCAAAGGAGTACAATACTAACTTTATCAATGTTTTAGAGATAGATTCTATGCTAAGGATATGTGAAGTTGTACTTACTGGAGCCTATCATAGATTAGAATCCAGAGGTGCTCATGCTAGGTTAGATTACCCAAATAGAGATGATAAGAATTTTTTGAAACATACACTGGCCTATTATACTGGAGATGGACCAAAGATAACTTACCATCCAGTAACCATAACAAAATATAAACCGGCTGAGAGGCATTATTAGAGGTAGTATGAGCGAGAATAGAGAAGGCATAAAAGGCTGGCTAAGACCATATAAGTATGGTTTACCAAGATTTGCTTACTGGCTACAAAGATTAACAGGTTTAGGTTTGCTAGCATACTTCATTGCTCATGTAATAGAGACTAGCAACATAACTGCTGGCAAACTAGCATGGGAGAAGATGCTTGCCTTGACACAGACTACTGAAGGGCATATAATACTTATCATTGTAATAGGCATGTGTGTATTCCATGCTGCAAATGGTGTAAGATTATACTTTGCTGAGACTGGCAAGGGTTTGGGAAGGGCTGGAAGACCAGAGTATCCTTACACTCCAACAAGCCTCAACAATAAGATGAAGGCATGTATATGGGTTAGTATAGCTTTAGCAGCATTAGCAATGATGTACGGAACAAGCATACTCTTTGGTGAGTGAGATGAGAGAGAGTAGCATAATGAAGATACATTATCTCACTGGACTTGCTGCCATAGTTCTAGTTGCTATACATGTAATCTTTAGGCTTATCACTCCTTACGAGCAGAGCTTAGAATATGAGAATGTTATAGCAAATTATAAGAACTTACCATATGCCATAGTGTTAGAATTGATATTGGCTACTGTTGCCATTCATGGTTTTAATGGGTTGAGGATAATACTCATCGAACTTAGACAGGGAAGATCTTGGGAGAAGGCTATAACATGGCTATGCACAGCTGCTGCTATAGCCGTAATAGCTTATGGGACTAGAACTATAATACTTGCAAATCTTGCTGGTGAGGTATGATGGATAGAATAAAGTTAAGAGTCTTGAGATCAATCAAAGGAAAGGGCAAACGCTATGATACCTTTGAGGTTCCTTATCAGAGTTGGAGTACAGTGTTGGATGCACTGCTATATGTAAAATCGTATCAAGATCATTCATTAGCAATAAGATACTCATGTAGGATGGCCTCTTGCGGTTCTTGTGGCATGATGATCAATGGTAAACCTAGATTGGCATGCTATACTAAGATATCTGAATTAAATGCAAGTGTTATAACATGTGAGCCATTATCAAACTTTCCAGTAATAAGAGACCTTGTTACTAACTTTAATGGATTCTTTGAGCATCACAAGGATATGATGCCGTATATAGTAAATGCTCATGTAGATAGGAAGATGGATGATCAAAGCAGAGAGTTCTTGCAGACCCCTAAGCAAGTAGAAGAGTATCTACAATTCTCTTACTGCATAAAGTGTGGTTTATGCTATGCAGCATGCCCAACTACTGCTACTGATAAGGAGTTTCCAGGACCTCAAGCATTGGCACAGATGTACAGATATCTTATAGATAATAGAGATGAGGCTACTAGTAAGAGGTTAGAGATTATAGATAATAGGCATGGAATATGGAGGTGTCATTTTGCTGGTTCTTGCTCTCTAGTATGCCCAAAGGGTGTAGATCCATCCCTTGCTATACAATTGTTAAGAGCATACTTGCTAGGCTCTTCAAAGAGGGATAGAGTTAAGCCCATACTCTACAAGCCTAGTCAGCATTAACCTGCTTATTTATTGCTTCTGCCATGAAATGATTGCTAACATTGACTCTAACCTTGTTTATGCCTTCAATCTTACTTAGATTATTCTTTATATCTTGTGCTATCTTGAAGCCAAAGACTGCTGGACAGAAAGGGCTAGTTAGGTGTAGATCTACATTGACATTTCCATCATCTATCTCAATATTATCTATAAGTTGTAGTTCTATTATCGATACGTTGATCTCTGGATCTACAATCTTTACCAACTCATCGAATATCCTCCTTCTTAGAGTTTGAATATCGTTAACCATGCTATTGATAATAATATCATGATATTTAACTCTTAAACCTCTTATAATTCATCTCAGCCCATTCTATAGCTTTAGAGATATCATCTGTATAATAGTCAAAGATGCTGCTATCTTCAATACTAAAGCCATAGACTAGCATGTATAACATTCCATGAGTCTTACTCCTCATACCTTCCACTATCTCTTTAATCCCTTGAATGCTCTCTATCTTATCAGCATGGCTACATATCAAAAGCATCTCATCCTCTTTCCAGATCTTGTTCAAGAATCTGGTGAGATCTATATCGAATAATGGATCTGGCTTTAAAGAACCTATAAAGTATGTATTCCATCCTTTAATATAAAGGATAGTCTCTAATATCTTGCTACTAACAATATTACTATCTAGTGATGTGCTTATAAGGATTGATGATGCTTGCTTAATACTATTCCTAGTAGCATTAAACTTGATAAGTGTAATCGATTCTAATGCTATATTATTCATTATCATAACCTCTGATGCTGTTATATTTCCTCTATTGTAGAGTTCATAAACTGTATTTATGCTTGGTATTATGACTTCGATTATAAGGTTTATAGGATCCATTTTAGAATGTATGACATTTACTAGCATACTCTTAACATCCTTAAAGGTAAGCAGAGCATCCATGTAATACTTCCTCAAATCTAGTATATCTCTAATATTAGAAGCATCCCCAATAGCCTTATCTAGATACCATACATTGCTTGCCCCAAAGCTCTTATGTTTGACCAAACCTATCACTTCTAACATCTTGAGATATTTTATTAGAGTAACTCTATTGATACCAGTCCTCTTTGCTAACTCTATACCAGATAAACCAGCCTCTTCATTCTTTAAAGCCTCTACTATCTTCTTCTTTACATCCTCTAGAATATATCCTTTCACAGATAAACTTCTAATTTATGACATATAAGCTTATCAATGATGATAAGCATAACTAAATGTTCTAAATCTGCTATATAGATAAAAATACATAGCAGTATCTCTTACATCCTTATCTTACGACTCTTAAACCATTGTTTTACTGCTGGTAGATTTCTTGCTACTTTTAGATGCTCACAATCCATAGATACACAATGATTGCAGAATAAAATGCCATTACTCAATGATATAGATACATATGTATGTAATTTGTTATCCTTGAGTATTATGAAATTCTCACTTATGTTAATATGCTCTATCTCCATCCTAGGTTCTTTAGCATAATATCCTAACTTATCTAACAACTCGATAACAGCTGCTCTCACAAAATCTTGTCTGCTAACATAACCCTTCTTCTCTGTGCATATAAGATCTATCAATTCTATAAGTTCGTTTGGTATACCAACTGGAGTATAACCCTTCTTCTTCATCTTCCCAATCCTCTCACTTGTTTCCATGCTATACAGAGATTATACAGAGTTATATTTAACAATTACTATAGATTTATATTACACTCTCTAAGTAGAGTAGAGATACCTCTTTATCTAATGAGGTATTAGATAAATATTTCTAGGAATAAAATAATACTGGTATTATATGAGAAGTGTATACAAAAGGAGTATACAATTACCAGAAGAAGAGTCTGAATTGCTTAAGCAGATATTTGGAGTTAAATATGAAGAGGAAGGAGTTAATTGTATAAGAACTAGGTTAGAGCATGATTATTATATATCAAATATGTTAAAGATATTGCTACCATTATCTAAGAGCAATCTAAAATATCAAGAGTTGTATAGAAGGAGTAAGATAAGTAGTGAAGAATCTTTCCTCAAATATCTAAAATGGATGCGTAGAATAGAGTTAGTAGAGAAGAGAGATCAGTATTATATGATAACAGGAAGGGGTATGAAATTAGTAGAAGCGTTTAGGTAACAAAGATTAGTACTAGATAATATATATTAGCAATTCTATAAATCTTATATATTTTATCCTTGATTATTAGAGTATGCATATTGATGATGGGATATACATGCTTTTAGCAACGATCTTTATACTGTATGTTATAGGCGATTATTTAACTACTATAATAGCTATAGAATCATCTCCATTAGGTATCAAGGGTGAACTAAATCCTCTAGCGGTTTTATTATATACCCATTATGGTAGCATGGGTTTATTAGTAGTAAAACTGGTCATGTTTACGCTATTATCTCTCACAACTTTGCTCACATTAAAAAAGAGTAAAAAAAGCGGTCCCATAGTTAAAAAGGCATTAGTAGGCTTCTCCATAGTCTGTACAGCAGTAGTATGTATAAATATGTATACACTATTAACGCTCTAGATCATCCCCAAAGTCTCTCGAATAAGAGATCCATAGATTGTATTATAGTCTTACAATCGGTCCATAATGCTACTACATCTTTGTTATTCTCATTGTCCATAAAGAGTAAAACCTCGTCATAGTCCTTTACTATGAAGCATGGTGAGTTCAATTCATAATTGAGATTGACACCTGCGTGTATGTCTTGAAGTATACTAGCAAACTTGGTTGAGAGATTTGTTAATATTCTAACATTCGTATACTTGTTTATGCTATCCAACACATCATAGTGATAAAAACTGAGTATCTCTTTCTCACTTGCAAGTATAAGCAATCTCTCTTCTGCATTGCTACATAACTCTTTGGCCTTTGCATATACACTAGTCTTACCTTCTAGGATCTGCATCCTTTCTCTATCTTCTATAGAATAGGCAAACGTAGGTAATTCCTGCCAATGGACTAATAGTTCGCTCTTCTTCTTCTCAAAACTCTTAAGCTTCTCCTCTAACGTTCCTATTAACATATTAATTGTTTTATCAAAGGGTATGGCTGTATACTTTATTGGATGCTGCATAGTAACCATTAATAAGCCTTTACTCTGTAATTTTGATAATAGATGATAGGTCTCAGTCCTTGGTATATCTAACGATCTAGATATCTCTATCGCTTTCTTTGCACCACTCTT
>FWWL01008500.1_pt1 | contig 13107 bp, 11 predicted proteins | sample 2228331 | NCBI WGS metagenome assembly FWWL01 (sample SAMEA103939775, study PRJEB20133) | metagenome | reverse complement strand
TTGCGTTTGGGGATCGAGCAGAAAATCCACGCGGGCCATGCCGGCGCAGTCCACAGCCCGGTAGGCGGCTACCGCCAGACGGCGAATTTCCTGAGTGAGGTCCTCGGGTAAGGGAGCGGGGATGAGCAGTTGTGTGCCGCTGTTAAGGTATTTTGACGCGTAGGAATAAAATTCTTCATCCGGAACCACTTCTCCCGGGATTGAGGCAATGGGCTGTTCGTTGCCCAAAACACTGACTTCAATTTCACGTGCCCGGTCAATTCCTCGTTCAATCAGAATGCGACGATCATAGCGAGCCGCCTCCTCAAGCCCTTCCATCAGTTCGGTACGGTTGTGACACTTCGTAATTCCCACCGAGGAGCCCAAATTGACCGGCTTGGTGAAGAGGGGATAAGGAGCCAGCGCTTCAGCGGCTTCAACCACTCGCGCCCGATCATTTTCAATTTCAGAACGGGTGAAAACCAGGTACTCCACTACAGGCAGATGGTGGGCCTGCATGATCTGTTTAAATAAGGCCTTGTCCATGCCTAATGCGGAGGCTACTACCCCTGCTCCGACATACGCCACCCCAGCCAGTTCAAGCAAACCTTGCAGGGTCCCATCTTCACCGAAGGTGCCATGGAGGACTGGAAAAACGACGTCCAGATCCGTATAGGGTCTAAGCACAACCTGATCGCCCTGAACCTCACGCAGGTATAAATGCTGATGAAGCGGCTCGGGTAATAGGCATGCACGCTTCAGGTGCTGGGTCTGACGCTGTTCCAACGCCTCTAACACGTTCTCACCCGTTACCCACTCGCCCTCCAGGGTGATGCCAATTTGGATCACTTCATATTTTTGAGGATCCAGTGCCTGGAGCACCGAGCGTGCTGAGCGCAAGGAAACCTCATGCTCACCGGACCTGCCACCAAAAATGATGCCAACGCGTTTCTTCATCTCATTTCCTCTGACTAAAAGAGATCGTGCTTTCGTCATCCCAATCACCGATTCGTTCGATTTCTAATTCCAAATGAATGCCAAAGGTCTCGAGAACCTTCTGCCGCACCAGGCATATCAGACGCCAGTAATCACTGGACGTTGCGCCTTCATGGGCAATGAAGAAATTCGCATGGATAGGACTGACCTCCACTCCACCAATTCGGGTACCTTTTAGCCCCGCCTGTTCGATCAGCCGACCGGCATAGTCGCCGGGTGGGTTTTTGAAAACGGACCCCATACTGGCACCAGGAGGTTGTGTACGCTTCCGATAGGCGACGAAAGCCTCCATTTGGGCTTGAACGTTCTCGCGCGTACTTTTACTTAGCCTGAATAACCCGCTCAAGATCACTGCCTCGCCAGGGTGCTTTTTCAAGTAACTGGTGCGGTAGCCATATTCCAGACGCTCACACAACCAGTTTTCTTTTCCGTATTCACGATGCAAGATTTCTGCCAGAATCAGGGTTCCTGCCATATCCTGCCCATGGGCACCGGCATTCCCGTAAATCGCCCCACCCACGGTGCCCGGAATTGTGGCTGCCCATTCCAGTCCGCTGAGCCCATGATGGGCCAGAGTGCGGGCAATAAGCCCCAGGTTGGCCCCTGACTCTGCCCAAACAGTCGGGGGATCCTGGTCGGCGTGAATATCAAAACGTTGGGCCCGGTTGAGGATCACTACCCCGCGAACACCACGGTCGCTGATCAGCACGTTGGCTCCACTTCCCAAGATCACGAAGGGTATTTCGAGATCCCACAAGTGACGCACAGAGGTTTCAAGTTCTTCGGCGCTTTGTGCGATCAGCACAAAATCACCCTTTCCACCAACCCGCGCGGCGGTGTAATTTGCCAGTGGAACATCCTGACGCAGTCTTTCGCCGAAAAGGCTGTGTAGGTGATTTATCTGATCCTGAGACAGCGAGCCTTGGACTGACATGAGCACTTTGGCGAACCTCATAAGGCTTTGATACAGGCGATTAATCGTTCGAGAATCTCCACTTGAGGGGTCTGTGGCGGGGTTTTCGAAACAGCAGTTGGGGTGTTAGGGAGATTATTTTGACGTGCTGCCATTGCTGGCAACTCTCGTGCCTCAGTGGGGCGAGCAGGTATCGAAGAACTGGATTGAGATGAATTAGTGACCTGGTTGGACATGGGATTCCTCACTTTCTGACCGCCATTCTTGCAAAAGATGATAACCAATCTGGTTAGCATCGCCGGCAGAGAGAATGATGACGACATCGCCGCTGTGTAGATGATTTGTTAAGTAACGCACTACTGAGTCCAGGCTTTCAACAAAGCGGGTATCCGGGTGCTTCATGGCTTGGACGACCTGGACGGCGGAAAAGCCCTGATTGGTTTCACGAGCGGCATAAACTTCGGTGACGATCACTTTGTCTGCGTCTGAAAACGCCTGGGCAAAATCATTGAGCAAGGCTTGAGTGCGGGAGTATGTATGCGGTTGCCAGATCGCCCAGAGGCGCCGCTGGGGGTAGCGGGAGCGGGCCGCAGCAAGAGTGGCGCGAATTTCACTGGGGTGATGCGCATAGTCATCAATTACCACAACACCTCTGGTTTCTCCCAGGACTTCAAATCGCCGTGCCGTGCCCTTATATTCTCCCAGGGCCTCGGCAAACCCCTGAGTGTCCACTCCCAAGCAATGGGCAACTGCCAGGGCTGCCAGGGTATTAAGCAGGTTGTGTCTGCCAGGCACCCGCAGCGAGATCTGAGCCAGGGGGTATGAATTACCTCCGGGGGACGTAAATACGGCTTCAAATGTCAAGCCACCTTGGGTATTGAGGCGCTCCGCAACCGCCCGATAGTCGCCTTGTTGAAAACCATACGTCCATACGGTTAATCCCTGGGCTCTCATGGCATTTGCCAGACGGACGGCGGCTGTATATTCGGCACAGGCTAGCAGTCTCCCTCCCGGGCGTAGGCGACGGGCAAAGGCTTCGAAGGCTGCGTAGTAGATCTCAGGGGATGGGTAGCAATCCGGGTGGTCGTGCTCGATATTGGTAATCACGCTGATGTCGGGGTTTAGCCCAAGGAACATATGGTCGTATTCATCTGCCTCAATAACAAAGTGGGGGCCCTGACCAGCATGTGCGTTGGTAGCGAGGCCGTGAATGATGCTCCCTACAATGTACGATGGGTCGAGCCCCAGTTGTGTCAGTCCCCACGCGATCATGGCCGTGGTGGTGGTCTTCCCATGAGTTCCGGCAACGGCAATGGCAGTGTGATTTTCCATCAATTGTGCAAGGAGATCTTCACGCTTGAGCACGGGAATGCCCTGGCTTTGGGCCGCCTGCACTTCAGGGTTATCTAATGGCACGGCGGATGAGCGCACCACGAGGTCTGCTCCCTGGATGTTTTCGGGGTGGTGCCCAATATGAATCTGGGCTCCGGCCTCTGCCAGTTGGTCGGTGATGGAAGAGGCCTGGCGATCTGAGCCACTGACGGCATAACCGCGCTCCAGCAGGAAACGCGCAATGGCCGAAAGGCCGCTACCACCAATGCCGATGAAATGAACGTGTCTCATCATCAGATAAACACCACCAGCACAAAAACAAAGGCTAAGGCGACGGCAATGTAGATGACGGGCGGGTTTAGCAAAGCCGGCGGCAGATAGCGGAGCATGCTCAGACTGGCCTGGCCGGCAGCCGTATTGGGATCGGGAGGCAGAATAACGTTCAGGGGGTAATTTGCCGCGTGCATGTAGTACCAGGCGGTACCCCAGATTAAATACCCGTTGATGGCTCCGAAGAAGAAACCCAGCAAGATGTCTTGAAGGTGTTCACGGACGAACCGTCCCGTGGCGGCGACCTTAGGGATATTGGGGGTTTGATACCCAAAAAATACCAGGGCAATCAACAGGCTGACGCGGACCCAGAAGATATTGGCCGGTTCGGAGTTATTCAATATATCTCGAACAAAGGGGACAAAATTCTCCAGGACCGTGTTGATGAAAATCGCCAGTATCACACTGAAGGATACAATGAGTTCCCTGGCCCACCCCCGCATCCCTCCAATGAGGGCGAAAAGGATCACAAACATGTAAAAGAAAACATTTAGACTGATCATTTTGCGTCCTCCCGCTTTGGCACGCCCGCAGATCGGGTTGCCAGGGTCCTGACCAGATTAGCCAGGTTGGCCGCTGCATCGGGGATAGACAAAGCGCGCATGGCTTCTCCCATTTGGCGCAGGCGTTGAGGGGCACCGAAAAGCTCTTGCAGGGTAGGTATTAAGGTCTCCGCAAGCGTATCATCCGAGAGAGTTACGGCGGCGCCTCGCTCACTCAAGTATCGCGCATTGGTGGCCTGGTAGCGCCAGGCATAGGGATAAGGGACTAAAATGGCAGGTAAGCCAAACAGGGGGAGTTCACCCAGGATTGAAGCACCGGCACGGCACAGGATCAGATCAGCAGCGGCGAAGGCAGCGCCTATGTCCTCGTGCAAATAGGGAAAGGCATGGTAACGTGAGCAAAGATCGGTAGGCAGAGAGGCAATATGTTGCTGTATCTCAGGCCAATCCGTTGAGCCCGTGAGGTGAATTACCTGGGTCAGGGATAAAATGGCTTCCAGGTTAGCAGTTACGGCGCGGTTGATCGAACGGGCCCCTTTGCTACCGCCCATGACCAGCAAGACGGGAGCCTCCGGGGTCAGGCCCAGTATCTCCCGGGCATGTTCGCGTTTCCAATCGCGTAACTCGGCACGGGTGGGGTAACCCGTGACTACTACGTGCTTTCGCGGGGAGAAGTAACGACGTGACTCTGGAACGGTTACAGCAATGGTGTGGGCAAAGCGACTCATGAGATTGAGGGCCAGACCAGGTTCGATATCGGGCACGTATACCAGGCTGGGGATGGAACGGCCAGCAATTGCCATGGGTACCCCAACATAACCGCCAGTAAAGAGCAAGACATCAGGCTTGTAGATGCGGAGAATTTGGTGCGCCGCCAGAGTCCCGCGCACCAGTTGGACAATGTTCCCCGGTAAGCGACGCCAGCCGACTCCGTGAACGCCAGCGGCTGGGATGGCCTGAAAGGGGATACCGGCACGCGTTACCAAATCGCGCTCCATGCCTCCCACGCTCCCAACCCAAAGGACGGCTTCGGGTTCATTGCCCAATGCCTGAAGGATGGCGAGGGCGGGATACACGCCGCCGCCGGTCCCCCCGGCGCAAACTAACAACCGCACCGTATATCCTCCTTTCCGTAGTTTCCTGCTCACGTGCAGAAACGCGTGCCACGCTCATCAGCAGGCCAACCCCGGCCATTGTGGTTACAAGGCTGGAGCCGCCAATGCTGACAAAGGGAAGCACGTTCCCGGTCGCCGGTAAGAGATTGAGCATGGCAAGAATGTTCATCAACGCTTCCAGGGTGATCCAGAGCGAAATGCCCGCAGCGATCAGTGCCCCAGCCATGTCAGGGGCGCGTCGCGCAATTAGCAGGCCTCGCCACAAAACGACCAGATAAGCGGCAATGAGGAGAGACGCACCAACCAAACCGGTTTCTTCCACGATCACAGCAAAGATGCTATCGTGGTGGGGCAGGGGTAGACTGGTGAGTTTGGTTGTACCTTCGCCAATACCGACCCCAAAAATACCTCCTCGTACGACGGCTTCCTGAGCCCGTTGGATGTGATAGGACGCTGCCAGTGGGTCCTGCAAGCCGGCAATGAAATCGCGAATGCGGGTTTGGCCGGTGGATGAGAAGGTGGTTACAAGGACTGCGACCGCGCCAACCACGAGGATGATCAGAAGTATCTGGCGCAAATCCACCCCGGCCAGGAAGAAGAGCAATCCTCCAATGGCAAGGATAGTAAGCGCCGTGGAGATGTCGGGTTCCAGAAGGATCAATCCCGCTACCAGCCCTAGAATGAAAATCAAGGGCAGAAGGCCGAAGGTAATCTTATTGAGTACTTCTCGCTTAGACTGAAGCCAGACTGCCAAGTAAAGGATCGTCACCAGTTTTGCCAGTTCCGCTGGTTGAATGGAGCCTCCCAATAAAGTGCGCCGGGAGTAGTTGAGGGTTTGCCCAAAAATTAATACCGCCAGCAATAAAACAATGGTCGCGCCCATCATCCAAAGGACAAACGGATAGAAGCGCCGATAATCAAAGTACATCAGAAGTGTTGCGATCACAGAGCCAACAATTGCCCATTTAATCTGATTAGTAAAGAAATAAGAGACGCTGCGCCCCTGGGTGTGAGCAGCGGAAGGCATCCATGAGGCGGAATAGACCATCAGGAGCCCGAAGCCCAGCAGAAATACCAGTGCCAGGAAAAGCGGAATGTCCAGGCTCAGGCGGAGCGGGCGAGGGCGTGCAAGTGGTGGTGTGGAGGAGTTTACGGTAGTTGCTTCACCCATTGGCGGAAAGCCTCCCCTCGCGCTTCAAAATCTCGAAAGGCATCAAAACTGGTGCAACCTGGTGAGAGCAAGACCACATCTCCGGGTTCGGCCACGCGGGCCGCGGCGAGAACGGCCTCCTCTAGGGTGGGACAGTGCTCCAGGGTGTAAGGGCGCTGCCCGGATTGTTGCGGTCCCAGGGCTTGTAGAATCTTGCTGGCCGATTCCCCAAAAACTATCACATGATCCACCCGTTCGTGGATTAACCGTGCCAGATCCTCCCAGGGTAGGTTTTTGTCTCGCCCCCCCAGGAGGAGCACTATGGGCTCGCTAAAGGCTCGAAGGGCGGCTGCGGTGCGTTCGGGGGCGGTTGCAATGGAATCGTTGTACCAGGCCACGCCACGCCATATACGCACCAGTTCCAAACGATGGGGCACGCCAGTGAACTCGCGGATAACCTCACGGGCCGCTTCCGGTGGCCACCCTGCTGCCATCGCAATGGCCAGGGCCGCCAATACGTTGGCAACATTATGTTCACCCCGCAAGCGGATCTCATCTCGGGCAAACAGGGGGTGGGTTTCTGTGCCGTCCCACCAGCACAGCGTGTCGTTATTGAGGTAGGTACCAATCTCGCCCTGGGGCGGGTGCCCAAACCCGAAGGTTACCAGGCGACCGCGCACCTTATCACGGAGGGCCCAAGTTCCACTATCCTCCCGGTTAAGAATGGCCGTGTCTGTTTCGCTTTGATGCAGAAGAATGTTGGCTTTGGCCGTCTGATAGGCTTCAAATGTGCCGTGACGGTCGAGATGATTGGGGGTGATGTTTAATATCGCGCTAATGGTAGGAGAGCGGGCCATTAATTCTAGTTGAAAGGATGAAAGTTCCAAAATGGCTACGTCGTGCGGTTGCATCTCATCCAGATAAGTAATAAGAGGAGTTCCAATGTTGCCTCCTACCCAGGCGCGGCGCGGGGGTTGCAAGGCACGTTCGGCAATGAGTCCGACCAGCGTTGTCGTCGTCGTCTTGCCGGCTGAACCCGTGATGCCGATTACCGGACACGGCGCATGCTCGAGAAAAATCTGTGAGTCATTCGAAAGCGGTATGCCCCGTCCAACAGCTTCTTGGAGAATTGGAAGGGTGAGAGGCACACCGCCAGAGACGCATACCAGGTCAGTGTGGTCAAGCAACGAGATAGGATGTCCGCCCAGCACCCACTGGATATTTGGCATGTCGGCCAGAGCCTGGCGGGCATTTTCCATCTGCTCTGCCGGTCGCTGATCGTTGAGCGTGACGAGAGCCCCGTGGGTGGCCAGAAAGCGGGCCAGGGCCAGCCCTTGTCGGGCTGCGCCGATGATTAGAACGCGTTGACCTTGCCACTGAGTCGCCATCATACGAGTGCCAGAGCCACGCCAAACATTGCAAAGAGAAGACTGACCAACCAGAACCGTTGCACGACCTGGGTTTCACTCCACCCCCCCAGTTCAAAGTGATGATGGAGGGGTGCCATGCGAAAAATACGCTTGCCGCCAGTGGCCTTGAAGTAGGCCACCTGGATGACCACACTGAGCGCTTCACTGACCGGAATGATTGCGATGATGGGGAGGAGTAGCCACTGTCCGGTCATCAGGGCCACTACACCAAGCGTGGCTCCCAAGGAAAGAGAGCCGGTGTCGCCCATAAAAAGCTGGGCGGGGTGCACATTCCACCACAAGAAGCCGAAGAGTGCCCCAACCAGAGTGAAGCAGAAGCGTCCCAGAAAGACTTGCCCCTGAAGCAGGGCAATTCCCCCATAGGCTGCAAAAGCCGTTGCGGCGATCAAACCGGCCAGGCCATCCAGCCCATCCGTGAAGTTGACGGCATTAGAGGCGCCCACAATAATGAAGACGGCCAGGGGGATGTACAAATTTCCTAACGTCAGGGGTTCTTGAACTCCTGGCCAGAAAAGTTCGGGCACCTGGAGGAGGTATTTCAGAACAAACGCCACTACCAATGCCAGACCAACCTGGAGCAGGAACTTCGTCCTGGCGCGCATGCCCAGCCCGCGCCGTGGCCCGCGAATTCCTTCCCAATCGTCAACGGCTCCTAAGAGTGCGAAAGAGAGCATGACCAGAAGGGGCAGCAGAACCGAACGGCCAAGAACAGTGACTCCAATGAGCGAGGCCGCATTAAGAAGCACAGTGACTAATGCCACCGGCAAGATAATTAGAACACCTCCCATGGTGGGCGTGCCCATTTTGGTGAAGTGACGGTCGGGTCCTTCCCACCTGATCAACTTGCCGATGCGAAAATGGCGCAATACCCGCAAGAGAGGCGGTCCCCAGATGACAGCCAGCATAAAACTCAATCCGCTTAAGGCCAGTGCCAATGAGGTCTCTCTCATGCGGTTTCCTCCAATGCGGCCACGATGCGATCCATTCGTAAACCGTGGGATCCCTTTACCAGCACCACATCCCCTTCCTTCAGAAGATGGCGTAAAACCTCGACAGCGTGTTGCACATCTTCCACGTGAACGACCTGCTCTGCAGGCAAACCGGCTTTCACTGCCGCTTCGGCGATCATACGTGCGCGCATGCCCAGGGTGATCAGGTGATCAGCCACCTCCGCTGCACGGATGCCGACCAGGCGATGCCCCTCGGCCTCGTATGGCCCAAGTTCAAGCATGTCACCCAGAACGGCAATTTTCCGCCCTTCAATCTCATTCAGCAGATTCAGGGCTGCCAGCATCGACTCGGGTGCTGCATTATAAGAGTCATCCAGGACCAGGGCACCGTTAGGCAATCGCACCGCTACCAGGCGTAGCTGATTGCGCGCTTGTTGTAATCCTTGGATGATTTCTTGCCATGAGAGGCCACATACCAGGCCCGCCGCCGCCGCACGCAAGGCCGTTTGCACGGCATGGCGACCTAGCATTGGCACGCGCAAATACAGGGTTTCATGTCCAAAATGAAGGCGAAAACGCAATCCCTTTAATCCTTGGCTTTCGATCTCATCTGCCCACAGATCGGCTGCCGGATTCAGACCATAGTAGAAAACGCGGGCGTGTGTCTTGTCGGCCATCCAGCGTACCCAGGGGTCATCGTGATTGAGGATTGCAACACCTTCCGGGGCCGCCGGGAGGGCCTGAACCAGTTCGGATTTTCCGCGCGCAATGGCTTTTTGTGATCCTGCTCGTTCAGCATGGACCGTTCCCACGTTCGTGATGATCCCAATTTGGGGTTGGGCAAGTTCGCAAAGGAACGCGATTTCTCCTGGCACGTAGAAGCCCATCTCCAGCACGGCGCAGTCGTAACCCGCTCCCAGACGCAACAACGTTAGCGGTAACCCAATCTCATTATTGAGGTTCCCAGGGTTTTTCAACGTGCGGTAACGCTGGCTCAGTACTTCGGCCACCACCTCTTTTGTGGTTGATTTTCCCACAGAGCCGGTGATGCCGATGACGCGTGGTGTGAACTTGCGCCGCCAGAAGCGTGCAATCTCTTGGAGAGCGCGCAGGGTATCCGATACCCGGATCATAAAGGGCGGGTTTGGAAGGGTGGGGCCTAACTCCACGGACTCCGAGGTCAGGTCGAGACAGGGGCGGTTTATTGCTACCTCACGTTGTACAAATGCCAGCAAGGCACCCCGTTCAAACGCTTGCCCCACAAAGTCGTGACCATCGGTGCGCTCACCCGGTAACGCAAAGAACATCCCGCCAGGGAGGACCTGACGTGAATCAATGGCGGCCTCGCTTAGGGTTAGCCGTTCTGCAGAGGCCAGGCGTTTGCTAGTGAGCGCTTCCAGAATGTCACTCAAGGTGATCATACACGTTCCTCAGGGTTGCTTCATCTGCTGACGAACTTCATCGGGTGGAATACGCAGGATGGTGACTACTTTTTCCACAACATCATGGAATACCGGTGCGGCGATGACAGAAGCCCAGGGAGAGGCAGCGGGCTTTTCCATCCAGATATATACGATAAATTGCGGGTCATCTACCGGCCCCCACCCCACGAATGAGGCATTGGTGAGCGGGGAGGTGTAGCCCTGGGCCGTGGGAATGCTGGCTGTGCCGGTCTTACCGGCCAGGCGGTAGCCAGGTACAAGCGCTGGAGAGGCTTCATTGGCCAGCGCGTTAGCCAGCATCTCGCTAAGGGTGCGGGCGGTTTCGGCTTTAATTGGCGCGGTCATCAATTTGGGCGAGACTTCAATTTGCTGACCGTTGCGGATATAGGCTTTGACAATGTGGGGGGCCATTATCTTGCCTTCGTTGGCGACTGCCGAGATTGCGGTGATCATCTGAATGGGGGTCACCGAAACGCCCTGACCGAATGAATTGGTGCCCAGGTCTACCTCGTGCCAGTTCGGATCCCCAGGGCGCCGGAGAGGGTAGAGGGCTTCGTAAGACAGGTCTATCCCGGTGCGCCGACCAATCCCAAAGGCTTCCAGGTATTGGTAAAAGCGCGTAGGCCCCATTTGGTCGGCCACCCAGGCCAGACAGGCGTTGATGGAGTGTTGCATGCATCCGGTCATGTCCTGCATTCCCCACACGGTGTATTCCCAGTTGTGGAGGGGGATACCACCGACAACGTAACTTCCAACATCCAGGAAGGTGGATTCTGGAGTCACCACACCGCTATCCAGCCCTCCGGCCATGGTTAGCACTTTAAAGACGGAGCCAGGTTCATAAACCTGAGAAATAGCCCGGTTGAAAGTTGGAATGTCTATGATCTCTGGATAAGTCCAGTAACGATTGAGGTTATACCGGGGGGTACTGGTCATTCCCAAAATCTCACCATTGCGCGGATTGGCGACAATAATCGTCACGGCTTCAGCACCACTGGATTCGCGTGCCTGGTCGGCGATTTGTTCTATGGCGGCCTGAATCTCGCGATCGAGGGTTAGGATCAGGCTGCTTCCGGGCGGAATGGGTGGCAGGCTGTCAATTTTACGGGGGTCTTTCGGCAGGCGAACCTGGATCGGTGTGCCCGCCAGGAGATTATCGTAGTACTCTTCAACCCCCAGGTGGCCACCGCACCAATCCCCGTTCTCCTGGCATCCGACGACGTTCTCCGGGCGCTTGAGAAAGTTTACAAACCCCAGAACATTGGACGCCAAATCATTTTCGGGGTAATAGCGCATAGGATGGGCTGACCAGTATAATCCGGTCAGATTCAGGGGCGTTTTATTTTCCCTGGCGGTTTTGATCTTATCCTCAAGGGCCCGAATCTTCTGAGCGGGCACAAAGTCGGCAATTGTCACAAATTCGGCTTTGCCCCTTTGATAGGGGGTTTCGGCGGCTACTTTTATTTCGGCGTAACCGGGACTTTCCAGGATTTCGGAAAGGGTTCGTGCAATGGTTTCGGCACTTCGCGCACGCTGGACCTCATCCAGAGCTACGCCAATTTCGTAAACCTCCACGTTCCCGGCCAGGAGGTTCCCCCAGCGATCAAAAATTTCTCCCCGTTCTGGATAGAGGGTGCGGATCTCGTAATTGTAGAGGGCTTCGCCAATTTTGGGAAGTTCCTGAGCACGTGCGTCCGTTTGTAAGTAGATGATTTTTATGACTGCCAGCACGCCCAGGAGTGAAAAGACGACTCCCAGCAGGTAAAATCGGGAAAGAGAAATGGGATGGGCTGATGGGGCGGTATTCACGGTTGGGTCCCCCTGGCATTAACTCGTAATTGCAAAATTTCTTCCAGAATCCAGTCCCATAGAGATTGCTTGTAAGCCGGCTTAATCAGAGGCTCGGGCTTCGAAGAAGGGGGCGGGGCGAGTTGGGCTTCCTGGCGTACCATGGAGGGGGCCACCGGCACGTAGAGCGCTTGGGACATATCTGCTGGTTGGAATCCCAGGTCACGGGCGCGCTGAGCCATCACACTTGCCGAAGTCAGACTGGCAAGTTCGGAACGGAGACTGGCTATTTCCAGGGTTTGAGCCTCGCGTGTGGCTTCAAGGTACGAGATTTGATACCCCACCTCGGTAGCCTGAGCAGAGATGCTGAGATAAATTCCGGCAATCAGGGCAATCAGAGCGAATACCGCCAGCCCCAAGCCGATCCATTTTATCTGGATGCGCCATGGGGATTCGCGATAAGCCTGAGAAAAGGTTCGATCCATGGTGGGTTTCTGCTCACTCATCCTGAAGGTTTGAAAACCGATCATGCAATACTCATGCCAGATGCGATCTTTTCGGCCACGCGCAGGCGGGCGCTGCGAGCACGGGGATTAGCCCGAATCTCCTCCTCCTGTGGGGTGATCGGGCGACGGGTAACCTAGCGTAGGGTGGCCTGATGCCCGCAAGTGCATTGGGGTTGTTGTGGTGGACAAAGGCACTGGGTGCTCTCACGACGGAAGAACTGCTTGACAATGCGATCTTCCAGAGAGTGGAAAGCGATCACTACCAGGCGTCCGCCAGGAGCCAGAGCGGTAACCGCTTGAGGAAGTGCTGCTTCCAAGCGTTCCAACTCACGGTTAACGGCAATACGCAGAGCCTGGAAGGTGCGGGTTGCCGGGTGGATTTCTTGAGAATATCGCCCAACTGCACGACGGATGACCTCGGCCAGTTCACGGGTGGTAGAGAGTGGGCGATTTTGGACAATTGCACGCGCGATCCGGCGCGCATAGCGTTCCTCCCCGTATCGCCAGATCAAATCAGCCAGTGCGTTTTCTGAGAGCGTGTTGACCAAATCTGCCGCGGTAAGAGTATCAGCCGGATCAAACCGCATATCGAGGGGACCTTCCTGAAAGAACGAAAACCCTCGCTCGGCCTGGTCGAGTTGCATAGAAGAGACACCCAAATCAAACAGAATTC
>FWWL01008498.1_pt1 | contig 13109 bp, 6 predicted proteins | sample 2228331 | NCBI WGS metagenome assembly FWWL01 (sample SAMEA103939775, study PRJEB20133) | metagenome | reverse complement strand
TTCGGGCACGAAGGTGATTTTGCGCCGCATAAAATGCTCCGTCGGCTGTTCTTCCAGCACCTGCACTTCAAGGGGCACTCGCTTGCTTTCGTCAGGGAGAGCGCCCATCACTTGCTGCATGTTCGCCAAGATGTGCTGGCGCCGCAGGCGCCATTCATCAACGCTGCGGATAGGGTGCAGCGTGCCCTGTGCGTCTTGATAGACGAGCAGGCGGAACTTGTCGGAGTAAAAAGGTGGTTGCGTCATCGCTCCTTCCCCCAACCTTTGTGTCATGCCACGCCGAAGCCGATGAGCGGCAACTCAACGGGCACGAGCCGTTGGTTCACAGGGTCAACGCCCAAACCGAACTCTTCCAAAGTCACCACACCGAGCAGGGCGTCCATTCCGGGTTCGCCAAAGATGCAAAGGGTCGGTAGGGTTTGCCCTTCCAACCTCATCATCACGACTGCCATGTCCAATTCCACCAAACGCCCATCGGCGATGCGGAACCGGCGGAGTTGGGGGGCGATGCCCAACCGTTCCAAAACATCTCGGGGCACAACGGTGTAAGTGGCGCCCGTGTCCACCAGCGCTTCTATGCGCTCAAAACGGCTCTGATCCATCGGTCCGATTTCAATCGGCACGCGAAAACTTGCCATCGCCATCACCTTGCAACAATTTTGCCAGTTCGGGGCACCGAGCGGCTGATACTCATTTTTCAGGCAGGGCACCTTGCACTGAAAGCAAGCGCATTCGCATTGGCAACAAAGGCACAGAGATGACGCTGTCTCGCACCGCCAACCTTTCGCCCGTGAGTGCGTCATGCGCTGCCGTCACCGTTTTGGCAGCCTTTGTCGTCAAGCGCACTTGAGCCGTTACAGCCTCTTTCGCCGACAAATTGCTGACGACCAGCAGCCATTGAACTTGCCCGTTGACTACTCGCCGATAGCCACTCACCTTTACGCTTTCGGGTTGCGCTTGCAGCAAATCACTGTTGCGCCAGTAGGGATGCCATTCTGCTGCGCTGACGCCGAATTGGCTCATGGCATTCCAAATCGCACCCATCTTTTCCAACATCGCCCCAAAACCCAAAGGGCGAACCCGCACATCGTGCAGCAAAGTGAACGCCAACGCATGGTCAATCGTCCAGTCAGGCGGTCGCTCGTAAACGAGGAACTCGCAAGGCACCCCAAAGTTTTTGCCCATAAACTCCGCTCGGAAGGTGGCTAAAGGCAACTTTTGCAACGGGTCGCCGGCTAACTCCCCACCGCCAAACTGCTCGCCGTCCCAGTAACTGTGCACGAACGCAAGGGTTGGCGTCCCGCAATAAGTGCTCTGGTGGGCGTTGATGAGTTTGCCTTGCGGGTGGAGCGCTTCATACAAGCGCCGCATGAAAGCGCGGACAGCGAAAATCGGGTAAGTGGGTTGCAAGCGACCGTCGGGCGTTCGGTAACCGCACCCATGCGCTTCGTTGGCGCAGGCGAAGGGCTCAACGGTGCCGTCCAAGTAAACCCCATCAAAGTCGTAGCGCTCTATCGCTGAGATGATACCCGTCAGCAACCGTTCCGCCCATGCACTGTTCAAGCAGACGATGTAGTCCCGCTGCGGTGGCGAGCGGAAGTAGCCACCTGCCAACCCACCGACGGGGGTCTTGACGAGAACTTTATCCGCCATCTCGCTCCATTCAGGCGCCAAAGTGGACAGTTCGTAGCCGAAGTAAAGGAGCAGCCGAATGCCGCGTTGATGGCAGGCAGCAATCAGCCGTTTCAACTCTGCTTCTCGGTTCGTCCGCCAGTAGTTTTGGATGGGCGTCCAGTGTTCGTGGAAAACAAGGGTGCGAACGCCCAACCGAACGGCTCTTTCCAAAACGGTTTCCGTTGCGCCTTGAGCAGCAGGTTGTTCTTCCATCCTGTAGAATGCGCCGTGACAGATGCGCCACTCGTGGAAATCGTTCGGCAAAGGTTTGACAGGTGTTGCTTGAATGCCGAAGGTAAAGGAAACAGGTAGGCGTAACGGTGGCGCATCCAAAAAGTGCACCCGCAGGACCACCGCTTCACCCTGGCGAAAAACTTCCAATGCCCGCTTTGCATCGGCGACTTGCCAGTGGCGGTCGCTTTCCGCAAACCATGTCAACCCACCTTCTTCGTTGCCCAACCACAAGATGGGCTTGAAGGGAAGCACCAAGCCTGCTTCGGGTAGCGCGCCACTGTTCTCCGCACTGCCCCAACGCCCTGTCCAATAATGGAACAAAGTTGTCAAGGTCGCGTTCAAAGGGATTTCCAGCCACAACTGTTGCAACTTGCCCTTGGGTTGCTGGGTGGGAGCAAGGGTCAGGTCACAGCGGATCAATCCGTCAAACTCCACACGGGTGACAAAGTTGGCAATCACTGTCTCGGAAGCGAGCCATCCCAACAAGGTGGCGCTTTCGCCGCTTTGTTCCCACAGTTCCACGCCTTGTTGCGTCCATGTGAGAGCGCCATCGGTGGTGCTGCCTGTCAGGCGCATGGGCGCTGCCAGCAAATCTACACCGTTGCGGGTGATGCGGGTTGGGAGAGGAGAGCGGTCAAAGTAGTGAGTTCGCCCCCAAACGCTCACTGCAAGCGCTGTGCCTTCCTGAGTGACAACGACAGGCGTCCACGGTTCGGGCATCATCGCCCTTATCACCCCCTGAAAAACCATCAACACCGTCAACACCCAACCCACTCGCTTCATTGCCATCACCGCCCTCGTTCGTTGCAGGGCTGACCACGAACAGGCACAATCGGCACTCGCAAAAGCGTCACCAACTACGGGCTAAAGTCCCGATAGCATGAATTTACGGGGTTTGCGAAGCGCCAACCCAAACCATCATGCCACTGGCTTTAGCCAGTGGTTGCTGACGCCATCATGAGCGCCTATTTAGCGGGCAAAAGCAACTCCTTTGTAGTAGCGTCGGGGCTTGTCCCCGACGGATGTTTTAAGGATCTTCGTTTGGGGCGCATCTCCCGATGCGCCGAGTTCGTTTTTGGTTCGCTGGAGGGCACCTCTCCTGAGGTGCCGATTTGTTTTCGGTGCGTCGGGAGACGCACCCTCCAGTTTTGCCGATTTCGTTTTTTGGGGTTCGCTGGAGGGCGTATCTCCTGATACGCCGAACGGTGCGTCAGGAGGCGAACCCTCCAAGTTTCATCCCACGCTCCTCGTCTCCCGTCCCTTCCCAAAACGACCGTCACCTGCGAGGGACGATGCTATCAAACTTCGTTCGCTAAAAAGCGCACCTTCATTCTGGCACCCGGAAACTGTAAAGGCGGGAACCACTGGCGAAATAGATGCGCCCATCCAAGTAGTCACCACCAGCCGTGATAGGCACAGGCGACGACGCTAACAGGGTGATGGCGAAAGTTTTGGGGTCTACTTTCGCAATGCCTCGCACGAACAAAATGTAAACTGTTTTGTCGGGCGCAGCGACGAACACTCGCGGTCCTTGATGGCTCACGCACAAGCCAAACTTCGGCTCGGTGTGCTCTTCGTGGACGATGCGTTTTGCCGTAGGGTCAAAAACGAAGAAGCGCCGACGGTCAGCAAACCCGTAAACCAAACCGTTGCGCTCGTCGTAGTAAAGGTCGGTGTATTCCTGCACGCCGGGGAGCAAAGGGGCGTGCCACTCCACCTTCTTCGTCGCCATGTCCAGAAGGTAAAGTTCCGCTTGCGATGCTTTGCGCTCGCCGCCAGTGCCGGGCGCTGTCGTTGTCCCGCCCAACAGTTTGCCGTTGGGCAACGCCACCAAACTCATCGTGGAATGAAAAGGCAAGATGTCCGTATGCTCCAACAGGACTGCCGTTTCCGTGCTCCTGTCCCAGAAAAGGAGACCACCGCCTGTGTAGCCGTAGGCAGGCGTGCCCGCCAACACCAAAGTTTTGCCGTCGGGATGTGCTAACAAGTCGTGGGGGCGATTGATGGCAGGGTTGGGACTGCTTTGGGTCAGGAAGCGGGGGTTGGCGTTTTTGTCACCTATCTTTGTGCCCGTCCATTCGGCAAAAGGGTTCCATTCCAGCAAAAAGCCGCCCGTGTAACCGCCAACGAAAAACCTATCACCTTGCCGTGCCACCGTGTTCCATTGACCATAGCAGGGGCGGTTTTCCCACTTGTCCGCTTTCGGGTCGTAACGGAAGAAGCGGAAAGGGAAGGCAGTTCCGCCGCAAACGGTTCCATCAGGAGCAACAGCGACGCCCATGATATGCGCTCCGTCGGTGGAGTAATCAAACCGCACCGTTTTGGTCTCGCCTGTCTTCGGGTCTTCCACGACAAGCCGTCGCTCAATCAAATCGCACTCTTTCACCCACTTGCCGTCGGGGAAGGTGCGATGAAAAAGCCCTTGCGAACCTGCAATGAAAGGTTTGGGGCGAACATCCGAGGGCAAATCGCCAATCCGTTTCGCGGTGCCTTCGTAGGACTCATACCAGTTGCCTTTCCCGCCGCCAAGGGGTTGCCCGTAAACTTTCCCGTTGGTGGCACGGAACACATATGCCATCCCTTGCTGGCGCTCGCTGTCAGGGAGCATTGGTTTCACTTCGCCCGTTTTGGGGTTGAGTGCCAAGATGTGGCTGCGGGTGTAGCCGATGGCGAAATAAATCCAACCCGCTGCGTCGGCAGCAACATAGCGGGGATACTGCGCCCAGTTCTCTTTGTGCACATGCCCGTAGTCTTTGAACTCGCCCGTCTTGGGGTTGTAAGCGGCGACGCCACATTGCGGGTAAGTGACCGACCAGATGACGCCGTTGTCATCTTCCGTCATGCTCATCGCCATTTGCGGGGCAGTTTTTCGCCAGAAGGTGAATGCCCGTTTCGTTGGGTCAAACTCCACGAAGTGGCTGGCAAAGTGGGTGTAGAACTTGTTGGCGCTGGAGAGGATGGAAGCGTAGGGACCATCGCCAGCAGGTGGGAAGGGCACAGAGAACTCTTCGCTTTTGCCTGTGTCAGCGTCAATGAGCAACAAGGCGTAACCGCCCCGATGGTCAAACAACCAGACCAAAACGATGTGGTGCCCTCGTCCATCCATCGTTGCGACGATGCCGCGAGCAGTGCTGAAGGGTGTCGCCAAACCGTGTTCAACGAACCCGTTGCCCAATTCCTTCGGCGCTGCCGTCAATGCCCCGACAGCGAACAAAAGAGTTCCAACGCTCCAAAGCCACGACATTCTTTTCACCTCCTTCTTGGTTCGCACCGCTTTTACCACCATGGCAGCCTAAATTCGTTGGTGCCGCTTAAGGTGGTAATGCGCTCGGCGAAAGGGAAGCCATAAACTTGCCGAACGGATGGGCGGTTAGCGAACTCGGGCGGAAGCGGGTGAAGCAGACACGCTTTCTCCAACGGTTGCGGCGCCGACAGGTGCCAGAGCCACTGATTGCCCACCCGCTGCACGCGTTGGCGGACGCTCCGTCGGCGGTTTAGCCAATCGGCAATTTGCGCACTCGTCCACCATTGCACCCCCAACTCTTGCCCGAAGGCAACAAGGCGCTCCAAAGCCGCTTTTGTTCCCGGTCGGCGGATGTGAGCAGGGTGAAAGAGAAAGTGGGCAACACCACCCACCCGCACCGTTTCCCGCAGCAGTTCTTCACCCACTTGCACGGGCACAATCGCAGGATGGAAAAGGGGTGATGCATCGCCGCTCACCATGTCCTGCGAAAACAGGTTGATGGCGAGGACTTTCAGGAAGCGGGGGCGCTCCCGTTCATCGTCCAACGGTCGCCATGGGTGCGAACCGCCAAACAAAAAGCCAACCGTGCCCTTTTTGCTCGGACCTTTGCTCTGCTCGGCGACAATGCCCAACTCCTCGCACCAGCGGAAAAACTCCAACCGCCCTTGCCATCGGGTGTAGTGGTTCTTGTTGCTGACCGCTGCCACACCTGTTGCATCTTTCAGCCACTGCCACTGCACTTGGAAGTTTCGCTTTGACCAAGTTGTCAAAGGGGTGCCCGTGAAAGCATCAAAGTGCAAGGCAATTTCGCAGCCTGCCTCCAAGATGGAGTGGTAAAGGGAAGGCGGGTAACCGCCAGGGTAAAGGACGCACCAAGTGCTGACGATGCCCAGCCGCTGCACCGTCGCAAGGAGTTCGGCGCCCAGCGTTGGGTCGTTGCCGTCCGTGTCGTGAGAAATCAAGCCGACAGCGGGTGCCCCATCCGCCCAATACCACAGCAGGGGCAAGGGCAAATTTTTGTGCCATGCGGCGTAGAAAAGCGTTTGGAGCAGCAGCGCCCGCAATTCGTCAGCAATGGGGCGCCCGAAAAACACCCACTGTTGTTGGCTCCCTTGCGGATGCGTTATGGCGATGCGGTCTCGTTCCCAATCCAGCACCAAGCCATCCTCCGCTTTTAGGATGCCGTCGTTGATAGGGGCGCTGCCGTCAGGTGCGGGTTGCCCATCCTTGACAACAGAGATGCCTTGCTGGATGTGCACAACGGAGAAGCAAAGGTCAGGGGCAAGGAAAAGCGCCAAGCCGTCCCCGATAAGTCGGACGGTAACAGCATCGCCAACGATTTCGCCATCGCGATTGACAATGTGCGCGATGACTTGCGTGCCCTCCTGAGCATGGGCGCGAACGCCGCCGAACACATGCAGCGACGATTGCAGCCCGTTGCCGATGGGGTGCGAACGAGCAAACTTTAACCAACCTTCCCGCAAACGACCCTTTGAGTGGACACCAAGCAATGCTTCCAACCCGTTGACAGCACCCACAGCGACGAGGCATCCACCTTGCTCAACGAACCACCGCAGGTGGGCGCGCTCTTCCGCTGTCAATCCCTTTCGCCCCGCAAGCAAACACAAGGGCGTTTGCCCCGGATGCACTTGCGACGGTGAGATTTGCCGAAAGGGGATGCCCGCGTGCTCAAGGAGTTCCAGCACATAACGGTCTGTCGGTGCATCGCCGACGATAAGCGCCAGCATTTTCTTGCCCTCCTTGCTTTTTCGCGCGCTCTTTGTTCGCTTTTTGTGCCCAATCGTTGCGGCTAACGCTGCTCTACTTGGTGAACGCGTGCTTTTCGGGTAGAAAGGCCCCTGCGTTCTCAATGACTTGCGGGATGGTCAGCACATTCACGCTCAATCGCTCTTTCGCCCACAGCAGCCAGCCCAACAAACCGTTGTTGGGCGCAAACAGCAGTTGGTGCAGCGCTCGCTCCACTTTGCTGCCCGTTCGCTTGGTGTAGCAGGAGAGGGGCAACTGGAAGAAAGTGTGGATTTGCAAAGTTGTGCAGCCACAGAGCAAGTAACGAAAAGCGATGGTTCCGCAACAGATGTTGCCCGTGCCGCTCAGCGGCAGCCAGCAAGGCAAGCGCCCTTCGCATTTCATTGCTGCCAACTGGCTCAAGATGCGCAAGTTGCGGTTGCTCAAATCAGGTCCGCCGTAAGCGATGCCCTTGACACCTTCAAACTCGCGGTGGGGGTCAAACAAGCGGTTGGCGTAAACGAGGAAATCAGCGCCGTTGCCCTTCGCCGCTTCTTCCAGTAGCGTTTGCAGCATCGCGAGTTGAAAAGCATCATCAAACAGCGCATTGAACACTTTGACGCCCACCCGCACTGCTTGTGTTGGTGGCAAGCCCGTTGCTTTTTGGGTTGCTTGCTTGACCAGTTTTGGAACTGTGCGCAACCATGCGAGCACGGTCGTTTGCTGCTGCGCCCTGTCACTCCCTGCCAAAGTGGGGCTGAAGTCAAACTCCAGCGGCATGGGTTTATCAGGGTGGTGCGCCCGCCAAATTTTTAGCAACGCGCCAACGGTGAACTCGTATTCGCCCACCCGCCACTCTTCTTCAGGGTTGGCGGGCAAGTGGGCTTTGATGGACGGGACGATGAGCAGGGAACCTTCGCTGCCGATGCGCAACGCCGTGTCAAAGAAGCGCAAGTAGGCGTCAAAACTTTTGTGCCAACCCCTACCAACCCAAGTGACCGTCCAACCTTCCGTCCCGTCTTGTCCTCGGATGCGCTCCACTTTCATGCGGGTGACAGGGATTGCCCACGCGCGCATGGATTGGTTGCCGCGTTCGTCTTGCGCGATGACCGTTTTGAGCACGCAAAACCCCAACCCCGCTTTCAAATCGGCGCGCACTTGGTAAGGTTCCATAGACAGTTGCCCGCTGGCTTTGCCGATGAGAAAGTTCACGGGCAAGTCAGCGTAGGTGGAACGCAAATCTATCCCGTAGCGTTCCAAGACAAACTGCCAGAGGGGTTGAGGCAACGGCTCCAACCGCAGCCGCTCAAAATCGGCACCCAAGCGCGACCGCAACGAAGCAGGTAAAGGCACTGTTTCAAGCAGCATCGCGCTCACCCTTTCGTTGTCAAGCAATTGACGCATCAGGAGATGCGCCCTTCGTTGGGAAATCGTCGGCGCTCGTCATTCAAACACGACGCGGAAGGGAAACGGCCACCGCTTCCAAAAGAGCGGCGCCAAGATTCCGCCCCACAAGACGCCCGTCATCAGGTAATGCCCCAAGGCGATGCCTAAAAACAGCGGCACGAACCGACGATGCCATTGCATCCCTCCGTAGCGCAAAATCAGCCCTTTCACTGCCCAGATAACCAGTGTCGGGAACCAATAAGGGCAGTGGTGGCTGTAGGCGTAAGCCAGCGGGAAGCCTAACGGGTGCAAAGGGAAGGCAGGGAAAAGGCGCCGCAAATGGGCTAAAGCAAAAGTCACCATCGCCCCGTAAAGGGCAAATCCAATCCGCCATCGGTCGGGTGGGGCAGGGTTGTTAAGGAACTGGCTGAGCAGGCGGTAATCTTGGGCAGCGACAACGGTGCGATAGTCAGCGGTGCCGGGCGCCCCTTCCAAAAAGTTTGCTCCTCGCCCATAGCACGCTTTCAGATGAGTGACAAAGGCTGCCCACAAGCCCACCAGCATTCCCGCAAAACTTACCGCAACGGTTGCTGACAAAGGCATCCCGACAGCATCGGCGATTTTCACCGCGTCAGCACCGTAAGCGCCGTTTTGATTCAGGTAAAAGTGGCGCGCCACCCAGAATAGCCCAGACAAGAGCACAAGGCTGCGGACGCCTCCCATCCGCAACAAACCCGTTGTCCCGAAGAGAGCATAAAGAAAGTCGCGGGGTGCTCCGTAAGGGTAAACCCACGAATAGGGCATCCCCACCTCCGCTCGGATGCGGGCGTAAGTGATGACGAACAAGGCAAGCAGCAACCAGTAAGCAAAAGCAACGGGCAACGCCATCCCTGAAACAAGCATCCACGCAAGAACGAACAGGCTACCACCAAGGAGCAAACCGACAGCGCCTTTGCGCTGTAGGAAAGCCTGCTGCTGCCCAACGCGCCACAAAAGCAGCAATGCCATTGCCACATAACCACCCACGCTTTGGGATTGGGGGAAGGGGAAGGAATCGCCGATGCCCATCACCCTTGGCACTTCCCAACCGAACATTCCCACGCCAACGAGAGCGATGAGTTTGAGCACGAAGTAAAAGAACCAGACGGAAAACAGCACCTCTTGCGGGACGAGGTAGCCGAACCCAACGCCTTCCACCAGCGGGAAGATAATCAGCGGGCGCAAAGCGATGAAGGGGCGGTCAGTCAAAAAGGGCGCTAAGTCCCAGTAGCGGATGACGGGGCGGAAGAGAGAAGTGAGCACCATGAGAGCGGTTGGGAGCGCACCCAACACTAATCCCAACCAAACGAGGCGATGAGCGAAGAAGGGCACTTGCTCAGTGCCCTGCACCATTTGTAAAGGCAACTGCGCCAGCGGGAAGTTCAATCGCTCCTGTGCAAGCCAAAGGGGAGCAAACAGTTTTGCAGTTCCTACACCCATTGCCCACAAAGCAGTGAAAAAGAGCGCCCAACGCAGCAGGGGCGGAAGCCACTCGTCCCAAGGGATGCGTCCCTCCATCCCTTCAAAGTAGCCTCGGATGATAGCGGTGTCCTTGGGCACCCACCAATCAGGCAGCAACGCCCAAAACTCTTTGAGCCGATTGTCAGGGGTTGCGTAATAAAGCGGCACGGTCAGGGAAGGGAAAAAGGAGCGAACACCGCCATAAGTGGTTGGCAGGAGGGCAAAGCAGGCGAACAGGTAGAAGGCAAGCAACTCCCTTTCCGTGAGCCGAAGGAAGCGCCGCAGCGGAAGCAAACAAGTAAGCGCCAACAAAACGGGCACCGGCGGGTTGCCACCAGCGATGTTGGAAGCGCCCGTGTAAAGTTCCGTGTGCAGCACCCACCCGTTGAGGGCAAGGGTGAAAAGCACGCCCAAGAAGAAAACCAGCCCCCAACGCACGGGTTGGGTTTCCTTTAGGACGGCTATCTGGCGAGCAAGCCTCATGGGCGCTATCCTCCACCTGAAGGCTTAAGCGTCTCCCCGCCACCATTGTGGCGCAAAAGGAAACTGTGGACGCATCGCACAAAAGTTGCTATGATGGTAGCGGTCTCGCAAATGCGCACTGATGGGGGAGGGTGCAATGGGAAGGAAGCCACACGCGGAAGCAGTGGGCTTAGCAAGCGTCTTGAGCGATTTGGCACAACGAGCCCACCAGTTAACGGAAGCCACTTTGCGCCACGAGTTTTTGCAAGCGGTTGCTGACTTCGTCCGCCAAGCGACGGGGCATGACCCCGTCGCCACGCTGGAAGAACCCGTGCTGCACGGGCGCACCGACGCGCGGTTGGGTGCCCTCGTCTTTGAGTTCAAAACGCCTTACTACTCACTGGACGAAGCCATCGCCCCGTGCTTGCGTTACTTAGATGCCTACCGCCAACAAGGGGTCATCGCGCGTGGCGTCGCTTACAACGGCACGGAAATGGCGCTGCTTTCCGAAACGGGTGCCATTGTCTGGCAGGGCAGAGCGGAAGATGGTGCGACGCTGTTAGAAGCGTGGGCGCTGCTGTTGGCGCTTAAGGTTGTTGATCCCCAGCACCTCATCTTGATGCTTGGGTTCCCTTCCCCTGTCGCTCGCGCCTTCCTTGCCGACCTTTTCACCGCTTTTCGGCAGACCCACGATAAGCCCGGCTTCGTCAGCGAAGCCTTTGAGGTGTGGCAAGCCGTTTACGGGGTTGCAGCGAACTTGAACCGAGAAGCGGTGCAGGCGCTCAGCGACCGTGCCCAACGCTTTCACCCGCCCATTGCCATCAGCACGGAAACAGACGCTTACCACTTCCTTTTCGTCTTGGAGACCTACCTTGCCGTCCTGTTGCGGCTTTTTGTCGCTCGCTTGGCGGTTCAGCGACGGCTGGTAGCGCAGACCAGCGTCCACGATTTGCTGCACCCGCTGGGTGCCAGCCCCATTGAGCGATTGCGTCAGTTGGCGACTTTGGTTCCCTTTTTGGCGAGCGTGTTTGAGGATGACCCCTTCCTGTGGCTTTGCGATGTAGCAGACACCGACCAAACTTTTTTTGACCGCTTCAACGCTCATCTGGACAACCTTGCTCGGCTGCTGGATGACCTTGACCTTGCGGGCGTCGGCTACGATTTCCTTCGGCGGTTCTACCAGCACTTTTTTGACCCGCCCATCCGCAGGGCGTTGGGTGAGTTCTACACGGACGAAGGGCTGGTTAACGAAGTGTTGGATGCGGCAGGTTTTGACGGGACGCTGGAAGGAGTATTAGCGGACATCACTTGCGGTAGCGGCACTTTCCTCGTGGTCGCTATCCGCAAGGTGATTGAGCGGGAGCGGGCAAAGCAGCGCCCAGACCCACCAGCGGCGCTTCTCCGACGCATTGTGGACAACATTGTCGGCGTGGATTTGCATCCTTTCGCCGTTGCAATGGCTCGGGTGAACTACCTGTTGGCGCTGGGTGATTTGCTGACTCCAGAAATCCTTCGGGCTGTTGAGCGGTTCATTGTTCCCGTCTATTGGGCAGACTCACTGGCGCGCTTGACCCAACTTGAGCAGAACAACTTTGACGACATGACGGAGAAAGTGAGCGTTCCTGTGCTGGGCGATTTTGTCTTGCCCCATCACCACAAGGTGGACTGGGAGCAACTGTTTGCTGCTCTCAAGCGAGCCCTGCCCCAGAAAGGTGTTGCCGATTACGACCAGACTTGGGAGCGGCTGCGGCAACTTTTGCCCGAAGAGACGGTGCTGGCTTACGAAATCACCCTGCGCCAACTGGTTAAGCAGTGGGTGGATCGCCACAACAGCAACCGTGACACCCGTTGGTTCCCTCTGTTGCGCAACATCCTTGCGGTGGAGCGCTTGCGAGGGCGCTGCCAGTTCGTTGTCGGCAACCCGCCTTGGGTGCGCATCCACAACATTGAGGAAAAGTTGCGCGAACGGGTGTTCAGCGAATACACCTTCTGCCGCCATGCTGGTTGGCAGCGGGGAGCGCAACTGGCTGACATCGGTTTGGGCTTTGCCCGCCAAACCGATTATGCGATTGCCTTCATAGAACGGGGGTTGGAACTGTTGCGCCCTGGCGGAACTTTGGCATTCGTGGTCACCAGCAAAATCCAGCAAGCCCTTTACGCCAGCGCCCTGCGCAAGCACTTGGTCACTCAAACGCAAATTCGGGCGTTAGTGGACTACTCGCTGCAGGAGCGTCCTTTGTTCCAAGACGCCACCAACTATCCCCTCGTTTTGGCGGTGCGAAAAGAGCGCCCCGACGCGCGCCGAAGGACTGCCATCACCCTCGTCAATCGCATCGGTAACCGCCAGTCATATTCGCTGCCGCAGCATCATTTGCCGCTGTTCGCTGATGACCCTGAGAGCCCATGGCTGATGGCGCCGCCCGATGCCATTGCGGCTTTCCGAACCATGCAGGAAGGGAATGTGGTGCTGGGGGAACTGACCACCATTCACATGGGTGTCAAGACCGCTGCTAACGAACTGTTCATCGTCCGCAAGGTGGAAGAGAGCGATGACCCGAACGAAGTGGTAGTGACGCTGGAAAGTGGCGAACGGGTGCGGATAGAACGGGAGTTGCTCCGACCGCTGTTGCGGGGCGAAAACATCAAAGCGTGGCAGTTTGAGGTGCGAGAGTGGATTTTGTGGACGCACGACGACCAAACGGGGGAACCGCTACGGGATTTGCCGCCCCGCGCCCGCCAATACTTTGAGCGTCACGCGGAGCGGCTGCGCCGTCGCAGCGACTACAAAAAGGGCATGCCTATCTGGAGCATCTTCCGCGTCAGCAAAGAGAAACTGGGCGACAAGGTGGTGTGGCAGGAATTG
>FWWL01005061.1_pt1 | contig 13109 bp, 10 predicted proteins | sample 2228331 | NCBI WGS metagenome assembly FWWL01 (sample SAMEA103939775, study PRJEB20133) | metagenome | reverse complement strand
TCCGCAGGTTCAGGTATATTTACAGAATATACTTTCCTTGCAAATTCCGTTCCGGCTAAATGTGCTTTAATTAAATCCCCACAAAAGATTTTTAATATCTTCTTATCAGGTGATAATACAGTATTAACAATAAAATAATTTTTTCGTGTGAGAAGGGTGGCTTCCATTAAATCTTCTGCAACTGGATTCCCTTCCAGTTTCCCCAACTGAACATCCGGATGTATCTCACACTTTTCAGGGTGAATACTTAATGCGTGATTATGGCGAATGGTAGGTAATGCAGATAATCCAGGAACAATCAATTTCCTTCCACCACCAAAACCTGCGAAATAATGGAATAAAATAGTTCCCGTAAGGATAAGCAAATCGCTATTCATAACTTCCTTGTAAATATATACAGGGGTTCCTCTTTTCGTCGTCCCCAGGTATTCATATTGTTCTAAATTGTCTGGATTGGGGATAAAAATATTTTGTTTAAAAGTCTTATAAATTTCCGGCGTTAAGATAGTTTTTAATTCTTCATCAGTGGGAGGACGATGTGACCCAACGGATACAAGAAACTTTAGTTTATCGGGCTGTATACCTTGCGTTATTAACCGATTTATCACCACATCAATAAATTGTTCTAATCCTGTATAGCGGAAAGAATCTGAAATGGCTATAGAAATTCGGAGATTATCCAATTTCTGCATAAAGGGATTTATACAATCCCCAATAGGATTTTTTATGGAGTTTTCAAATAAGTTTTTGGGCGAGGACTCAGGTAGCGAGAATTCTAATTGAAAAGACCCATAGTAACCTGCTTCAGGAAGTTCAGCGGTTATTTCTTGCTGTTTATATCCTATTTTTAATATGATTTTTCTATCCAAGTTTTTTTTGCCCCAATTTTTTTTGCATATAAATATTGACTTGTTTAAAAATAATAAATACTTTAATAATTTTACTAAATACAAGAGAATGATTTATGATATTTTCTACAGCCATGCAAAGAATATGTAATAAGGATAAAATATTGAGACACTTACAATCAAAGGGCTTTACACTAATTGAACTAATTGTTGCACTGGCTGTTGTTAGTATTGCAATAACAGTTCTTGTCCAATTATTTACAGCCAGTCTTAATCTTGTGCAGAGTTCTCAAAATGCTGTATTAGCCAGTAATATCGCTTTTGAGAAATTGAATTTTATCAAGTCCTGCCCCGAAAAGTTTATCTGGAAAGTTTCTGAAAGTGCCAATTCGGAAGGCGTTTTTCCTATCCTGACTTCAGAAGATGAACCAAAAACCGGGAATCCAGTAGAAGTACCGGTAATTGCACCTCCGGATTGGGCAAGTTTTAGAAAGTATAAAAATGTTTCTCAAAAGTTTCGCTGGAAAGCCTTTGGCAAACCACTTGCAGAAGATAAAGAGAATTATGAAGTAATTGTAACGGTGATTTACAGAGAATCAGGGCGAATCAAATCTTTTATTTCTAATACCGTGATTCCTCGCTTTCAAATTGAGAAGGTTGTGAAGAAATGAGACAATTCACGCGAATATATAAAGGTTTTTCTCTAGTAGAAATTATAACCGTTCTCGCTGTGCTGGCTGTATTGTCTACTATTGGGGTAGTGATGTTTAGCAGGATTATGGAATACAGAAGACAGGCGGAGATTCGGCAGTCCTTAAATTTAAATTATTTGAGATTGATTAATCGCATGCAACAGGATTTTGACCAGATTGCCTCCGCAACTTTCACAAAAGGACAATTGAATGTTACGAGAAGGACAGAATATGAAAAAAGATACCAATCCGTTCCATTAGAGGATGATAGAATTTCCTTCCCTATCATCTATACAAATGCAGATGATAAAATTTCAATAGTTCAGGTATATTATTATGTTGACAGGAATTTAGGTGGTGTCCCTTCTCTGGTTCGGGTTTTAGGACCTCTGGGACAAAAGGAACCATCTGGGGCAAGGGAGATAGTATTATCAGGTGTGCTTTCCTTAAGAATTCAATGTTATGACGGGAATAACTGGTTAGACCAGTGGGATAAACCATATTATCCAAAGGCAGTGAGAATGAGTTTTGTCCTTGCTGATGAAAACAGGATGTGGGAACAGATTGTTCGCGAAACTACTTTCTGGGTAGGAAATTCACTATGAGAAATTTGTATTCAGATATAGAAAAAAAATATCGTAAATTCTACAAAAAAGGAGTTGCTTTAATAATTGCTATCTCTCTATTAGGAGTTTTTGCTTTACTGGGAATGTATTATGTTCGTGATGGCGAGATAGAACTAAAAAGGACATCTCTTCTTCTGGATGAAATGAGAGTTAGAGAATATGCAAAGGCAGGGGTTAATTCCGCACTTATAGAACTGGAGAAAGCATGGCGTAGGGATACGGTGGATGAATTGTTGAATAAATGCCCTTTAGAATTTACATATCCTTACTATAAGCAGGTATATAGAGGGGTAGAGAACTTTTCTGTGGAACCATCAGATACCTTAAATGTTCAGGTAAAAGTGTGGATAACAGATGAAAGCGGAAAAGTGAATTTGAATTGCAGTCCTGCAAGTGTTTTGCAGAGAATATTGAATATTACAGGGGAAGAGGCAAGACAAGTTGTGTCAAATCTTCCTAACTCAGGGGCAAACCCAAAAAATGCGAGATGGTATTATCTATTGGAAGATTTGTATGGGAAAAACGGAGTTATTCAGACAAAACTGGATAGTAAAGTGTCAGAATTGGTCTCTACATGGAATGCAGGAAATCCCGAAAAACCTATTCCATATTTAAATATTAATAAATCCCCTGCACAAGTGTTGATGGCTGTGCTGAACATAAATTATGAGGAAACTCAAAAAATTATAAATGCCAGACCTATCAAGACTATGAATGACCTTATTGCTATACTGGGGAAAACCCCAGCGAGTTTTAATGTTAAGGTAGATGAGACGGTTCCTGATTGGCAATTCCCATTTACGAATAAATCCAATAGTTTTAAGATAACAGTAGTAGCCGAGTTAAGCAGGATGGTCTCTGGAAAAAAGTATAATCATATTTCCACTTCCAGAGAAGTTGGTGTGGTATTTGATAGCGGTAATCCTGTAATGGTGTGGAATAGAAGTATACCGGCAGAAAAAATAAATAATTAAGGAGAACAGCAATGGCTGAGAAGAATACTGAAGGAATTAAAAGAGTCCGAAAGACAGGTAAAGGGAAGGTGCAGAGCCTTGCCCAGATAGTGAGCGAAGAAGAAATAATTCGGCGAGAACCTGACGTTAATACTGGTACTATATCAACCAGTTTTTCTTTTATGAGAAGAGGGACAGTTCGTTTTCAAGAAATCACCGATTTTCTAAGACAATTAATCATGCTTCTGGAATCCGGAACACCTTTATTAAAATCATTAAAAACTCTGGCGGTGCGCGGACAAAGTGAAGCCATTCGGGGGCTTATTAATGATTTGGCGCTGTATGTGGAAGAGGGAAATCCTTTGTGGCAGGCATTTGATAGACATCCCCGTTATTTTGATACCGTGTTTGTAAATTTAATAAAAGCCAGTGAGGCGAGTGGTACATTAACAACGGTATTACAGCGGTTGGTAGATTATCGCCAGAGAAGAGAATTACTCCGTAAGAAAGTGCGGGGTGCCCTCTTTTACCCGATTGTGCTGGTAATCGCATGTTTAGGTGTTTTGCTGTTGCTGACCAATTTTGTAGTTCCTCAATTTCAGGATATGTATGAAAAACAGAATATAAAAATTCCGCCTGCAACGGAAATTTTCTTTGCTGTTTCCAATTGGTTCCGTATATGGTGGTGGCTACCCATTGTTTTAGTATTGGTTTTGATATTGATATATCAAGTGTGGTTTATCCGCAACCCACTTCGCCGACTGGCTGTCGACAGATTTAAATTGAAAATTCCTATTATAGGGAAGATTATTCACAAATACGCCATTGTTGAAATGATGAGAACCTGGTCGCTTTTGTTGAAGAGTGGACTTTCTATGATTTCTTCTTTGGAACTTACCAAGAATGCTATTCATAATCTTGCAGTGGCACAGAGTTTACAAGCCCTAAGAGATTCAGTGGAGCGAGGAGGTGGGTTAGAAACCCCATTGAGGGCATCTGCTGATGTTATTCCACCCGTTGTGGCGGATATGCTAATCACGGGAGAGGAATCAGGAAGTCTTGATAAAATTGCTGAACAAATAGCAGAAATTTACGACAATGAAGTTCAGATATCAGTAAATACCTTAGGTGAGGCACTTCAGCCTATTTTTACCGTTATTGTAGGTGTTATCGTAGTTACTCTATTTATATCCTTGTTCTACCCTATGATTAGTATGATAGAACAAATTACTGCCGCACATATTTAAGTCTCTTATTAAAAAATAGGGCAAACATTTTGATTATGTTTGCCCTATCTTTTTTATAGTCAATTAATTTGAAAAAGCAGTTTGAATTGTTTGTAGGTCTACCCCTAAGATTTCTTCTGCCAAATAGTTTAGTTCTTTTTCCGAACCGATGAAGTGAAATGTCTTATGAATATGCTCTACAGATTCTCCCTTCTTTAATTCTTCTGCGGGTGAGGAAGTTTCCAATTCATAGAATGGACCCAATGGCTTTTTCCCGGGACCTAAAGGTCCATCGTTATATGAGTTAATTACATCACCACCGTACGGGTCTTTTTGAAGTTCCCACATGGAGTTGACATAAGGCTTCAAGGTATTAGGTTTACTATATTGGACTATTGTTAAAACCTTATTTTTTGCATCATAACTACCACAGACAGAAAGTGCCCGTTTAGGAGATACGCCAATTTTACTCCGATATTGTCCATCACCTTTAAAGAACAGAACATTATCCTTTACAACCAGCCTATCCGGAGGTACTTTCCCAAAGTAGGCATCATTTACTTTAGGACCTAATTCTTCTTCGGAACCGGGCAAGAATGGAATAACAATTGTGGTTTCAGGGGAAGGGTTGAACATCCCCAAAATCCAGATGGATAATAGACCTTTTTCTTTTCTCCAATCTTCATTTCCTGTGTTTGTGATTTTATTCTTTGATTCAATACCCACATATTTTATACTTGAAGGGATTCTCACACCTAATGAACCTGCAATTTGTTCTTTGGATAAAATCCCGACAGTGCGTTCTATTAATATCTGGAAGTCTGTCCCTGTCCAATTCTTTAGTTTTGCCTCTTTTTTGAAAGATACTTCCTTTTCACTTTGAGAAACTACTTCATAAGGTTCGGTATCAATAACCGCAGGTGTCTGCCAGTGTTCTAAATCAAAGGGAGCATTTGGAGGGAAAAAAATACCATATTGTCCCCCTTCAGGACCAATCCAGAAACGGTCTTCACCACCAAACACATTGATATGAGGTTCAAATTTTTTTGACTGAATTAATTCACGATTTATCCAGCCAAAGCTTAGTCCCTCAGGTCCATCCGCAGTGCTTGTCATGATTCTCCCCTGATACTCAGGAACCACCGCTACTTCTCCACCTGACTCTCCATTTTTCAATAGAATAACTGTCACATACTGTTTTAAAAATTCCACATCATCTTTGAAACGAGATTCTGCATAAGCACTCACAAACGAAGTGCCTAAGAGTAGTATTAAAAATGGTAGTGTGATGAGAAACATAATTTTTGTCATGTTTTGTCTCCTTATTTTTATTGTTTATAGTTGCTCTATATATGTTTTTCTAAAAAAATACAACAGAAATATTATAATATATTATTCATTTTAAATTTTCTAATTTTATAATAAGTCAGAGAGGATTTTACTATGATGTTATTCCCTTTTAAGAAAGCTGAAAAAAAGCGGGTGAAGATTCTTTATATTTTACCTTCTCATTATGATGATGATGGTTACCCTTTTCATTTCTGGAAAGGGTTACTTCCTTCCAATACCCTTGTATGTATGAGGGCTTTAACACAAAAACTGATTGATGAGGGAAAAATAGATAATCAGTATGATGTTTCAGTGCAAATAATTGATGAAATTGTGCACGGACTGGATGTGGAAAAGATTGTAAAAGAAAGTAAGAGAAAAAATGAAATGTTAGTGGTAGGTTTGGTCGGAGTTCAGACGAATATGTTTGCCCGAGCGATGGATTTATCCATGATGTTCCGTAAATATCAGGTTCCAGTTATTATAGGAGGTTTTCATGTTAGCGGTGTAATAAAACTCTTTGGTGTGGATACTCCCGATTTGAAGTTTTTGATGGACAATGGGGTTAGTTTGGTGTGTGGCGAAGTGGAAGGAGAAGGGGTCCTTGCAAATATATTGAATGACGCTATCCATAACGAATTACAGCCTTACTATATCATTCAGGAATCTCCCAACATAGAATCGGCTCCTATTCCCTTAGCAGACCCTGAATACTTAAAATATTTTATGCAACCTATGTGCACGATAGATACCAGCCGAGGATGTCCTTTCAATTGTTCGTTTTGCACAATTATTAATGTGCAGGGAAGGAAAATACGATGTCGCTCAGCTGAAAAAATTTTGGAAGTGATTGAAAAGAATTATGACAACGGTTTTTACAGTTATTTCTTTACCGATGATAATATGTCTCGTTCTCCAATCTGGAAAGAACTATTTGCGGGACTGATTGTATTAAAGAAAAAAGGCAAGAAAATACGGTTTATGATGCAGATAGACACACAGGCATGGAAAATACCCGATTTTGTTCGTATGGCAAAAGATGCTGGTTGTTATCTTGTGTTTGTTGGGATGGAAAGTATCAATCCCCAAAATCTGGAATCTATGAAAAAGACACAGAATAAAACTTCAGAATATTCTGAAATGGTGGAAACATGGCATAAAGCAGGGATTCTTGTGCATGTGGGATATATTGTGGGGATGCCTTATGACACACCTCAGAGTATATTACGAGATGTGAAGATGCTGAAGAGTGAAGTGAAAGTAGATGAGGCTTCCTTCTTTATTATGACTCCAATCCCGGGTTCCCGTGACCATAAAGAACGATTAGAAAAGGGCGAAACACTCTGCCCGGATTACAACAATTACGATAGTTGTCATGAAACCTTTGAACATCCTAATTTTGAGAGCGGTGAATTGAAAAAGTCGTGGCTTCGGGCTTGGTCATTGTTCTATTCAAAGGAGAACATTGTTGATATACTTCTTCGTTGTTCCCCAGAGCAATACTGGAATGCCTTCTGGCTAACCTTATGGAATAGGTATTCTACTTTGCTAAGCAACCATCCTATGAGTATGGGATTTATAAGAAGGAAAAAACGTAAAGACCGTCGCCCCACATTGCCTATGGAAAGTTACACAGAGTTTTTATATAGGAGGATTAAAGATTTTGCAAACCAGATTAGGGTAATTTTTCAGGTATTTTATGAATATCAAGAAATATGGTTACTGACACGGAAACAATTGAAAGAAAAACGAGAATGTCTGGCAACAGCATACTCTTATGTGCAAGAGATTCGTTCGCACCTTGTTCAGGCAATACAGTTAAATCAATTTTCACAGTTCGTTAATCAAGAATATGAACAAATTATTCAGAAAATGAATGTATTACTCTCCCAATTGTCCCAGACTTCTGGAAGATTAAATCGCAGGATTCAAAGAAAACTAGAACAGCGATTGAGTGAGGTTAAACAACAAATGGAAGATTTGAAAACACGCATTCCCGATATGGATAATCTGGTATGGATAGACACTTTTATAAGAAAAAAAATAATTAGTACCTATGAAGAAATAATGATTAAATCTGTTGCCCATCGGAGAAAAATTAATCGCTGGTGGGTTGGATTAAAGCATGATATATCTCATGGAAGATTTTATTTGAGAAATGTGTTTTATCTACCAGAAGTTTTATTTTTTGAAATTTTTACAGGACTTAGATTTGCCATTTCAGCAGTTCGGATGAAGTGAAGTAACAATGCAAAATATAGATGTATCCCACCGCAGGGTAGGAGTAATTATGCTTCATGGAGCCTGCTCCATGACTTGTTTGTTTTGTATTACTGAAAATACAGTAACGGAGATGGTGCCGGAACAGGTAGAAGATGTTTTGAACATTATGAAAAATAGAGAAATGGAGAGTGTAGTTTTTGGAGGTGGTGAACCGTTACAGTGGAAGTTTTCCCTGCCCAGCGCAATAAGTATCGCAAAATCGCTTGGATTACATACTCAAGTAGGAACAAACGGGATAGGTTTAACTCCTTCCGTAATAAATAAGTTAGATGCTGACCGATATGTTTTGCCTCTGGACTCCATAAACCCACAAGTTCACAATTACCTGCGAAAAGGTTTTCGTAGACATTATGACATTATAAAAAAGAGATTAAATTATCTAACTGTTAACCGTATCTCTATTACAATTTCAACTGTTGTGTGTAGTGTTAACATCAACGACTTGAATGGAATTGCTACATATTTATTTCACCTATGGGATAAAGGTGCAAGGATTCACGCATGGCACTTATATAGATTTTTGCCTTTGGGAAGAAATGGATTTAAGAATGCAGATTTGCTTTATGTATCCAGAGATGAATATCTTGAAAAAACAGAAGCAATAAAGCAAAGAGACTTACCTTTCTTAGTTTATCGCAGACCCAATATGCAATTCTCTAAAGAAGTAGATTTTTTCTGGTCAGAAAAAGGCAACATCAAAATAGGAAGCGAAATTTGGTCCCATCCCCTATCCAAATGCCTTTGTAGCGAATAACCACTATTTATAGTTAATTTGCCTTGTATACTACTGTTATCAACTTTTAATAATTATTTGTTTTTCGGGGGGACGATTGATAAGTGAAGTTCCTGGAGTTGTTTTGGTGTAACTTCACTGGGGGCACCCATGAGTAAATCGCGGGCTTTTTGATTTAGTGGGAATGCAATCACTTCACGAATATTGGGTGAGTCTGTTAACAGCATTAATATACGGTCAAATCCTGGAGCGATTCCACCGTGAGGAGGTGCTCCATAATGGAAGGCTTTCCAGAGAGCAGGGAATTTGTTTTTAACTACTTCTGGTGGATACCCTACAATTTCAAATGCCTTGAGCATGATTTCAGGTTTGTGATTACGGATAGCTCCAGAGGATAACTCTACACCATTGCAAACGATGTCATACTGATAGGCTAATATTTCCAATGGGTCTTTGTTTAGCAGTGCGTCCATCCCGCCCTGTGGCATGGAGAAAGGATTATGAGAAAAGTCATATCGTTTTTCTTCTTCATTCCATTCAAACATGGGGAAGTCAACTATCCAGCAGAATGCTACTATATTGGGGTCAATCATATTTAGTTGCCGGGCAAGATATGTCCGCACCTTGCCCATTAAGGCATTTGTTTCTTTCCTTGCACCGGCACCGAAGAATACTGCATCGCCTTCTTTCATCTGTAATCTCTGGATGAGTGCCTTTTTCTCTTCCTCTTTCATGAATTTTGCAATAGGTCCTTTAAAATCACCTTCTTTGAGAACGAGCCATGCTAATCCTTTTGCTCCTTCACTTTTTGCGTATTCTTCCGCATCATCAAAGAATTTTCTGGGTTGTTTATCCGCATCGGGAAGGTGAATTACTTTGATAGCCCCTCCAGTTGCTACCTGAGCACTGAAAACTTTTAATTCAGAGTTCGCAAATATATCAGTGCAATCATGCATTTCAAGCCCGTATCGTAAATCCGGCTTATCGGTTCCATATTTTTCCATCGCTTCTTTATAAGGTATCCGGGGGAATGTTTCCCAGATAATTTTCTTAGAAGAAAGTTCTTTGAAAATACGAACCATTAGTAATTCCAGTTCATAGAAAATATCGTCCTGTGTTACAAAAGACATTTCAATATCAATTTGATAAAACTCACCGGGACTTCTATCCGCTCTGGAATCTTCATCGCGGAAACAAGGGGCAATCTGAAAGTATTTATCAAATCCGGAAATCATCAATAACTGTTTGAATTGTTGAGGTGCCTGAGGCAAAGCATAAAATTGCCCTGGATATAAGCGACTGGGAACAAGGAAATCTCGGGCTCCTTCTGGGGAAGAACTTGTAAGTATAGGTGTGTGAAATTCATTGAAACCACGAGATATTAAGTGCTCTCTTACGAGTTTGGCAAGTTTACTCCGTAGCATAATATTTTTATGCATTGTGTTTCTGCGTAGATCCAAAAAACGATATTCAAGACGCAATTCTTCTGGTGCGTCCAGTTCTTTGTTAACAGGAAAAGGCAATGTTTCACAAGGAGATTCTAAGTGAAAATTATTGGCTACTACTTCTATTTCTCCTGTATCAATATTTGGATTAACAGTTTCAGGGGTTCTTGCAACCACTTCTCCTTCCACTGTAATCACACTTTCATTTCTGAGACTTTCTACTTCTGAAAAGAAAGGTCGGTCAGGATTCACTACGATTTGTGTTATCCCATAGTGGTCTCGCAGGTCAATAAAAATGACACCCCCATGGTCTCGTTTGGTATGAACCCAACCTGAAAGTTTTACAGTCTTGCCTACATCTGCTTTTCTTAATTGATTACAATTATGAGTGCGATACGGGTGCATATTATATTTCTCCTGTTTAGGATTTGTGTATCTGCGATATATAATTCACTCTTTTAACCTTATTATGCAAAAGATTTAATATTTTAAAAAAATAAACCATTAAGAGTATAATAATTATTAATCCCCCACAAATATTAACAGGTAGAATAGTTTAAATGAATAAGGGGTTATTTTTCAATATGAGAACTTATAATGTATACAAATTTAGGAGTATGATATGGTAAAAGTAGGAATTATAGGAGCAATTGGTTATGCAGGAAGGGAATTTATTCGCCTTCTTGTTGCTCATCCTGAGGCACAATTAGTTTGTGCAGTGGAAATGGAAACGGGTAAGAAATTGCAGGATGTCCTTCCCAATTTCAGGAAATTATTAGACATTGAATTGGAGTCGTTTGACCCAGATAGCCTTGCAAAGAAGTGTGATGTTGTGTTCTTTGCCCTGCCCGCAGGTAAGTCTATGCCTATGGCGAGTGAATTGGTAAAACGGGGTATAACTGTAATAGACCTTGGTTCCGATTTTCGCATAAAAAACGAGGAACAATATGAGAGGTTCTACAAAATTAAATATACTCATCCAGAGTTATTAGAACAATCAGTTTATGGTTTAGTGCCGTGGTATCGGGAAAAAATCAAGACGGCAAAAATTGTGGCGGTTCCCGGATGTTTCCCAATCAGTGCAATACTGCCATTGCGTCCCCTGGTAGAGCAAGCACAACCTGAAGTGCCCATAGTAATTGATTCTGTGTCAGGTGTCTCCGGCGCAGGAAGGAGTTTAAATGATTTGTTCCATTTCCCCAATATGAATGAAAATATGCGAGCATATCGGATTGGGAATCATCAGCATATCCCTGAAATTGAGCAGGAGATAGGCGGTAAATATCAGATTCAATTTACACCACATGTTGCACCGTTGACCCGTGGAATTTTGACTACAATCACACTAAGACCATCTAAAACGATAGACCCTGCTGAGATATATAAATGTTATGAAAGTGAACCTTTTGTTCGTGTCCTACCCGAAGGTCAATTCCCTGAGATTAATTATGTCCGCAATTCCAATTTCTGTGATATTGGTTGGACATACGATAATCGGACAGGGAATATCGTGATTGTCAGTGCCATAGATAATCTGGTGGGTGGAACGGCCGGTATGGGTATACAGTGTTTAAATGTTCGTTTCGGTTTTCCTGAGGATACAGGCCTTCGTTTTCCAGGAATGACACCGTAATTTCAAATTATATGGAAAGGTAAAGTTATGACTATTGTCCCAATTGATGGTGGTGTATGTGCCAGTTTAGGTTTTGAATCCGCTTTTGCTTCAGCAGGTATAAAGAATCCTGAGAATAAACGATTGGATTGTGCATTGGTCGTTTCTAAAAAAATTGCCCGTGTTGCAGGAACATTTACTACAAATCGTGTAAAAGCGGCGCCTGTGATTTGGTGCCAGAAAGTTTGTGAAAAAGGCGAGGCAAAGGCTGTTTTTTTAAATAGTGGAAACGCAAATGCGTGTACAGGGGAACAGGGAATAAAGGATGTAGAAAAAACAGCAGAAGAGTTAGCATCTTTGTTGAAGGTGAATAAAGAACACATTTTAGTGATGAGTACCGGTGTTATCGGTGTTCCTCTGCCGATGGATAGAATTATAAAGGGAGTCCACGATTGTGTTAAGTCTTTGGCTCCGGAAAATCATAACAATAGTGCCAGAGCTATAATGACAACCGATACAGTCCCTAAAGAATATGCGGTAGCCGTCCAGTTATCAGATGGTATTATCCGCATTGGAGGAATGGCAAAAGGAGCAGGAATGATTTGTCCTAATATGGCGACGATGTTATCCGTAATAACTACTGATGCTAATATTGGTAAGGAGAATTTAAAGAGATTGCTTTTGAAAGCAGTTCAAAAGTCGTTCAATTGTATTGCAGTAGATAACGATATGAGTACCAATGATAGCGTTGTAATATTAGCGAATGGGGCTTCTGATATTTCAATCCAGTCCGAAACAAAAGATGAAGAGTTATTTTATCATGGATTACTTCAGGTATGCGAGCGATTGGCGCGCAGTATCGTTATGGATGGGGAAGGTGCTACAAAATTCGTGGAGATTAAAATTACAGAGGCTGATACGCAGGAGAATGCTCGAAAGGTTGCTAAGTCTATTGCAGTTTCTCAATTATGCAAAACCGCCTTTTTCGGTGGTGACCCCAATTGGGGAAGAATTATTTGTGCGATAGGATACAGTGGTGTTCCAGTCCAGCCTGAAAATATTAAGTTGTGGATAGGCGATATTCTTGTTTTTGAAGGTGGAGTTCCTACTAATTACGAAGAGAAAAAGGTGGCGGACATAATGAAGAATAGAGAATTTACAATCCGTGCCAGTTTAGGAATGGGCTCAGAGGAAATATGTTTTTGGACCTCTGATTTAAGTTATGATTATGTTAAGATAAATGCAGATTACAGAACATAATTGTGAAGGGAATCTATGGATAGGTTAATAGAGAAAGCAAATGTATTAATAGAAGCATTGCCGTATATCCGTGAATTCTGGGGCAAAACAGTGGTCATTAAA
>FWWL01008497.1_pt1 | contig 13111 bp, 9 predicted proteins | sample 2228331 | NCBI WGS metagenome assembly FWWL01 (sample SAMEA103939775, study PRJEB20133) | metagenome | reverse complement strand
GCCAGGCGGTTGTTGTAAGCCTAGCTTACCTGGTTTTGAGGCGCCTCCCCGCTATTTGTCCTAACTCATGTCCGAAGATCAGACTGTAAAGCATAGAAAAGCGGAAGAACCAAGATCGACAGGTGATCACCATCCGCGTGCTACCGGGCCCGCGGCGGCTGATCGACAGGCTGGCAGCGCATCTAGGCATATCGCGCAGGTCTGCTATCGAGGCGCCCATTAACGCATTTGCTCGTCAACACGGAGTTAGGTAGATCATCACGAAAACTGACGAACTGAGAATCAGCAAAGACACGGTGATGTACTGGCTCGTATACGAGCAGCAGTGGCGGCGCGAGCATGGCTCGATGACGCTGAGCGAGCAAGGTTATATAGTCTTCGCCTGGCTGACAAAGCAAGCGCGGGGAGGGACTGACGTCGTCATCATTGCAGAGTGCGCCAGTATGCCCAACGAGAGGGACGTGCGCTGAAGACCGCTTTACGCACCACGTCTTCACATTCCGGACGATATTCTAGCCTATATCTCGGCAATGGAGGGTCCAGCACCCCCTCTGATTCGGGATCCACACACACAACCCCGATTGCCTTATAAGGCAAGCGCGCAATCCGTATAAAGACGTGCAGTTGCCCTTGATAGCCCGACATATACGGGTCTGGGTTGTCTGGTGTGGGCGTGGGATTAGGCGCTTGCGCGCTCCACGTCTTGTAATACAGCGATTCATGAGGTGGCGCTTCTAACCGAGTCTCTGTCCCCTTGCTGTCATCAAATTTGTATCCCAGCGCTTGGTAGTACTCTGTTGCCAGCTTGAGCAGGACGTTTTTCAGGGAATTGTCGTACGCCTGGTCATGCAAAAATTGTGTCTCGCTCACGCTGCGTCGTATATGTACACCGATAAAGCGGTGATAGCCGCCAAATATGTGCACGCGCTCGTCTAACGTCTGCCAGGACTGCATGATGCCTGTGTTTGTCGCACCCGGCAATCTGTAGTCGCCAAATTGATCAACGTAATAGTATGTCTCGGGCGCTTCGCCCGGCTCGGTGACAACCTCGCTAATATCCAACGGCAGCGGGTAATAACCCTTTGCGTCATAAAAATCGTCGCTCAGATACGTCGCCATCAATCGCCCTATGATATTTTCAATGCGATTGAAATTTTCCAAATCTTGGTCTGACAACCCGAATGGCGGGCTGATAACTTGTGCTGTGCTGATGTCGGCGGCATCCGCAGTGGCATTGGCGAATCCGCCCCCGCCATTTTCCCCGTTCACACCTGCGGGGTCTTGATCTAACCTAGCTGCAACCCCTCCTTCATCTGCTTTTGTCACCCATCCCCCATTTTGTGCAAGCGAAGGTGTTGTAAGTGTCGCACTTATGACCGATGCAGACGCCGCATTATGGGAGGAAGGAGCGCGGTCTAAAGTGCGTTGCCGCCAATCCACCGTTGGCGTGGGTGTTATATCATCGCTCTCTATCTCGCCGCACCCTGCAATGAACATCGCCGCACATATTCCGTGCCGAATGACACACCTGATCACGCGCCCAAGCGATATCCGCCTCATACTACATCCCCACATCTCGCATTCTTGTCTCTCTGTATTTTACGTCCTTTAGCCCAAGCCCACTGCGACACCTCTCGCAGTTCAGCCCGACGCAGGATGATGTTTCTAGGTCGCCGTAAAACTAACCGCTCATGACCCATTGGCAGCATCGTCAACGTTGAAAACGCACGGTCGACCGCGCCGATATCCTCCCCGCGAGCAGATGTGATCTCTTGCGCACAAACCGATCATCAGCCTTCTTCAGCATCAGCGCATTCAGCAGCCCGCGCCACTTGCTGCGTCGGCTGCGTCGGCGAGGGCGGTCATGCCCCCACTTTGCCGATATCGGCCGGCGCGCAGAAATCCATCGCCAGCGAGGCACAATTTAGGCTGCGCATTGTATTGTGATGTGGGGTGTGGGGTGCGGCGTTGGATTGTTTCAGACATGGGCGAAAGTATTCTGTCGCGCTCGGCGACTTGACCATGTGTCTGCCTATAGGTCCTCCTCAGTCAAGGGGCGCCATTTGCCCGTCGTCTGGTCCTGTTCAGGAAACGCATTCAGCAAATTGATTGTCTACCAGCCGCCATGCGCGATGACTTGCCGTGCACGGTCTGTCTGCGTCGCGTCAACCCAGTCCGACCCGGCGCCGGGATGAAAGCGCACGTTGGGATGAAAGCGCCGCGACCAATCAACAGATGTCCGCTCACCGCTCATGTTCGTCATGGGCCCGTCGTATAGCCTCAGACTCATCCCGATAGGCGACTGTTTTACAACCATCCGTGCCCTCACGCCGATGCGATACACCGAAGACAGTATCAGGCTTGCTCATGTTTCTTTTGTGTGACATCACGGGTATGCCTGGTACTGTGGTTCTAGCGAAAACCAGGGTTTTCGCGCATTTACGTCCATGGGGTATAGCGCTGCGCTTGCTCAGGCGCACGTGTACACGCCAACACCTGCCGACCTTCTTTCACAACCATCTCATGACGCACGCAGACGAGATAGCTCGCCCACACTTGTTTGAGCAGAAAACACACCGCGTCATCCTCTAAAACATGCCTTTTGATGTCTGTGACATCGGCGATTTTGCGCGCGACAATTTGCGATGTAAGGTCTAAAAGCCCTTGCAAAATATGATGCTTCACATTTTGCAAAGCCGCCTTATCACCAGAATCATAGCGTTGGTGCGCCGAGAGATATAACGCGGCATCATATAGACCGTAATCATGCAAAAACCATAATGCCTTATTGATAACGTCTCGCACTTCAGGCGCGTTGGTAAATCGCTGTGCGGTTTGTTCTGCTGCATCGCGCACCAGTCGAGATACGCTGCTTAGCGCCCTGGCATCGAGCGTTACGTATGCGGGGGTTGTTGTTGCTTTTTTCATGTATATTTTATAGCCGCCGATGGAAGATTTTTGCTCTGCAAGCCTTGAGATTTTTCAGAACATCCGCTTTGGAGAAAAGACTGTTTGGCATTTTTTTCTCGGCTGGTGATAGTATAGCAAATAGTTTTGCCTTTTAGTTTGAGGTGCACCAACCAATAGCATAGCTTAGCCCAGTCTGGAGAGGGATGTTTGACATGCGCTGATTTTCTATCAAGCGCACCGCGTCATCACCACAAAGAGGTTAACGGCACAACACCACACAGTACGGGGCGACCTGCTCATCCCGCCCCGTGTGACAGATGCACAGCAAAGCTTACGCCAACCCAAACCCCCGCATCGGCCCGCCGGTGACGCCGGCGATCTCCGTCCGCCGACTGCTGCGATTGCGCGTGTGCGGGGCAGCCGACCCAGATGTGTCAGGCACTGGATGCCCCAGCGGCCGGCGGGCAGCCACTTGTAGTGCACCGCGAAATCGGTCGAAGTCCCGTAATTCAGGCTGAGCGTGTCCACGAAGACGCCTTTCACCTGGCGTTCCTCCATCAGGAGCTTAATTACTTCGATGTAAAAGCCAGGGGGCGCATTGCCCCTTTGTCGTCGGCGTTGCGGAACTTGCTCGAGTTCACATACTTGTCCCAGCCGCTGTACAGGGCTACGATGGCCCTGTTGGGGGTCGGCCCGTGTTTGGGCATCACGCTTTAAGGGCATCCAGCGTGAGTTGCGCATCAGGGTTGCTAGCCACCTTGCCGCGGATGTCCACCGCCGCCAGCGCTCCGACGAGCTTTGCTGCGGGGATTTGGTCCGCGCCACCATCGTCTCAAGCTCTAGCTGCGGACCGCCGCCATAGGTGGGGAACTCAAGGATGGTGGTGTGCGTGAGGTCCGCCACGGCGGCAGCGGCTGCGGTTGCGACGCTGAGATTCGGAAAACCACGACGGCTCAATGTTTGAGCGGTCTTCTGTGGGCGCTCAAGCTATTTGGAACAAAAGTTCTACTACTATAATCGGGCGTCACTCGCGTTCTGATCTATTCACGATGGAAGATTTGGAACTGGTGACTATTGAAGAAGCGGCGCGCATCGTTGGCAAGCTGCCTCACAACATACGTGACTATATCCAGCGCGGTCGTATCGGCAAATACAACGAGCGAGGGGAACTGGTCGAGCGCGCTCGAAGTGGATGTTTGCGAGTTTCTCTGAAAGAGATCAGGATGTTTCCTTCCCTTGTTGAAAGAGGATTAGAGAAGCACCATCATGCAGGGCTACATCCAGAACTGGGCTTTCACGATGTGCCTGAGCATCAGCGCACCAAACATGTGCATCGTCTCCATCCGTACTTAGGCAAGTTCATTCCTCAGCTCGTGGAGTGGTTCCTAGCGCGTTACTTTCGACCAGATGATGTGATTCTTGACCCGTTCATGGGCTCGGGCACAACCCTGATCCAGGGCAATGAGATGGGGATGCACACAGTTGGCGTGGATATCTCTCCGTTTAATTGCTTGATAGCAAAGGTAAAAGCAGAAAAGTATGACGTAGCTAAAGCACAACGGGAGATTCTTGATATTGAGCGACGAGTGGCGGAGTTTTCCAGGCGCGCATTTCATCCTAATGAGGAGACAACCCTGTCTCTATTCTCTGAAGCCGACGATGAAGCGCTCAAAGATCATCTGTTACAAACTTGCAACAGTGAGTATCTCAGAACTTGGTTTGCGCCACGCGCGTTGCTGGAGATGCTTTACTATCGCAGCTTGATCCCCGATTATGAGTATCAGGACTTACTTCGCGTTGTCCTGAGCCGCGCGGCGCGTTCTTCGCGCTTGGCGACTCATTACGACCTGGCTACACCTAAATCTCCTTTGCCGGTTGGTCAGAAGTATTGGTGTAAGAAGCATCAGCGCTACTGCATGCCAATTGATAACTGCATCACAAAAATTCATGCCTACAGCGCAGACACTGCCCGACGCATCGCGGAGTTTGACCGATTGCGGTCTGATAAAGCAATGGTTGTGATACAGGCTGATTCGAGGTCTGTCGATTTGCGCATCGAGCTGGCAAACACTCCTCTGGCCGGGCGGATGATAGACGGCATCTTCACATCTCCGCCCTACGTTGGGCGGATAGACTATCACGAGCAGCACATCTACGCTTACGAGCTGTTCAACCTTTCGCGCCAGGACGAGCTGGAGATAGGACCGAAAAAAGGGGGGAAATCAAAGCGAGCGCAAAGAGACTACGTGGAAGGGATTGCAGCCGTGTTTCGGAACGTTCTGCAATTCGTAAAGCCGGACGGCAAGATTTTTGTCGTCGCCAACGATAATTTTCATCTGTATCCAGAGATAGCCAGGAAGAGTGGGCTGCGTATTGTAAACGAATTCCATCGGGCGGTAACAAAACGCACCGAACAGGGCGATGAGCCATATCAGGAAACCATCTTCTTGATGGTGAGGGGAGACTAGGTGGTCAATTGGGGCAGGCAAGCTGCCCAGAAGGCGAGCCCGGCCTCCTATTCCCCGCCCTTCTGTCAATAAGAACACCATCGCAAAAATGGATGAGTTGTTCACGTTTGTGTCAAAAAACGAGCGCGTCTACATCGTCACCAGAGGCACAACGCGCTGTGTCCTTACATAAGCGATAGATTGGGTGGGCAGTATTACACAGACAATCTGGCTGCGTATCAGGTGCTAAATTATCACAGGTGCCCCCATCTGGTTGCTAGAGGGAGAGGCATGGCGCGCCATGCTGGCACTCGCAGACCTGCTCAGTTGAGGCGGCGAAGGCGGCGTTGAGGTATCACCTGGCACGGCTGGGCAGAAAGAGTGGGTGTTTCTCACGGCGCATTGAGGCATTCGAGTGGAGCCGCGCACGGTTTGTGAGGTGTTAGAGCATGCGTCAGCCGCACAAGCGAATGCGTCCTCGCCGCAAATGCGCAGCACGTGATTGCACATTTATTTATGTTTAGAGACCCCCTTCTTATCTGTTCTATTTGTCTGTTCTATCTCTTTTGCGTTTATAATTCGCTCGATGCAAAACCTTCATTACATGTCTATCCCGCTCAACCAAGCGCAAGCTGACATTGTCAACGCCTACCAAGGAGGCTATCTGCAGGTGATGGCGGTGCCTGGTTCCGGCAAGACGCATATGTTGACCGTGCTCGCCACGCGTTTGATTGTTGAGCGCATTGATCCGTCACGTCAACAGATTTTACTGGTCACGTTCACACGCAGCGGCGTTGCCAATATACGCCAGCGGCTTTCTGAATTCTTAGCACAATGTGGGCGACCGGTCTCGCAGGGGTATTTGGTCACCACTTTGCATGGGCTGGCTGGGATGATTAACCAGCAACCTGTGGAGGAAGGCACATGGGAATCGCGCGCCGAAATACAAACACAACAGGCAATTTCGCACGCGCTGACCACGTGCCAAATCCCTCCATCTCATCCAGACTATATGGAGTTGAAGGGCTTGTTGGCATTTTTTGTGCGTTTGTGCAAGCATCATTTCATTACGCCTGATGTTGCCAAGATGCAATTTGAGCGGATAAACGCGACTTTGATGACGAGCACCTTGTGGGAGTCTATTCAAAAACACCTGGATTTATGCTGTCAAGGGTATCAACACTATGAGGAATACATGCGCACCATTGGGGGGTTAGATTTTGACGATATTTTGCTGCGAGCGCTTCAAATGCTGCGCACCGATCCTGATCTGTATCGCTACTACAGCAGCCGCTGGGCTTACATTTTGGAGGACGAAGCCCAAGACAGCTCCCCCCTTCAGGTCGCCATATTGCAAGCGCTCACGTCGCAGCACAAAAATTGGGTGCGTGTGGGCGACCCCAATCAATCCATTATGGACAGCTTTACCGTAGCCGATCGCACTGCTTTTAGCCAACCCTCCGCGCAATGGGCGGTCCGCTTCTTGCAAGCCTCGCGTCGTCATACCGAACCTGTGGCCGTCTTTGCTAATCACTTTGTGCAAGCGGTCAACGAATCGGTTGCTGACGACAGCAAGCCATTTATTGAGATGAATATTCAAGTTACCGACAACGCATCTTCTCATAAGCCGCGTTTACATATTGTTGGCAGCGCGCTCGACATGCCGGTGTATGTCGCGGGCTGGCTGGAAAAGCAGTTTCTCGCGCGTCCTGACCGCTCATATGCAGTGTTGCTGCCGGACCGTTTCCAGGGCGACAAATACTATCAAGCGTTGATGACGCGCCCCGCGCTGCGCGGTCATATACAAAGTTTTTTCAGGGAGACCAACGAGCTGGGGCAATTTGTGCAATTTCTCAAGCAGGCTTATATTGCACAATATGCGCCATTAGAAAGGCGCTGGAAGAGTGCGGTTGAACATATCTGCCATTATGTCGGTTTTCATCAAGCAGACGCGACGATACTCTCTGACGCGCAGGAAGTTGCGTCCTTATCGAAAACCGTCAAAAAATTTGCCGATTACCCGCTGATGTCGCCGCGTTTGCTCCAGCAGCATCAGGGTTTTCAGCGTTTTGTCGCCTCAATCTCGCCGGCTGCACGAAATATGCTTGACAAGTGCAGCGCTTATTTTGAGTATGCCAATCAGATAAGGCATCTTCTGCCTCATCAGTTCATCGAGGCGCTCAGCTATGCATATGCGGGCGAGTCATCCGCCAAGATCGGGCTCGGCATGGCGCTTGCCGAGCGGTTATATCACGCTCTTTACCGACGACCGCGCAGAACGACGTCTGTCATCGATGTTTTTGATGAGCTTAGCGCCCAAGACCTCGACGCGTTTATCGAGACGCGTTCGGAGTCTTTATCGCACCCCCAAAAAGGCATGATCACACTTACCACTGTGCATTCCGCCAAAGGGCTTGAATGGGATCACGTGTGCTTCCCCGATCTACAGGCGCGCTACTACCCATGGAATGCGCAGGAAGGGCGCGGCTTCTTCGCCTTCAAAAACCGCACCGTTTCAAGGAACGCCCTCTTAAAATCCTTCGTGCAGGTGTGCGCAAACGAAGAGATTTCTGACGCTATGATGGCAGACCACCATAACGCGGCGGAGCTATTAGATAGTCTGCACGAATCCATTCACAAGGAGGTCATTTATGAAAGATGGCGGTTGCTGTATGTGGGCGTTACGCGCACAGCGGGCGAGCTCGATTTGTTTTGCGCGCTGCCGATGGCTAAAACAGAACGGGTCGCACAAGACGGTCAATACCCGACGTATCCGCTTTGCCTGATGACGCTAAAGCACCCCGAAGATTTTGATATCATCCCATTGCCACCACTTTCTCTGGAATACTACACACAGCATTGCATGGCGCGTTATAACGCGGAAAATGGCGCGTCTCACCCCATCCAAGACTTTTACGTTATGTGAGCGGTTCACCCGCGTCGCCAGCGGTCGCACCGGCCGTGCTATTAACCTCCTCTGTTGCTAACTTGCTGTGCTTAATTAACAAAAGTTCGGCTATGCTTGATTGACAAAAGTTCGAGTGACGGGTAAGGGTTAAAAGAACCCCCGCCCGCGTATAAGCGCCCCTCCCCCCCCCGCCTGAAGTGGCTCAGCGTATCCTGGGGCTTTCGCTCGTGCACCCCGTCGGGTCAAAGGCGGACGAGCGATTGAGACCATCGAGTCGCATCTCAATGAGAGTAAACAAACAAATTTGATAGCACTGCTCAACAACCGAGATGGCTGATATGTGAGTTGGCTTGTGCTCTTTCCGTGTGCAGCGCGCTATCTCACGCCATTATCACCCACACCTCGGCGCCTTAAATCATTGCGGCTTTGGGCTTAGGCAATTATTGTGCTAAAATAGAGGCATGTTGCAGTATTTGGTTATATATTTCCTCCCGGTTGTTCCCATTATCGGTATGCGAAACGGCCGGTGGCCGCGCTCCAGAGATGTGAAATTGCATGTTACACAGGCGTTGCTCTTTATGCTAGCCGCCATCACGGTGTACGTTTGGTTCGCGCGCGGGACGAGTTGGTCGCCGTTTATTGTCCCCGCATACATCGCGATCGGGCTGATCTTCGCCGTGCGAGCGGCAAGTGGCAGACCAATTGCCATCCCATTTGTCCAAACTGTTGCAGATGCGTTGTTTTAGCCTACCTGCACAGTCTGTTTGGGCAACGCGCCATCTGTAGTTTTGCCCCATCCCACCTCGCCCCAGCCTGTATGTCCTATATGTGGATGTGTCAGGCTGCTGCTGAGTCCCTCTGTTTTGCGTAGGGGTCTGCAAGCGTGAGCATTGGGTAGCGTGAGAATTGGATGTATGGTGCGTCCTTTGGTGGTCTCTTAGTGAGGACGAGGCGCACTTGTCAGGATACGGTGCGGAGGTTGCGTCGTGAGAATTCTGTTTTTAGATGACGCTTTTCAGCGCTTTTTGTTCTCAGCCGTCACGCCGGTGACCCTATTGCAAGGGCAAAGTGTGATTTTAGTCACGGAAAACCGTGAGCAAGCGCTGGCTTGTGCGGTGGCTTTGCGTGACAGCGGGTATCAAGCCCATGCATGGTCTGAGGGTGACGCTTTGTCGCTTGTCGCGCCATGCGCGTTGACTTGCTGCCCCGAGGATTTGGTTCATCTATTCAACCAACGGACCACCATTTTGCCCGATGCAGAGGTGATTTATGTCTCTTGTTTAACCTCCCATTTGACCCAGCATGTGATCGATTTTGTGCCAGACGAGCAGTCATGGATGCAGTACCAGTCTGCTTTGTATTTTTACCACCGCGCCGTGCTCACAGCATACAAGCTGGTGGCTGCGTATAACATTCCCGTTTACACCGCGCGTCATAGTGAGTCCCCCCGCGAAAAAGAGGCTTTGCCAAATGTGAGGCATTTGGTCAGCGCCTATGTGGGGGCGATGACGGCGGTTTTCTTCACGGCGAGCGCCTTGTGCTTATTACCCTCCGTCGTCTTCCCTCCGCGGGATATACTGGCGATGCCATCTGTGCAGCGATATTTGTCTTGGTATTTGCCATACTGCCCCAATGAGTTCATCAACAATGTGTACAGCGCGTACTGGTTGAACACGCTGATGATGCTGTTGCCGGCGACGCGATCGCTGAAGGACAGGTGCTTTGTTGCGGTCCCTAGCAGCCGAGGGGCGGTTCGATTCGCGCTAGGGATTACTTACGGCAACGACAAGGTCTTGGAGATGACGAACTTGTTTTGGCGCACCGACGTCACCGATAGCAACAACAAACACCTCTTTGATGTGATTGAAAGCACAAACAACGAAATGTATTACCGCCTGTACCTTAAAAGCGTGTGCGCCATTGGATTGGTGAAGATGTTTGTTTGCCACGTTTATCCAACCGAGCCATTACGGGAGCATATTTTGAGCAAGGGATTCAACGGGTATCCTTTCGTACATCAAGGCTCAAAAGACTTTATTTACGAATCCATCATGCACTCGCTCAACCATTTTCAGCCTTTGCCGCAACAGAGCGTGATCCGTCGCCGTCTTGAGGCGCATACGAAAGAGAGCGATTACATAGAACCACTACGGGTTTGGATCAGGGAGGCGAAGGAGCGATTGCAAGCCAACCCTGATGTGCCAAGCGCGGACGATATCCCTTCGGGCGAACTGTCCGACGTTTTATATCTAGAGCGATTGTTGTTTGGTCATGTGCCTATACCGAAGCATTTTGGGGAATGTTTGTGCTATCTCTTGGCGCGGAGAGTGGAGATGTCCCTAAACAATCGTTTTGAGTGCGGGTTGATTGATGTGGCCGATTATTTCGCTTGGCAGTTTAGCGACGGGGTGCAGCACAATTTGTTAGGCGCTTTGCTCAACACGCGACCCATTATTAGCAATGAGATCAAATACACCGCGGGCGGCGTTGAGAAAGCGCGCATGATGGTGACCAATGATGTCATCGCACAACGCGCTGCGCGCCTGCGGATGAGAGCGCCTGTCGGCGTAGATGCTGGCGCACAGATTTGCCGCCCTGGCGTTGATGACGATGCGGCGCGGAAGCGCCTGCGCAACACGGTTATTTTTGCCGATGGGCACGCGCTGGACGATGTGGTTGAGACGCTGATGCGCGCATCAGAACCGCTGCACACGTCCGAGGTGGCGCAAGACAAAAATGACAAGGGTGAACGCGGCAAACAAGATAAAGAAAGTGGGTGCGACGAACGCGATCAAGATATTGAACTTCCTTTAGGTTACCCTGACATGATTGGCTCGGCGTCTTGCGCAGGCGAGAATAACGGGCACAAGTTGATGCGCCAGTGGGAACAATTGCGGGAGGACGACGACTTGCTGTCGCATATAGATATATGGATCAAGCACCAGTGCGCTTTGGCCTGGGCGTGTTATATCAATCTTTCCCCATCGTTTGAAGACCCACTTGGCGGGATTTACATGGAATACTTATCCGATTCATGGTCCGACTCTGCGCTGTTGTATGGTCATACGCTGGAATCCATATTGCCGTTTGTCGCGCGCGCGACGCTGTACCGTCCGCTCAGCCCTGCGTTAGCGCGCGCCATACTAAACACAGCGCCCCATTATTTGCCTATTGCCCGTCAACGATGCTTGTTACGCTTATGCCGTGCGGTTTTGCAGATTGTTTCCCCGTTGCAGTTGGATCAGTCGCCGGCGGAGCAAGAGTCGCCTAACGCACCCGCTATACGATGGGGAGAATCGCTGTGGTCCTTGCTAGAGGCATGTGCTCGCGAAGAGGTTAAAGACCCGTTTTACGCCTGTCTGCCTGTACAGCTGGTGCATCTAGGGATGGGGTTGCCGTGGTTAGCGCGTCATCCGAGAAGCTATATGCAGGACATTGTGGCGCATTGGCGTCGCGCCATAGGGGACAAATATCTGCCGTATCAGATAGCGCTTATAGACGCCTTGTTAAAGAGAACGCGATTCTTGGGCTTTGACATAACGCCGCATTACCCCCCCAGCGCCTACGCACAGCCAGAGGATCAGCCTGGCGCACAAAAAGAGGTTGTTGAGAGCGGCAAACAATTGCCAACGCCATCTGACGCTTTCACCGTCTCCCCCGACCCGGCTGTTAACGTTAATTCGACTGCGGGATCGGGTATTGACGCGGAAAACGACAAAACATCGCAGGGTGACAAAGGCGCGACAGACGAACAATCACTGGCGTTGAGCCCCTCGGATTATCAGTATCTGATGATGCTTTCAGATGCATTCTCGCTTTTAGCGAATCGTCTGTGGTTCGTGGATCAGCAGCGGACCGCCTTGGAGGACATCACACTTCTACGTAGGTGTGCGCACTCATGGACGGATTGTTTTGAACGCTTAACCAATGCATACCGTGGGATATCTTGGTCAACATTGCACGCATCAGACAGAACGGCGATACATCGTTTATGGATTAACATGTTGCGCATGGTCAGCATCCTGTTGACTTATATGCCGGACGACTCTCTAACATCCACACAACGAATCGGTATTTCTTTAACGGTGAACAACATGGTGGCTAACAGCCTGGTACATGCGTCGCCTGAGATAATGCGATATGCGCGCAATGCGTTATTGTTCGCTGCTTGCTTGGACAGCAAGATGTCGGACGAAATAATAAACGCAGCCAAGGAACAGCGCAACCCAAGATTTTTGCCCCGCTAGCCCACGTCGACCATTCAACGCCGCATTTTGAAACCAGCGCCGGGCAGCCCCCAAAAGCTTCATAAAACGACATGAAACGACATGTAGGGGCTATCGGTCTTCTTCTCCGCAAAACCCAAGACTTTGTGTTCATGAGTGGGTTGTGTTAGCGTCAAGCGCATCACACAAGCAGGATTCTCCATAACCAAAACCTGCTCTTAGTTGATACTAGAGCTTATTTGAAAGTTTCTCCGGGACACAGGGAGAGGCTTCTCAGAGGGAGAGAGCACGGTGAACACAGTCCCGCTCGACGGGGGGGGGGAAGTGGACTTCCATGCCTTCATCGAAGATATACGACGCATACGCTTTGACACACCCGCCTACCCCTATTCGATACAGATTGAAGAAGTCAAAGTAAGTGTTCCGCGATCTCTACTCCAAAGTTTAAAAAGCGAACAGGGGCGCTCTCTAAGAGCGCCCCCGCGGATGTGTGACCGGTGTGAGCAGCGGCGGAGGCTGTAGCGTTGCTTCGGCGGCGCGCCCTAGCTCGCGCAGGGTGCGTAGGTGGCCGATCAGTGCGTCGCGCCAGCGCGGGTAGCTGTAGTACTTCACACCACACT
>FWWL01008496.1_pt1 | contig 13111 bp, 13 predicted proteins | sample 2228331 | NCBI WGS metagenome assembly FWWL01 (sample SAMEA103939775, study PRJEB20133) | metagenome | reverse complement strand
GGAGATTTAATTATTAAATGGTCTCGAAAATTAAAAAATAAGGGAAATGCTGTTATCCCAGTTTAAATGCGGAACAGCTTAACGATGTTTAGATGATATGGTCAATTGTCAAAAAATTTTTATTGCTCTCAAAGCAGATTTGAGACGATAATCTATTATCCTTGATTGGAGGGGCGTCTCACTAGGGAATTCATTAAGCGAATTCACCAGCCGATGACCAGAAAGAAAACCTGTCTGGGTTTCACTGTGCCAAGGGTGTTTGTCTCATCCCTGAACTTTTGTACCAATTTCGTACCAATTTCGTCGGAATATTTAGTTTGATATGTTAGCACTTTCTGAAATTCCCATTCTCAATTCTTTGATTTTTCAAATTTCTTTTACTTTGGTGCTTTCTGGTCTTTTCTTCTGGCAAGCATTCCAAGCTTTGAATCAAGTCAAAGATAAGTAAAAGATAAGTAATTGAATGTATGCACTAGAAACCCGGTTGCTTGAAGAAACCGGTGTTTCTTTTATCGTGGCGGTTCCATGACATAAGCAGTGGCAAGCGCGAAACTCTCTAATAACCACCAGCTAACTATCAGTTAACCACCGTCGAGTGCCGAATTTCCACCCATAAGTCTTGATACTGTTGGGCTGACTCTGGGGGCAAAGGTTGGATAAATTCACTCTTTTCTAAGAGAGCCGCTTCTGGCAATAAGATGGGATTTTCCTGTAATTTTTTGGGTAAGTCCGATTGGTGATGGTTTAACATGGGGGAAGCGGCTCTGGTTCTTAAAGATATTTGCTCCGTAATCGATGGTTCCCAGCAAAAGTCAATCCATTGAGGCCAAAGGCTTTGAGAGTTTGAGTTGTTGGCTTTTTGAAAGTTTGAATTGTTGGCTGAATTGTTGGCTGAATTTTTGGCTGCCGGTCGCACCCATAAGTCAGCCCATAACGCAGTCCCAGAAGCGGGAACGATCGCTGCTAGGTTAGAATACCGTTGCAGCATGGGCAAAATATCTGTAGACCAACCCACCGCAACCCAGGTGTCTCCCAGAATTAAGGGTTGTAGATAACTATCGGAACTGTAGAATTTAACCAGTGCGTGTAAATTTTGCAGTTCTGATTTGAGTTGAGGAATTTTGGTTAAGTCTGCGGTGTTGTAGGAATGACCGAGTTTTTTCAAGGTTAGACCAATTATTTCTCTGGGTTGGTCAAGCAAGGAAAGGCGATCGCGCAATTCTGGACGCCATAAATCACTCCAGTCATGGGGTTGCCAACCGAGTCTTTGTAGCTTATCCACCCGATAAGCGATCGCGGTACTGCCCCAGCGATACGGTGCGCCCCAAACTTGACCATTAGGATCGAGGTTTCCCTGGCGATCGCGCTGCATCAAAGTTTGCCAACGCGGGGGTAACTGTTGCCATCTTTGCAGTTGCTCAATATCCAGGGGTTGAATCAGTCCTTGGGCGATCGCCGGAGCTAACCAATAATCTCCCAATGTCACCAAGTCAGAAACTCCTGCATCATCTTTGCGTCCACGCCAGAACGGCAGAGTAAACCGTTGACGGGTTTCAGCAACCGGGGGTTGCTGCCAAGTTTGTAACTGAGTAAAGATATCTTGCAACTGGGCAGTGGGAATAAAATTCAACACCGCCTGATTTTGAACTTGTTTCCTGTACTGATTCAACACTACTGCCGGAATCGAATTTTGCAGTAAACGAACTTGGAGGGTGGATTTTTTCTCACCCCCACAAGCGGCTAGTAATTGTCCTAAAGTCAGGGCTGCGGCACCAAGAATAAAAGATCGTCGCTTCAATGTTTCCTGAAATTGTTTATTGGGTGTTTATTGGGTTTATTGGATACGTTTTTCTAGGTATTGACCAATCATAATTTGTTCACCGGCACGGGAAATAATCGATTGCCTGGTGCGGTACTGTTGGCCAATATGTCTAATTTCTTCTTCAAAGACTGATCCATTGTACTCGGTTCTTAAACACAATGTTTCTGGATTTGGCAGGTAAAATTCTGCCGTAACCGGATGCACCGTCGCAAAGCCGCGATCGCGATACAAAATATTTTCCAAAGCGCCAAACACCGTAGAACCCGCTGACTTCTTCCTGTTGTTGGTCGCATCTCGACTTTCCCAGCGGACTCTAGTCCCGCAGAGGGCTTGACTTTCTGCCAAAGACAACTGATGCAATGACCCCAATTCTAACAGAAGTTGATTGCCCGGTTCGAGAAACTCAACGGTCACTATACTCACCAGTTCTTCCGTCGGCCCTGCCGGTAAGGTGTAATACCGGCGCTCTGAACGCCATTTTCCTTCGGTAAATTGGAAAAAGGCTCGAATCAATTCAAAATTTTTCCAGGGGCGATTAGTCTCACCATGATTCTGACCATGATTCTGACCATGAGTTTGATGACTGGTTGGTTGGGCAAGCTGTGGCGATAATGTCATGGGCTAAACACCTCAATTTAATCTAATACGGACAAGGTAACAAGTAAACATCCAGCAAAGATGTCAATTTCGTTACCTTTCTTAATATAACTTCATACTTTACTGACATATTTTACTGACAAATTGCGGTTTTCGGTGATGGGGATGCGCTTTTCGTTTATTTTGCCCCTGAGTTTTTGCCCATGAGTGAAATCCAGTTAATGTTAAAAATTGTTGCGTGACAGATTTTTTATAAAGAGAATCAACGTTTTTGCAATAAATGTTAAATAAATGTAGAAATAATCGTGATTTGACTAAATCATTCCTTAAGATTGATCAGAAGCTTTTTTACTATCTTTCTACCATCGAGGAGGTTTGGTATGGATTCGATAGCAAGCCAGATAATGACATTAATTCATAAAGTCGATACTCTTTATCTGATGATCGAGCAGCTTAACCGGAAAATTGCGCTGCTCGGGACTCAAAGTGACTGTACGAATCACCACTCGATTTCTGCATCTCAGTTTGATGCCCAAATCTCTGACTACTATGTCTCTGATTACTATGTCAAGGGAGAAACTATTGGTGCTGCTGAAGCAACTGAGCATTTGTCCTCCGATGGCGCCCGTTGGCCATCCAGCGATCGCCGGAAAAATTCTCTGTCAAACAGGAAAAGTTTATCATCATCCTTAAAGGAGGTGAATGTATTGTCCCCAGTGGATAGTTCAGCTCTATATCTAGATGCTGAAGCTGGTTATCCCAGTGGTGCAAGGCATGATGGAACGCTGGTGCATCGCGATGTTTTGCGGCATGAAGACCATCTGGAGGATATGATTCAAGGTGATACACCCCTGATGACCCAGGATATCCAAATTCAGCGACTCACGGCACAACTTACCGCTGCTTATCATCGGATTGCCGCATTAGAAGAGCAGCTTGTGGCTAATAGAATTCACACTTAAATTCACACTTAAAAATTAAACATGAGAAGTTCCTGGCTTTCCCAGGAGACGGAGAACAGAGGCGATTCCGCGCAGCGGATCCCTTACGGGAATCACTCCACTAACACTTGAGAATACCACAAATCTATCAAATTGATTTAGGATAAAATATAATAGGAGAAAAAAAACAGGTAAATAAAACCAATAGCGATGAGAGTTTTGTTAGTGGAAGATGAGCCGGATTTAGGGGCTGCGATTAAACGCACCTTAACCCAAGAAGCCTATATTGTAGACTGGGTAGAAAATGGTCAAGAAGCTTGGAACTATCTAGAGAGTGACACTCAATATACCCTGGCTATTTTTGATTGGTTACTGCCCGGATTATCTGGGTTAGAATTATGCAAGCGATTGCGGCGCAAAAGTAATCCTTTGCCGGTGATGATGCTGACGGCAAAAGATACTCAAGCAGATAAAGTGGCGGGGTTGGATGCGGGGGCTGATGATTATTTAGTCAAGCCATTTGGTATGGCAGAATTATTAGCCCGGTTGCGGGCATTACAGCGGCGATCGCCCCAAATTCAACCCCAGCAACTTCACTTAAAAAATAGCACTTTAGATTATGGGACTCGTAATCTGTATCAGCTACAAAAATCCGGTGAAATGGTGGCGATCGCGCTGACAAATAAAGAATTTCAACTATTAGAATATTTCCTGCGTCATCCCAACCAAATTGTCACCCGCGACCAAATTTTTAACCAACTCTGGGCATTTGAGTCTGAACCGGAAAGTAATGTGGTTGCGGCACAAATTCGCCTCCTCAGACGCAAGCTGGCTGAACATGACTGTGATTTAATCATTGAAACCGTTTATGGTTTAGGATATCGGTTAATAGTTAATGGTTATTAGTTGTTCGTTGTTTTTTGTTGGTTGTTTGTTGTTCGTTATTCGGGATAATATGGTTTTTAGTTATTCTTTATTATTTGTTAGTTGTTCGGGATAATATTGAAATAATCCATAACCACTAATTATTAATCAATAACCAAGAACAAATAACCAATAACTAATCACAAAAAAATGGAACCAAATCAGCTTTTTGAAAAAACTCGTTGGCAACTAGCTTGTTGGTATGCTGGAGTTATGGGAGTGATTTTAAGTGTTTGTGGATTTGGGGTTTATGAAGCGATCGCCCATGCCCACAAAATTACCCTAGACCGAGAACTTGAATCAGTGGCGGGAACTATCCATGATAGTCTAGAAACAGTGTTAGAAGAACCGGGGATTTTAGCCCCAGATTTGCGGCGTTTTTTACCCGATTTATGTATTGCTACAGAAAAATGTGCCACGGAACCGAGAAACCCCCATCTTCATTTAGTCGGTGCGATCGCCCAAGGAAATTATTATCTCCGCTTAGTAAATTTATCGGGTAATTTAGTGGCATTGGCAGGCATTCATCCCCCAGGTTTATCCACCCAATACACCCCAGAAAAGTGGCAAACTGTGGTAGATGCTGATGGCATTCGTTACCATCAAATTTCTGTGACTCTTCATACCCAAGATTATCGGGATTGGGGATATTTACAATTAGGGCGATCGCTGGCAGAATGGGAGCATTATTTATCCTTTGTTAAACTTAGTTTAATATTTGGCTTACCCCTTGCTTTACTATTAGTTGGATTTGCGAGTTGGTGGTTAGCGGGATTAGCCATGCAACCGATTTATCAATCTTATCAGCAAATTCAACAGTTTACCGCCGATGCTGCCCACGAGTTACGCACCCCCCTAGCGGCAGTCCGCGCTACCGTTGAATCCACCTTAAGAATGCCCCAATTAAATGAAGTAGAAATTAGAGAAACTTTAAATAGTATTCAACGGCAAAATCACCGTCTATCTCAACTGGTGAAAGACTTATTATGGTTATCGCGCATGGAGCGGCAAATCCGAGTTAAAGAAAAAAAATTATGTTGTTTAAATGATATAATTAGTGATGTCCAAGAAGAACTCGCCGCTTTAGCGACCGCGGCAAATATCACTCTAATTAAAAATGTTAGTGTTGCTCAACCTTTGACCATTGTAGCTGATGAAGAACAACTTTATCGGCTGGTGATGAATTTAGTCAGTAATGCGATTCAATATAACCATCCTGGTGGTGAAGTGACCCTGACTTTAGAGAGGACTGCCAGCGATGCCATAATTCAGATCCAAGATACGGGAATTGGCATCAGTCCAGAAGAACAAACCCGGATTTTCGCCCGGTTTTATCGAGTGAATAGCGATCGATCACGCAGTACCGGAGGCGCCGGTTTAGGATTAGCCATTGCCGAGGCGATCGTCAAAAATCACAATGGGCAAATTCAGGTTCAAAGTCAACTAGGAAAAGGGAGTATTTTTACTATTAAATTACCTCTAGCAAAAAGTCCATCGCCATTTGGCAACAAAATTAAACCAGCCAAAATTTAGTGATTCGTGATTGGTGTTCCAAACCCAATAACCAAAGAATCCCTACCCAATAGCAAATAACAAAAAAATCCCAGCTTGACCAGCAAGCCGGGAAGCGTCAATCAGGGTGCATCTACCACTCCTTTCTTCTGAGTAAGATACTCAACATCAGGAAAATTTTTGACATTTTGACAAACTTCTGCTAAATTTTCTGCTAAATTTAGGGAAGGGTCTTAAATCAGGTCTATTCTTTACCAGAAAAAAAATCCCAGCTTGACCAGCAAGCCGGGAAGCGTCAATCAGGGTGCATCTACCATTCCTTTCTTCTGAGTAAGATACTCAACATCAGGAAAATCAGGAAAATTTTTGACAAATTAGGGAAGGGTCTTAAATCAGGTCTATTCTTTACCAAACACTTTATCAAAGAAAAAAATCCCAGCTTGACCAGCAAGCCGGGAAGCGTCAATCAGGGTGCATCTACCATTCCTTTCTTCTGGGTAAGATACTCAACATCAGGAAAATTTTTGACAAATTTATGCTAATTTTTTGGGTTATTAGTTATTGGTTGTTGGGTAGGTACAAAGAATCCCTACCTAAAGAATACCTACCCAACAAATCTAAGTTTTTTCCGGAATGATTTCTTTGAGCCGTGATTGAATGGCGGCAAGTTCTTCAACCCCTTCATAACCAAAAGGGTTATAGTTATTTTCCACAATCATTTCTTCTAAATATCGCACCCGTTCTGCGGAAGGTGGGTGAGTTGATAACCACGGGGGTGGGGCTTTATCTCCGTAAAGTTTATCGAGTCTGACCATCACATTTCTGACTCCATCGGCGGCATATTTTGTCGCAGCTAAAACCCGCGTTCCTAAAATATCGGCTTGACGTTCATTCTGACGAGAATAAGCCCGACCTAATAGTTCAGCAATGATATCCCCTAACGGTAAAACGCGATTTAAGTTGGATAGCAATGTTCCTTTGGCAACCCGCTGATAGCCGTGGGAAAGAACCGCGTGGGCAACTTCATGGCCGATTAATCCGACTAATTCTGCTTCAGATTTGAGTCGCATTAATGCTCCGGTGTTAATAAATACTTTACCTCCTGGCATGGCAAAGGCATTGAGAGAATCATCGGCAATGACGTTAAATTCATATTCAAATTCATCCCGTCCCATTAATCCGGCAACTTTTTGGCCTAATGTATCCACATATTCTAAAATTTGTGGATCTTCGACCAGCATATCTCGGCTTTTGTACTCTTGTTTATAGGCTTCGGAAAATTGTTTGCCAAAAGAGGATTCTCCTTGTAATAAAAGCATGGTGAGTTGTAGGGTGGGAATGCCACCAGCAGCATTGCCGGTGAGGAGATAATCCCCAATATTAATCGCGCCACTGAGAATGGCTTGACCGATTAATCTCCGCTTCATTCCCCCTTGATATTTTTTCAGGTATTCATCAGCGATTTTGGTAAATTCCCCAGCTTTTTCATGTTCGGGAAATAGTAGGGCAAATTGACGAGCAGAAATTGAGGCTTCTAGCCATTGTTTGTCATCAGCTAAGACTTTAATTTCCGCCGCAATTAATGACGGTTCATTGGGATAAAGGTTAGTGGCGCGTTCTAGGGCTGCGATCGCTTCTTCTTGGCGATCGTATTGGTTCAAAGCATCCACTAACAATAAATGACCGGGAATAAATTGCGGATAGTCTTTTACCAATTGTTCCAGGGCGGTAAACAGTCGGCTGGGCATTTTTTGTTCCAACCCGGCTTGGGCTTCACGCCAATAAACTCGTGCTGCCCCTCCCAGTTGATCTGCATCATACACTGGTTCAGGCACATCATTGTTTCTGCCCACGGTTGAGGTGTAAAATGATTTGACCTCGCGATAAATTCGTTCCGCCTCAGCAAAATTTCCTTCGCGAAAAAGGCGATCGCCCTCTGCTAATCTTTGTAATTGGGTTTGATCCGGGTCTTGGGCTAGTTGGAAAACTTCCTCAAGACTGGGTAGGTTGCTGTTTGTCCAAGCCGAACCGGGGGTTTGGCTGCTGGTTTGACTGGGGGCGGGTGGTAATTTTGACTGAACCCCCAGAGGGAAGCCAAAACTCAACAGGTTGACGCTGAGAAATACAGCTAATCCTAGCGCCACCCAGCGGAATTTTCTTAGTCTTTTCATTTTGCCTTTTTCCTTGTTTCCGAAGTGGTCAAGAGCGGTTTCTAGGGCAACATTTAGAGTTGTTATGGTTCGATGAGTTATTCGCACCCTAGACACCCGATCTTTATCTAACCCGCGAACAATGCCCTAGAAGCTTAATCGGTTGCCGGTTTCTTAAGTGTCTAGATCCATTTACCCGGTCAACAAGTTCCTAACTCTACAGGAATATCTTTCACGGAGAAAGTACCCGCGCCAGTCCTCTATTTACTTCCATTGTTATAGGTAAATAATCGACTTTTTCCCCATCTACCGCGAAAATTCCCTGGGGCGTTAAGGGTTCCAGCCGAAACGCCCGCACCCGATAACATTCGATTCCCGGCAAGGAGAGATGCTGCCCCTGGGCAGACTTTAAGAAGGCTAAAAGTAAGTTTAGTTTAGAAATACCCTTGCGGACTAAAATAATATCCATATTGCCATCGGATAAATGGGCGTATGGGGCTGCTTTGATATTGTGGGTGGCATGACTAATATTTAGCGCCCAAATTAGGACAAAATCATCTTGAATCACCGACCAACTTTGCCGATTTGCTTCAATGTTTTGAGCGGGTTTAGAAATACATATAGGACATCTATCAAAACGTTGGCATTCAGTAGCAGATGCGCTCGCGTCTGTTTCTGATAAGTTAGCGGGTAAATAAGAAAATTTGCCCGCATAATAACGCAATGTCCAAATCCGCATTAGGGCATAAATATCAGTTCTGAGACTGCCCAAAAATCTTAATTTTTCTGATTCAATATCTACATCACTAATAATACCCCAACTGAAGGAGAGAAAACTGTAGTAATTTTGTCCATTTTGCTCTATTTTGGCAATATCCAGGGGGCGATATTTTCCCTGGGCAATTCCTTTGACAATCAGAAAAGCCGCACTCACGGGATCGTCCGGTTCCCCAGAAATTTCTAATAAGGTTTTGGCTAAACCATTGCCGGTTCCCGCAGGAATAATCCCAATGGGTTTCAGTATAGCTGTTTGCCAATCAGAACGATGCATTAATCCGTTAATTGCTTCGTGGATACTGCCATCTCCCCCGACTAAAATAATCCCATCAATTTCTGACAGGTCAATTTGACTCAAGGTGTCTTTGATTTGACCGGGACGGGTGGTTTCTGTTAAGGTATATTCTAGATGACTATCATTTAATAATGGCCGAATTTGCTCGAAAATTATCCGCCCTTTTTTTTTGCCGCTGATGGGATTGATGAAAATCTGTAAACTACGAGTAACCGCCGGATTTTCGCTATCAATAGGTAAACCGCGAATTAGGTTTTGAATTGCCCTCATCCAGCGCGATCGCACCTCAGTATTTGGACAAGCAAAGTGATAGTTTTTTAACCTACGCTGCGTTTTTTTCCCTAAACCAAACCATCCGGATAATTCTACCAAAGGATAAGCTTTTAATTGAAAATATGCTGGCTCAACATTTTCGGCATTATTTTCGGCATTTTCTGTTAGCTCATCGGCAAATACCCCAACTATATCCTCTAATTTGATATATTGGGCTTGGCCATTGTGGTAAAATATCAGGGAGTTTTCCGTTAAATAGCCTGGGGAATATTCAGGGAAGTTGTCGAAATTGTCCCCGGACTGGGGTGCGCGATCGCTAAACCAGAGGCGATCGCTAAATATGCTTTCCTGCACCATGATTTTTTCCTAAAATTTATATAGCACTTGTCAGAGTTATTACAAAAAAACCTGTCATTCCCGCGAAGGCGGGAATCCAGAAAACCTCTGTAATCCAGATAATAACCGCCATCTGGTAATCAATGGCAAGATGACCATTTAATTAACTTAACTCAAAAATGGGATATAATCAAACCAGGAGTATAGCCAAATTTTTGTCACCATGCCACTTGTAGATATTTGCCAAATATTTTTCCAAAATGTAGCAAATATAGTCTGGTTAGTTTGTCCATTATTTTTAGCCGGAATCCTCGAAGCGTTCCTCTGGAAAACCCCCCTATTTCAACCGTTAAACTTTCCCATCAACCAGTCAATATTTGGTGCTAATAAAAAATGGCGCGGGTTAGTCAGTCTTCCCTTAACCCATGCGGTCAGCGTCGGGTTATTCCAAATATTGGAACCTTGGTTTTTTAAAGAAATTCTCCCGGATTGGATATCTTTATCATCCCTCAACTGGTTAGAGTATGGGTTACTGGTTGGTTTCATTTTTAATTTATCAGAATTACCTAACTCTTTCATCAAACGTCGTTTGGGAATTCCCCCAGGGGATGAAAGTAGTCTGCTATTTTATTTCGTGGATCATAGCGATTCCCCTTATGGGACGTTACTTTTGTGGTATTTTTATTTTCAGTTTCCAGGGCATCTGATTCTGACGGGGCTGGTTGTCACCCCTCTATTATTTATGACCGCTACTTGGATGCGGAAAAAATTAGGTTTAAAGTAGATTTATCAAAATAAATTTATCAAAATAAATTTATCAATAGGTTTATCAATTGGTATCCTGCTTCTGAGGCAATCATATACAGCAATTTTACTCAAGTTATTCAAGTAGTTTGTCCGCCCCCGATCGCCTCCATCATTGTAACTTCCCAAACTAGACGCGGCTGCACATAGCTTAATAAATAGCTGCGGGCGTTTTCTAGTTTTTGAATCGGTAAAATATCCCAGCAGCGATCGCGCTGTTGTTGCTGCCAGTATAACTGTTGTAAATAGTCAATTAGCCATAATTGGGCGGGGGTATCTAAGGTTTTGTCAATTTGTTTGGCGAGTTCTAGGGCTTGTTTGACGGTGGAGGGTTTCTGGGCGATCGCTTTTAACAATTCTGCGGGAATTTCTTGCAATTGTTCCCAAGCAGCGATCGCCCGACCGGGAGAACCTTGAGCCATTGCCATCACTACCTGATTTTGAGCAACTTCCCCCTTGCCCACGGACTGCAAAACTTGCACCATTGCCTGATGTTCCAAGCGATAAAAGGGAATGCGCTGGCACCGGGAAACCAGGGTAGGCAGCAGGGAGTCCCCCGACGGGGCGATTAAAATTAACGTTGCCCGTCCCGGTTCTTCCAAGGTTTTCAGCAACGCATTCGCGGGGGCTTCGTCCATTGTTTCCGCTTGTTCAATTACCACCACCGCTTGACTTGCTTCTAAAGGAGGACGACCCAAAAATTGACTAACTTCTCTAATTTGTTCTAAGCGAATTTGTGGCGGCGCCTTGCGTTTTATACCAGTTTCCTCCGCTTCCGCAGCGGTTAATCTTTGCCCTTGATGCATATAGGTAGGTTCGACCCAGAGAAAATCCGGGTGATTTTTCAAGTTCCGATGTCTGTGTGATTTAGTGGCGGTTACTTCAAAGATTAATTCAGCAAAAGATCGCGCCGCTAAAGCCCGTCCTACTCCATCTGGGCCAGCAAATAAATAAGCCGGGGCAATGCGATTTTTGGCTACGGCTTGAGTGAGTAATTCAGTCGCTTGGGGTTGGCCGATTAAAGAGGAGAAAGACATAAAGCAACAGTAGAGTGGGCAAGCACTCTACTATTATATATGATAGGGTGGGTAAAATATGCTTGCCCACCATACAAATCTAATACAAATCTACTGTGGTGCAGAAAAAAAAACCGGGTTTCTGTCGTGGTAATGTAGGGGCGTTTTTGCGCAGCCCATGCCATCAGGCTGTATGGCCAGAAAGCCCCTACGGTTGTTGCCAAAAAGAAACCCGGTTTCTGCACCCCCAAAAATAAACCCGGTTTCTGGGTTGGAAAAGTTTGTGATATAATCAACCACATCAATCACATCAATAAAAATATCCTGATAATGACCGATTTTATTTACCTGTTTCCGCCCTTATTTCCCGGTTTTCTGATTAAACGCTATAAACGTTTTTTAGCTGATATTGAATTGACCACCGGCGAAAAAATTACCGCCCATTGTGCTAACCCTGGGAAAATGTTGGGATTATCAGAACCGGGGTTTCGGGTGATGGTTTCTCGCAGTGATAATCCTCAGAGAAAGTTAGCTTATAGTTTGGAGTTGGTGGAGGCAAAAAATCAGCACCAAGCTACCTGGGTGGGGGTGAATACAAGTTTACCCAACCAGGTGATTAAGCTGGCATTAGAAAACCGCATTTTTCCCCAGTTAGGAGATTATACAACGGTGAAACCAGAGGTACGTTATGGTCAGGATAATAACAGTCGCGTGGATTTTTTGTTGACCGGAAATTCAGGAAACAGCCCCATTTATGTAGAGGTAAAAAATGTGACTTGGGCTGATGGGAATATTGCCCGTTTTCCTGATGCGGTGACGACCCGGGGACAGAAACATTTACAGGAGTTAATGGCAATTGTCGCTGCGGGGGGACGGGCGGTGACTTTGTATTTTATTAACCGCAGTGATTGCCCTTATTTTGCTCCTGGGGATAGTATCGATCCGGTTTATGGTGCTAAATTACGAGAGGCGATCGCCTGTGGTATGGAAATATTACCCTGTCGGTTTGAACTTAATCCCCAAGGAGTCAAATTTTTGGGGTTAGCTGAATTATACCTTAAGGGCTAGTCAATCATTAATCTCCCCAAAAATCATCTGCCAAAAATCATCTCCCAAAAATCATCTCCGAAAAAATAGGGTGGAAAATGCCCACCCGAATTATATTAATCACGGTTTAATCAACCTGACTAAATCGCTGGTAATTGTAAATTGAAGGCAGTATTAGCCTCCCGTCGAATTACTCCATTGTTGATAGCTTGATACAACTGATGGAGGGCTTTTAAATCTGAGGGCTGATATACTTTCCAAGCCAAGACTTGGCGGATAAGTGCTTCGGACTCCACACTCATCGCCCCAGTCGCAAATGCTGACTGCACTAATTTGTGAATCATTTTACCAACATGCACCCTGGGAAATCAACTTCCTACTGCATATTGGTATAACACAATTTAACTCCTGAGTGATTGAGTTATGTCAGCTAAATTGGTGATTTTCCGCATTTTTTTCGGTGATATCGATCACTAAGTCCGGCGAGGCAGTCCGGTGAGGCAGAAAAAGGTAAAATCTAGTTTATGGTGCGATTCGTTCACGCGGAAAGTGGATGGCCAAAGCCTGAAGCGTGCGCGTGGTAATGGTTTCAGACTACTGAACCATTATAACTGTGG
>FWWL01007156.1_pt1 | contig 13111 bp, 18 predicted proteins | sample 2228331 | NCBI WGS metagenome assembly FWWL01 (sample SAMEA103939775, study PRJEB20133) | metagenome | reverse complement strand
TTCTTCCTTGCACATCGCTGCTCCCACCGCTGCTACTGCGAAAGAGCGCCAGCGTCCGTCTTCCATTGCCTCCATTGCCCACAGCAAAAACGGCACCGCTAACAGCACAGGGTGAAAGTCAAACAGCAGCATGGTGAACAATGCGGGGTGCAGAAGGTAACCGACAGCGAGCAACGCTGCGAAGAGGGGTTGCCCTGTTGTTCGGAGCGCCAAGCGGAAGAGCGGGAACGCTCCCGCTGCTAACGCAATGGTTTGCCCCAAAAAGAGCCAAAAGGGATGTGTCCACAAGCGATAAAAAGGCACAAACAAGTAAAGGATGGGCGTGAAGTGGTCGCCGAGGATGTTCATCCCCCGCACCGTCACAAAGGGCGTTTCCCCCTGCGCCATGAGCCAAACGGCTTGCTGATAAATCCCCAAGTCAAACGCGTAAGCACCCAAACGAGCGAACCGTTCCATCTGCAGCCAGAGGAAGTAACCGCAAAATGTCACTACAGCCGCGCCAACGATAACCCTTCCCCACAGCGTTGGCGAGAATCGCTGCTCCCGCGTTGACAAGCCAACTTTCCTCCCTTTGCGAAAAACGCTTTCCGACTTCAACTTTTCCTTCGCCCTTTGCTCTGTGCTCTATGCCTTTCACAAATCGGGTTGACCGATGATGGGTTCGCGCACCCAGCCGTTGCGCGGCCAGTGGTAATCCCAACCTTGCCCAACCCACCAAATTGCTCGTTGCAGAATCGCACCGACGCTGACCGTTTTGACATGTCCGTCCAGAAAGGCGAACACCATACCCGCTGACGGGCTCCACTCGGTGTGTCCTGAAGGCGTTGTCACGATTTCGCGCCGATGGAAAACGCTCAACTCGTGGAAGGCGAAAATGCGCGAGGGTTCTGGAAACAACCCACCCCGAGGGACATGCCCCCGCACCCAAACGACCAGCGGTTCCGTCGGACAAAGGTAGTGAAAGCCGACCAAAAAGTAGTGGCGGTAGTGATACGAAGTCCACGGCTTCTCCAATGTCGCATCGGGCAGGACGCGAATATCGCTGGAATCGCTGGGACACGCCCAAATCTGCCCGTTTTTTGCGTAAGGCAGCAGTTGCAGCCCGTAAGTGAGCCCACCGTTGAAGGGTTCGTGCCCCTCGTAAACTTCGGCGCATGGGTCAGAAGGCAAGAACAACTCGTTGGGGATGGGGAACGCATCGTCCCAATCGTCGGTGTATTGCTGGAAAGCGAGAGCGATTTGCCGCAAGTTGCTTGTGCACTGGGTTTGGCGAGCGCCCTCCCGCACCCGCCACAGCACGGGCAACAACAATCCCGCTAAAACCGCCAGCACCGCAATAACGACCAACAACTCCACCAGCGTAAAAGCGGACCGTCGCATGGACAATCCCCTCCTCACAGCAAAAGCACAAAACCATCACGGCACCCGATAGCCTAACCGCTGCAAGGCTTTTCTGGCGTCCTCCCGCACTTCTGACTTTGGGTCGTTGAGCAACGGGAGAATGTGCGGCACCGCTTCCTTCACTCGCAACTTCGCCAAAACATAAATTGCTTCCGACCGAACAATCCAAGCGGGGTCTTTCAGCCGTTCTATCGCCAGCCGAATTGCCTCCTTCTGCTGCTGCGGGTCGGGAGACAAGGAGAGCGTGAACAGCGCATCAGCACGAAGGAGCCTTGAAGCCAGATCCGTGCCCGTTGTGTTGATGAGTTGGCGAAGCATCGCCATCTCCTCTTGCGTATAAGGGCGGCCGCCGTTCAACCGCATGAGAGCGAAGACCGCATTTATCTTGGCTTTGAAGACAGGGTCGTGCATGGGATCGTCCACTTCGGATTTCCTCAATGGTTGCTTTCCCCAACCGTGCCATAGCAAGAAAACGAAAAGGCAACCGCCCATAATTGTCAGCAACAAGAGCACCCACCGACGCTGCACAGCAGCACCTCCCGAGGAAAGGGTTCAAATCTCACGGCACTGACCCTGACAAGCATCTCTATCCTCTGGGCGACACCTGTGCAAGCAGCACATTCGGCAATCGGCAGGGTTGCGGGTGTAGACTCTCGGGCAATCCCAACAGTGAAGGTTATCGTAAGCAGGTTCTGGTTCGGGAGAGACCCCTAAGGGAACTCCCGAAGGGATCAAAGCGCCAAGGTAACCCACCAACACGGCTACCAAGAAGGTGAGCCCTATCTTCGCCCCTTTCGTCACGGCTTGTCACCTCCAACTGAGTGTTGACTTCGCCCGCTTCACCCCAACACAGCAAAAGCACAAAACCATCACGGCACCTGATAGCCTAATCGCTGCAAGGCTTTTCTGGCGTCCTCCCGCACTTCTGGCTTTGGGTCGTTCAGCAATGGAAGAATGTGCGGCACCGCTTCCTTCACTCGCAACTTTGTCAGAACATACAGGGCATTGCTCCGAACGAACCAAGCAGGGTCCTTTAGCCGTTCTACGGCGAAGCGCACTGCTTCTGCCTGCTGCTTTGGGTCAGGGGAGAGGGCGAGGACATAAAGCGCTTCTCCCCTCAAAACCCTCTCGCTGACCTCTGTTCCCTTTGATTGGATGAACTGGCGGAGCACTTCCATCTCCTTCGGCGTGTAGGGTCGCTGCCCGTTCAATTGCATCAAGGACAAAAGGAAGTCGGCTTTGACTTTGAACTCAGGGTCATCAATGAGGCGTTGAGGTTTGCCCCCGTGCATAAGGCTCCACTTACCCCATCCCTGCCACAAAGCGAGCGCAAAGAGGAGACAGCCCCCGACTGTTGCCAGTAGAAGTCGCTGATACGACACAAACTTAGCACCTCCTAAAGTTCCCACTGACGAGGACATTCCCTAAGGCAAGCCTCAACTTGGTCACGCGAGCAATTGCCGTAACAGCAGGCTTTACATTGAGGCTCATTGTCTCGGTAGAGTTTGGGACACTCCCAACAACTGACAGCGAGGAGCCATGAGCCAATACACCCGACCAACACGGCTACCAAGAAGGTGAGCCCCATCTTCGCCCCTTTCGTCACGGCTTGTCACCTCCAACCATGCTTACCTTGCTCCTGACGCTTGTTCTTCCTGCACTTGGTAGCCTAAGCGGTTTAGTGCCTTTCGGGCTTCTTCACGCACACCTGGTCGGGGATCATTGAGGAATGGCAGGATGTCAGGCACAGCCTCTTTTGCTCCCAACTTCCCCAGCGCCCATATGGCATACTCCCGAACCACCCACTCAGAATCCTTTAGCCGTTCCCGCGCTAACCAGATGGCTTCCTTTCGCTGCTGGGGATCAGAAGCGAAAGCGAGGGCGCAAAGAGCCCATATGCGAACCTGCCAGTCCGAATCGCGGACAAACCGCCGTAAAAGTGCCATCTCCCTTGGGGTGAAGGGACGGGAACCCCTCATATCTCGCAGAGGTCTTATCGCTTCCAACTTTGCCCAAACCTCAGGAGTGACCCAGTGCTGCGCTTTGTTGCTTTGAAACAAAGACTTCAACCCCCATCCCTTCCAAAGGGCGAGAAGGAACAGCAATCCCCCTCCTATTGACAGCAGGATCAGCCAATTTTGCCTTGTTAGACCCTTTCCCATTGCCCTTTCACCTTAGTCCTTAGGGCATCGTTCATAGCAAAGGCGACCCGCATCCGCACTTTGGCAGCGCTTGGCACATCTATGCTTCCCAGCGAAATGAAGGATGGTTCTGCCTTCACGGGTGCCCATTGCCGCCAGAGGTAGGGAATGCTCCAGCCAACCACGATGCCTATCAAAGCAATTAGCCCATACTGCCAACGCATAGCCCCTCACCACATCGTCGGCTTTTCGCCGATGAAAGATTCTTCCTGTTAGCGCACAGCATAACCCAACTGTTGCAAGGCTTTTCGGGCTTCATCCCGAACATTGGCTTCAGGGTCGTTCAGCAAGGGCATAATATCGGGCACAGCCTCCCTCGCCTTTAGGTGCACCAACGCCCTTATGGCTAAAGCGCGTGTTAACCAGTCTTCGTGCTTCAGACTTTCTCGGGCTAACGCTACTGCCTCTGACCGTTGAGGGCTGTCAGCAAAGGCACGCAAAGCAGCCAAAGCACGGGCACGGATGCGCCAATCGGGGTCAGAAAGAAATTGGCGAAGAGTCACCATTTCCGCTGGTGAAAGGTTTCCAGCAGCAACAATTTTCGCTTTGAGGGCACTTACTGCCTCTTTTTTCGCCAAGTATTCGGGCGTCAAGTCGTTTGCCCCTTGCTCAGCCCTGCGCCCCCATCCTCGCCAAAGCAGCACTATCGCTCCGATAAGCCCAAGCAAAGTAACAGCAACAAGGACAAAAAGGCGCCTTACGGGCATCTTTGATAGCACTCCCGCTTTATGTGGTAATTGTTAGGGGGACAGCGTCGGTCACAGCACTCATAGCATTTGTCCGTGTTGTCGGGATATTGACTGGGGCAAGTTTGCCGACAGTCTGTTAACAGGGTGGTCGTGGCACCCGATCCTAATATCGCTCCCACCAGCACTGCTACCAAGAAGACCGGCATCGTCTTCCACGCTTTCTTCATTGCCGAACACTTCCACGCATCAAGAAGATTTCAGCAGCCCTTTTGCCGCCGTGAAAAAGAGTAGCGCACTTTTTTGCTGTCAGCAGCGACAAGCCTCACCATTAACCTCAGTGCACGGTGTATCCCAACTGTTGCAGCGTTTTCTTTGCTCTCTCCCGCACTTCTGAGTTTGGATCGTTGAGCAGCGGAAGAACACTTGGGATTGCTTCTTTAGCCCTTAACTCAGCCAACGCTCTTAGCGCATAAGTTCGCACAACCCACTCAGGGTCACGGAGCCGCTCTATCGCCAACTCAATGGCTTCTTTTCTCTGCTGTGGTTGGCGGGCATGCCAAAGAGCCGTAAGGGCACGACAGCGGAGCCGAAAGTCGCTCATGTCCCGAACGCTTTGGCGTAGAAGTTCCATCTCCTCAGGAGTGAAGGGACGGGCACCTTTTAACTCTTGGAGAGGGCGAAGCATTTCCCGTTTTGCCATGTAGTCTGCTTCTGGGAGCAATCCTGCCTGCCTTTCAAGTTTTGGTGTTTTCCAACCCCATCGGAGCCATAGCATTGCTCCCACGATCGCTATTGCTATCAGGGTAATAATCGCTAACCACTTTTTCACATCGTCCACCCCCTAACGCCCCCTATTGAGGGCAATTGATGCACATTGAATAGCACACCTCCAAGCATTGTTTTGCTCTTGCTCCAGCAGGGAGGCAGCAAGGATCACAACAATCCTGGCAATTGGGTGGGTAATTAGGGTGTTCAATGCAACACTGACGACCACACTTTAGACCCCTGGTGTCGTCATAATAATAGCCGTGAGAGGGAGCCGAGAAGAAAGAGAGAAGTCCACTAATTGTCATTGCCGCAAGGAACACCACAATCATCTTTGCTAGCAGTTTCAACTTCCCCATCATGCCGAACACCTCCGCACATCAAGGTATCACGGCAGCCTTTCGCCACCGTGAAAGAGAGTAGCACACTTTTTTGCTGTCAATAGCGGCAACCCCACCACTTTTGCGGGTTTCGTTGAAGCGCCCTTGCGCATCAAAGGGCACGGCAGCGGATGCGCCATTCAGGGTTGCAGACAAGTTGGCGAAGGCGTTGCATCTCTTGCGGCGAAAAAGGGCGTGCCCCCTTCAAACGCTGTAGCGAGGTTATCGCCTCCCGCTTCACCTGATATTCCGCCTTCTTCCTTGACTCCCCATGCATTCTTCTACCCCAGAGGTCTTTTCGCCGCTGTGAAAAGGAGTAACGCCCTTTCTTGCTGTCAGCAGCGACAAGCCTCACCATTAACCTCAGTGCACGGTGTATCCCAACTGTTGCAGCGTTTTCTTTGCTTCTTCACGCACCACAGGGTTTGGAGAATTCAGCAGAGGGAGGATGTGAGGGACTGCCTCGTGGGCTTTCTGCCGGGCAAGGAGACGCAAGGCATAGACGCGCACTGATGACCATTCATCGTTGAGACAACCGATAGCCAACTGGATGGCTTCTTTCCTCTGATTTGGGTCTGGGGTGTAAGACAAGGCACTTAATGCCCGAGCCCGAATGGTGAAATCAGGATCCTTCACAAATTGGCGCAATAGTTGCATTTCGCGCTCAGTGAAAGGGCGTTCCCCTTTTAACCGCTGGAGGGGGCGGACAACTTGTAACTTTGCCTGTCGCTCATAACCATCCGTTGAGGAAGGCAACCTCCCTTGGCGTGTAAAGACAAGCATCGCAACCGCTATCAATACCATCCCTATGCTGATGAGTGCCAGCGCGATGTATCTCTTCATCGGGTTTCCCCCATTAGCACTGTTGATAGCACTCATCTTTGCATAAGTGTGGCGCCTTCGGATACCTGCTATCGCAACATTCGTCGCAACAATCCTGACAGCGATCTTCGTCCGTAGGGTAATCTCTGGGGCAGTCAATAGTGCAGGAGTATATGGGGCGCCAGAGATACGAATGGGCAGCACCACCAACAAAGGCTGCAATCACGAAGACCAGCAGCATTTTCCCCACCTTCTTCATTGCCAAGCACCTCCGCAAAATCAAAGGATTTTAGGCAGCACCCCGCTGCCGTGAAGAAGGATAGCGCACTTTTTTTGTCAACAGCCACACACCCGCCACTTTTGCGGTTTTTGTGGGCACTTTTGCGATTTTCGTTGGAGTGCCCTTGCGCGTTGGAAGGAAGGTGGCTAAAATAAAAGGCGGTTGAACTTTGAGCAGGCAAGCGAGACGGCTGCGGGTGGGTGCCGGGAAGTCCGGTGAAAGTCCGGCGCTGTCGCGCAGCGGTAACCGGGGACGAAAGCCACTGGGGGTCGCTGCCCCCAACCTTGCGGCGACCCGACAAGCCACTGGCGCGCAACCGAGCGCTGGGAAGGCGTGGCGAGTAGGACGAACCGGAAGCCCGAAGACCGACCCATCCGCCCCCAACGCTCGTTCGCCTCGCGGGCTGGGCGAAGGAGCGCAAGAAGCAACCGCAACGCCAAGCGGGCACACAAAATGCCTTTACCGCTTTGGCAGCGGTGCCTCCTTTCTGCCCTTCCCGCAAGCGATAGCAAAAACCATGCTTGCGAGGAGGGATTTGCGATGTCGGTCGTTCGCGTATGGCAGCGTGGTCGTTTCGGCTTTACCCTCATTGAACTGCTGGTGGTCATCGCGATTGTCGCCATCTTGGCGGCAATCCTGTTCCCCGTCTTCAGCCGCGCCCGCGAGAAGGCACGGCAAAGTTCCTGTTTGTCCAACCTCAAGCAAATCGGGTTAGCCGGGCTCCAGTATGCGCAGGATTACGACGAACGCTTGTTCCCCATCGCTTACGACGACTGGTCGCATTACTGGTGGGGCTATGTTGACCGAGCCACCCAAACAGTTGACTTTACGCGTGGTTTCTTGCAACCTTACATGCGCAACGCGCAAATCAAAGCCTGCCCCTCTTTCCGCGAGAACACCAATTTCGCTTACGGCATCCTCGGCTACGGCTACAACTATGCCTACCTTAGCCCCATGAACCCGCCGACTTGGACGCCCATTGCTGTTTCTCTGTCCCAAATCGCCACGCCAGCGGAAACGGTGTGGATTGCCGATGCCGCCCAATGGCGCACATGGGGGGCAGGTGCCCCCGTGTTTGAAGGCACGGGCTTTCTGGAGCCACCATCCTACTACAACCCTACCTTCCACGGTCGCCACACGGAAATGGGGAATGTGTTGTGGTGCGACGGGCATGTGAAAGCCTTCAAACCTGTTTTCCGCAGCGACGCTTACTTCCAACCCCATCGCGAACGCTTCTTGGGCGACATAGACCGCGACGGCGACTTCACAACGGACGAGTTGTTTGACTTGCGTTGAGAAAGCGCTTCGGGCTTGCGGTCCGCTTCCATTGGGAGGTCCCGCGGCGGGGCGGGACTTTTTCAGCACGATTATTGTGCCATTCACCACACGCTTCTGCTGACACCGTTTTTCGCTTTGACCCCAGAAGCGGCAGAATGTCAATGCCAACACTGTTTGGCTCTGTCGCCCGATAGCGATGGTTCTTCCGCCCTGAAGGGGTGATGCCCGTGACGGAAAAAGTGCGGATGGTGGATGTGTCAGAAAAGCCAGCGACGGTGCGGACAGCAACGGCGTCAGCAACGGTGCGGATGCGCCCCGAAACGGCAAAAATGATTGCCGAAGGAACGGTGCCCAAAGGGGATGTGTTGGTAGCAGCGCAAGTGGCGGCTTACTTCGCCATCAAGCGCACCCCCGATTTGCTCCCTCTGTGCCATCCCATCCCCATCAGCGGTGCGGAAGTGAAGTTTGATTTGCGCCCCGAAGAGGGTATGTTGCGCATTGAGGTGACCGTCCGCTGCACCGCCCAAACAGGCGCCGAGATGGAAGCCTTGACAGGCGCTGCTATCGCAGCCTTGACCGTTTACGACATGTGCAAAGGCGTTGAGCCGGGCATAGTGATTGAACAGGTGCAGTTGGAACACAAAGCCGGCGGCAAATCAGGCGAGTGGCACCGAACGGCGACATTGTGAGAGCCTTTGCATCAAATCCACGCATCATACATGGGCTTGTGGACAACGACGCCATAAACGCTCCACGAGCACGAGACGATGCTGTCGCCCAAGATGAGCCCGATGAAGAAAGGCGTTGCGTTTTGAGCGGTGCGGGCACCACCATAGTGAAGCAGCAGCCATTTCACAGTGGAAGCAATGAGCAAGCACAGCCAGTAGAAATCCACCGCATAACTGGTGCCCAAGAGGTAGCCCAAAGGGTGCAATCCCCACCAAGGGAAGCGATGGTAAAGGGTGTTGAGGAGCAAAGTGAACGCAAAGCCCCCTGCCACGAAGGAGCGCGCCCAATAGTCAGGGAGTGTCGGGTTGCCAATCCACGCGGCTAAGCGGTTGAAAGTGTCTTGTCCCACCCACACCACTTCGCCGACGCGCGTTTCCGCACCCTCCCGATAGAACAGGTGCGGGTAAAGAGCAAAGCAGCCAACTACGCTCAAAACCGCCATCAGGCTCATGAGCCCAGCAGTCTTAATGAAAGGAGCGCCAATGAGTTCGGTGAGCCGCCAACCCTCCATGATGACGGGGGCGGGATGATTGCGGTTGAGCCGATTGAACCAGAAAAACAACGCCAACGCGGTCAACTCCCCAGAGCGGAAGGCGCGGGTGCCCCAAGTGGCGAGCATCAAGTCTTGCGGGTTAGCGAACAACAACGAGTGAGAAGGCGGTCCCGCTTCCGCTCGCAAGCGGGTGACCGTAAGAGCGATGAGGAAATGCACCAACCAAAACACGGTCGCGGTTCCTGGCAATAGCCCCCCCTTGACACTAATGCCCCAGCAAGTGAGAAGGGCGAAAGCGAGGAGCAACGCCGTCACCAAAGGCGGAAGCGGATGTTGATTGGGGCGAGATGTTGACCGCCAAAAGGTTGTCAAGGTTGCTCGGGAGCGCCACAAAAGCAAAGTGGCGATGGCAAGGGCTGCCCCCGCTGCTTGCTCGTTTTCGTAAGGGAAACGCCGCAAGCGAAACCATCCCCGCCATGCACCCCAGATGCGCTGAACCTTCCGCAGCAGGTAGAAAAACCACGCAGAAGTGCTCAAGTCCAACGGCATCAAGTAGCCGTAGCCGATGACGAACGGGTAGAGGGCTAAGGGCGTGGAGCCAATGGCGTTAAACGGTGGCTCCGTCAGATACCACGCTAAGTCACGGTCGCGGGCGCGCAACCGCAGAAAGGGAACGCGCGGGTAAAGCCAGTTGAGGTGGTTCACCATTTGCACCAAAGCAGCGAGGGCAAAACCACCCCAGAACAAACCGCTCCGCCAGTGCAAGCGCCCCTCCGCAATGTCAAGGGGCAAGCGCAAGATGGGAAAGGACAACCGCTCTTCGTGCGCCCAGCGGTGGTAAAAAGGTCCCGTCAACCCCATGTAGCCGAAGAAAAGGGCGGTCAAGAGCACTGTCCAAGCCAGCGCAGGTTTGAGCCAAAAACTTTCTAACCCCGAGCCGTAGAACTGCATGCCACCCAAGTAAAAGTTCCGCACCGCTGCTTTGTTGGTGATGACCAGCCAATCAGGCAAGTGGCGGAAGAACAAGGTCTCCCAACGGTTGGCGGGGTTTTCATACCACGCTGCCGCCGGGATAACACCAAACAGGCTCACCATTTGGTCGTGCCCGATGAAAACGCTTTGCACCGTGAGGGCTAAGAAAACGAGCAGCAGTTCGTTGGAAGACAGCGCCCACGATGACCGAAGCCACGCGACGATGCGGTTGAGCAAACTTAGCGCCAATAGCAACATCAACGCATTCATTGGGAGCGAAAGGGTCGTCATGTGCAGGGCGTGCCAAAGCCCCTCCGTCACGCCAATCCAATAAAGGTTCAGCGGGAGCAGCAATAAGCCGATGGCGACTGCCCGCCAAGACCAAAAGGGCGGTGCCACCTGCCTTGGCAACAGAGGTGAAAAAGCCAACGCTTCCCTCGCTAAGCGCAATTGCTTTGCCATGCGAGTGCCTCCGAGAAGGGAGTTCCGCAACGCCCGATTTAATCTTAGCCACTCCGCTTTCCCTTAGCAAGAGCCACCTTCTTCAATGCAAGTGGGCTTAGCGCAAAGTTAGGGATTTAGAGTTTGACAAATAGCGAGAGGAGTGTTGTCTTGACTGACTCTGAGTCCGGCTGTGCGAGTATCTATCGGGCTACTGCCACATTAGAAGACCATAACGGCAAGCAATTCCCAACCACTTGCCATCGGGACTGAAAGCAATTTGAAAAATGTGCCCTAATAGGTTAGGAAGCCTTTGAACGACCATCCCGTCAGCAACCCGCCGGACCTCTCCGTTAGAACAGGCTAAGAACTGTCCATCAGGTGACATTGCCACAGCCACACGGATTTCGTGTGACGCTATTTTGTAACGCCAGAGACATTCGCCATCAATTAAACGATAAAGGGCAATGTAACCATGTTTCGTGCCGATGGCAAGCCACTGTCCATCAGGCGATAGGGCAATAGACCAAACCTCCTGTTCTTTTGTCCATCGCTTAAGTAATTGTCCTGTCGGGACATCCCAAAAGGCAATGCCCAAACTCCCACCAGTTATCAAAGTCTTTCCATCGGCTAAAAAAGCGAGAGTATGAAACCTTTCACGCCATTCAACTTCTCGCTCCTGATTGTCAAACATAACTTTTTTGCGTTCTATTACCTGTCCTTTGATAACATTCAATGGCTGACCATCCTTCGTTCTCCAGAACCGAATAGTTCCATCCCAACCGCAAGAGGCTAATAACTCGCTATCGGGTGAAAAAGCGACGGAGATGGCGCTGCTGGCACCGTGATGGTTCAATTTCCGCCATAGTTCCCGCCAACCTTCCACTTGCCAAACGGAAATCGTGTCATCGCCACAATCACCTGCTGCGCCAGAGGCAAGGAAGCGCCCATCAGGGGAGAAGGCTATCCGCCAGGCATCACTCTCATAAGGCGTTGCTTTTAGTATCTTCACCAAGCGCCCTGTTGAGACTTCCCAAATGCGAATGTAAGGGTCTCCCGTGGTTGCGACAAAAGGAAGGGGTTTCGGTGCAAAAACAATGTCTGTTAAGAAGCCACCCTCAAAATCACTAACCCTCTTTAACTGCCCATTAGCGATGTTCCAAAAGTAGAGACCGCTGGGAGCGATAAAAGCAACTTGTCGCCCATCCGGCGAAAAGCCTATAACTTCTGTGATGGATTCTTCTTTCCATTCCAAAGAGCATACTTGCTTTCCATCTCTTACTTGCCAAATTCGCAAATAGTCTATACTGCTATGTGATGAGAGTATTGCTATTAAACGACCATTAGGAGCAACACTAAGAGAATACGCTATTTCCCTTTCCTTTTCCACAACCTTAAATCTTCCTACCAATTGCCCATCCGCAATCTGGTAAACTGATACTCGTCGTGGTTCGTCAGGGATTTTGATTGAAATCGCTAAGAATTGGCTATTATGAGAGAAATTTAACACTTTGCCCATATTAGGCAATTTATGGACAAGGCGGGGAGTTGAAGGAGTTAAGCGCCAAAGTTGAGTGGTGTGGTCTAAACTTATTGCTAACCATTTGCCATTAGGAGAAAAAGCAAGATTAGCACCTACTTGCCAAGTTTTTACCAAATCCCATTTTCCTTTACGAATTCGCCATAATGCTGTTTTGGCTTTCTTTCCTTCATAGAATGCGCAAGCAATGTAAAGGGTTCCATCGGAAAGGAGACAAGCATCTGCATTCCAAACCACTGTGATGGGAACATATCGGTTGAATTGATACAATTGTTTTCCGTCCTTAATGCGCCACACCGATGCAAAGAAGTGGTTGGTGTAACTTTTGTCTCCCGTGTATTTGATGATGGTAACTACCCCGAGAAGTTGCCCATCGGGGGAAAATCTGACCAAGTATTTAAAATCTGAGGTCCTCAACGCTAATGGGTCTTGCCCCCCTTTCAAACGCCGCACCAGCGTCCCATCGGATATCCGAAGAAGCCAAATTTCTGAGCCAATGACTGCTGGCAAGAACCGCCAATCAGGGGAGGGAGGAATGGAGATCCAGGGGTGATAGAGCATGTGGCGTATCCATGCTGTGACCCCCTTGAAAGGTTTAGAGGTAGCGAGGAGAAAGTTTTCCTGCTTCCCTGCGTCGTAAAAAGCCCCAGCGAGAAGAGCAACGAAAAGCAGCAACCAACCGAAAGCACATTTTGTTCCCTTCACGGTGTTTCACCCTCCCTGAAAACAGACTGTTGGATTTTGCTTTCCGCGTTTACCCGCTCCTAAAATTAACGCAAACGAACGACCCGCGACATAATGGTTGACGGCGAATGGAACTTTTGATAGGTGTGCCGATATACCAGGGAGGGCGATTGCTATGACCCCAACGCCTGAAGAGTGGCGGAGGGTTTTGCAGCGGTTGGAAGCGGTGGAACGGCTGGTGGTGGAACTCCTCGCCCGCGTCTCTCGGTTGGAAAGGGAGATGGGCGTGAAAGCACCCCCTGCACCGAAACCCGAACCTTTGCGCCCTGCGCCGATAGAGACACCCGCTGAAATCCCCTCGCCTCAACCTGTGCCGCCACCTGCCACCACACCTTCACCTGTCGCGGCTGCGGAACCGACGGTCAAACCGACCGAG
>FWWL01008495.1_pt1 | contig 13116 bp, 11 predicted proteins | sample 2228331 | NCBI WGS metagenome assembly FWWL01 (sample SAMEA103939775, study PRJEB20133) | metagenome | reverse complement strand
TCATTCTAGCTCGGCACCCCTCTCACCACTCCAACCACAGTCCTCGGACACGAACAACGTGACACTCCACAGTACTCCCCCACCGGTTCGGGCCGGGAGAGATCCTCGCTCTCGCCGCCGGGTTCTGGCTGGTGTGGAGGTGGAGGGAGCGGGACTAGGTCTGCCGCCGGCTGCGCCGGTGAACCCCTCCTTATTATTTAGGACCGGCCCGCCACCTCTGCGCCTCTGCGCCCCAAGCCTCTGTGTCCCGGGCCGGGGTTTTAGGCCGGCGTCGTTCCGGCTGGTAGGGGGCTGGTGGTGGACAGCGGAACTCAGGGCGGTCCTGGCTGCGCCGGTGAGGCGAGGGCGTGAAGGTGCTGGCTTATCGAGCGAGCACCAGCGGAACGCGGTCCTGGCTGCGCCGGTGAGGCCGGCACCGGGAGGCGGAGCGGAGTTAGGACCGGGCCTGCTCCCCGCCCGCGGGACGGAAAACCAGCCCCTCCTCGGGGGTGTAGTCGACGGTGACCCGGCTCCCGGAGGGGATCTTCCCTTCCAGCATTTCCCGGGCCAGCCTGGTCTCGAGTTCGGCGTGGATCTTCCGCTTCAGCTCCCGGGCACCGAACTCGGGACGGTAACCCACCTCGGCGAAGTGGTGCAGGAGGGCCTCCGTGAACTCCAATTCCACCCCCTGTTCCCGGGTGGCCCGGGCCACCCGGTCGAGCTGCAGCTTGACTATCCCCCGGATTTCCTCCCGCCCAAGGGGCCGGAAGAGGATCACCTCGTCGATGCGGTTCAAGAACTCGGGCCGAAAGTGGCGGCGCAGGACCTCCATGAGATCCTCCTTCAGCTCCGGGTAGGAGCGGCGGGCCCAGTGTCCGGGGCTGGCCTTCTCCTCCGCGAGCAGGGTGGCCTGGATGATCTCCGAGCCCAAATTGGAGGTCATGATGATCACCGTGTTGGTGAAATCCACCACCCGGCCCTTGCCGTCGGTGAGCCGGCCGTCGTCCAGCACCTGGAGGAGGATGTTGTGGACCTCGGGGTGGGCTTTTTCGATCTCGTCGAGGAGCACCACGCTGTAGGGCCTCCGGCGTACCCTCTCCGTGAGCTGGCCTCCCTCCTCGTACCCTACGTACCCGGGAGGAGCTCCGATTAAGCGGGATACGGTGTGCCGCTCCATGTATTCGGACATATCCAGCCGCACCATGGCGTCCTCGTCCCCGAACAGCACCCAGGCCAGGGTCTTGGCCAGCTCCGTCTTGCCCACCCCGGTGGGGCCGATGAAGAGGAAGGTGGCTACCGGGCGGTTCCGCTCCCTCAGCCCGGCCCGGGCCACCCGGATGGCGTTGGCCACCGCGGAGACCGCCTCTTCCTGATCCACCACCCGCTCGTGGAGCCGGTCCTCGAGGTGGAGGAGCCTCTCCCTTTCCTCCTGGGTCAGCTCGGCCACTGGGATGCCCGTCAGCCGGGCCAGGATTTCGGCCACGTCCTGGCGGGTGACCTCGGCCGAGGTCACCCCTCGCTCCTTCCGCCACCTCTCCCGGGCTTCCTCCAGCTCCTTCTCCGCCCGGCGCGCCTCCTCCTGGAGCCGCTTGGCCTGGTCGTAGTCCTTGCGCGAGGCGGCGTACTCCTCCTCCCGGCGGAGCCGGCTGATTTTCTCCTCGAGCCGGGTGATCTCCGGTTTTTGGGAAGTGATGCGGATGCGTACCCTGGCCGCCGCCTGGTCGAGCAGGTCGATGGCCTTGTCGGGAAGCCTCCTCCCGGTCAGGTAGCGGTCGGAGAGCTCAGCTGCCGCCCTTATGGCCTCGTCGGTGATCTTCACCCGGTGGTGGGCTTCGTACTTGTCCCGGAGTCCGTGCAGGATGGCTATGGTGTCCTCCACCGAGGGCTCGGACACGTATATAGGCTGGAACCGCCTCTCCAGGGCAGCGTCCCGCTCGATGTGCTTCTGGTATTCGGCGGCGGTGGTGGCCCCGATGAGGTGCAGCTCCCCCCGGGCCAGGGCGGGCTTGATCACGTTGGCCATATCTATGGCCCCCTCGGCCGCCCCGGCCCCCATGATGGTATGCAGCTCGTCCACGAAGAGGATGAGTCTATCCCGGTTGGCGGTCACCTCATCGAGCACCTGCTTGATGCGTTCCTCGAATTCCCCCCGGTACTTGGTCCCGGCCACGAGGGAGTTCACGTTGAGTTCGACCAGCCTCTTTCCCCGTAGGGGCTCGGGCACCTGGCCGGCGGCGATCCGCTGGGCCAGCCCTTCCACGATGGCCGTCTTCCCTACCCCCGCTTCTCCGATGAGCACGGGGTTGTTTTTCGTCCGTCGGCTCAGCACCTCGATCACCGACTCGATCTCCTCTTCTCGCCCGATCACCGGGTCGAGCTTCCCCTCCCGGGCCAACCGGGTCAGGTCGCGGGAGAAGCGGTCCAGCACCGGGGTGTTGGTGGGGATCTCCCCCGCCGGAGCCCCCCGGCCCACCACCTGCACGGTGGCCTCCCGGAGTCCCTCCGGTAGGACGCCGAACTTGCGTAATATTTCCCCTGCCAGCCCCTCCTGCTCCTCCAAAAGCCCGATCAGGAGGTGCTCCGGGCCTATGTACCCGTGTCCCAGCTCTCTCGCCGCTTCAAAGGCCAGCTCCAGGGCCGTCTTGACCCGGGGGGAGACGGGCCGGGAATCACCGGGAGCGGTCCGGCCGGGGGATTCCGTCCCCCGGGGGGCGTTGTATTCGATGAAGCCGCGCAGGTCTTCGGGGGAGACGTTGAGCTGGCGCAGGATCTCCGCCACCACCTCGTTTTTGGTCAGCACCCAGAGGAGGTGCTCGGTGTCCACCTCCCGGCGGCCGAACTCCCGGGCTTTCTGTCCCGCCTCCCGGAGCAGCTCCCGGGTCTTGTCACTGAAGTACCGCTCTATCCCTCCCGCCGCCCGCCGGGGAGGGAGGGTTTCCTCGAATTCCGGCCTTCCCCAGCCCCCGAGGGCGCCCAGGAAATCTTCGAGGTCGCTGAAAAGTCCCCCCGCGAAAAGGCGCTCGAAGGGGGAGAGCCGGGGCTCCTCCCTCAGCCGCCGGTAATCCTCCTCGCAGAGCTGGAGTGTTTCCCGGTGGCCGTTCCGGATGGTGGTCACCCGGGCCACCGCGGGACGGATTTTGCACACCTCACAGACTCCGGCCATCTCCACGCCACCCCCTCTGCCGGCTCGGCCGGCTTTTGGTCAGATTTCTCTGCCCTAGTTTGAAATCAGGCTTTCCGCTACGGAGATCGCCGAGACCTCTGTCACGCCGGTTTCCTTTCAGCTCCCTTCCTATCGAGGAATAGGATACCTGAATCGGGGGTGAAAGGTGCATACGGGCCCCGCGGCGGGTGCGACGGGTGCCTGGAGCTGGCGGCATTCGGATAGATGCTCCTATTGCTCTTGGCCCGCTTTCGTTCCCTCGGGGGGCATCTCCCGGCCCTGAGGAGCTAGCCGCCCTGCCGGGGATGAATGATTCCCACCATTGATATCAAGATGTGAACATTATAAGTTAAGGTGATGCTAAAGTGCGGGTTATTCGCAAGCAAACCTACCTGACGGCCTGGCAGGATGCCCGGATCAAACGGATTGCTGCCCGCAGAGGGGTCACGGAGGCGGAAATCCTGCGCGAGGCCGTTGACTTTTATCTAGCTCAGGTGGAAGGCGAGGAGGAGCGGGGTGGCGATTGGCTCGCCGATCTCCTCGGTGCTTTCACGGCGGGTGTCCCCGATGGGTCCGAGGTCGTGGACGAAATCTACCGGCGGCCTTTCTGAGGCGGTGTTCCTCGACTCCGGCGGCTTCATCGCCCTCCTGGTCAAGGACGACCGAAATCACGGGCGGGCGATGGCTGCCTACCCGAGGATCAAGAATCGGGATAAGGTTACGACGTCTTTAGTGATCTCCGAGACATACACTTGGCTACGGTACCACATAGGGTTTCAGTCTGCCGTAACTTTTTGGGAACGGATGTTGGAAGACGAGGTTAGGGGGCAGATTTCCATTTTTCGACCGGATCGGGAGCTGGAGGAGCGGGCGCTACTTTTAGCCCGCCGGTTTGCCGACCTGCCGCTTTCGCTGACGGATGCGGTGAGCTTTGCCGTTATCCGGGAAAACCGGATCCATGCGGTTTTCGGCTTCGACCGGCATTTTCTCCTGTTGGGGTGTCAGCTTTTGCCTCTCGGTGCCGGTGCCTAGGGCTATGGCCGCCGCCAGGGCCTAGCCTTGGTGCGCTTGCCCCCATGTGGGGCCATCATCGGCCAGCACCGGGAAGACTGCTGTGGCTCGCAACGCCCTGGCCGTGTCCAGGAGGCGGCTGAGGTTGTCTCGTTGAGCCGGGAAGGGACGGTGTGCTATCCTCCCCTCAAAGCCCGTGTCCTGGGAAGAGAAGTTTTCCGGCGAGGCCCTGACCTTCGACGACGTCCTCCTTCTCCCGGCGGAGTCGGACGTCCTTCCCCGGGACGTTGACGTCTCCACCCGCTTCACCCGCCACATCCGCCTGAACATTCCCCTTGTCAGCGCGGGGATGGACACGGTCACCGAGTCCCGCCTGGCCATCGCCCTGGCCCGGGAGGGAGGCATCGGGGTCATTCACCGCAACATGCCCCCCGAGCGCCAGGCGCAGGAGGTGGACAAGGTGAAGCGCTCCGAGCACGGGGTGATCACCGACCCCTTCTACCTCTCCCCCCATCACCGAGTGCGGGACGCGGTGGCCCTGATGGAGCGTTACCACATCTCCGGGGTGCCCATCGTGGATGAGGGGGGCTACCTGGTGGGTATCATCACCAACCGGGACATCCGCTTCGAGGAGAACTACGACCGGCCCATAAAGGAGGTCATGACCCACGAGAGGCTGATCACTGCTCCCGTGGGTACCACTCTGGAGGAGGCCAAAAAGATCCTCGCCCGCCACCGCATAGAGAAGCTCCCCCTGGTGGATGAGCATGGCCGGCTCAAGGGGCTCATCACCATAAAGGACATAGAAAAGCTCAGAAAGTACCCTCGCGCGGCTAAGGACCAGAAGGGGAGGCTGCTGGTGGCTGCGGCGGTGGGGGTGGGCCCGGGGGAGATGGAGCGGGCGGAAGCGCTGGTGGCGGCCGGGGTAGACGCTTTGGTAGTGGACACGGCCCACGGCCACAGCCGGCGGGTGATCGAGTTCGCCCGGGAGCTGAAGAGGACCTTCCCGGAGGTGAGCGTGGTGGGGGGCAACGTGGCCACCCGGGAAGCCACCCGGGCTCTCATCGAGGCCGGGGTGGACGCGGTCAAGGTGGGGGTGGGTCCCGGCGCCATCTGCACCACCCGGGTGGTGGCCGGTGTGGGGGTGCCGCAGGTGACCGCCATCTACGAGTGCGCCCGGGAGGCCGACCCCCACGGGGTGCCGGTGATCGCCGACGGGGGGATCAAATTTTCCGGCGACATCACCAAGGCGCTAGCCGCCGGGGCGCACACGGTGATGATCGGCAGTCTCTTCGCCGGGACGGAGGAAAGTCCCGGGGAGCTGGAGATCTACCAGGGCCGCAGCTTCAAGGTCTACCGGGGGATGGGGTCGCTGGGGGCCATGAAAGAGGGAGGAGGAGATCGCTATTTTCAGCTGGGGGCAGGGAAGTTCGTCCCGGAAGGGGTGGAGGGAAGGGTGCCTTACCGCGGCCCCCTGGCGGAAACGGTTTTCCAGCTCATCGGCGGTTTGCGGGCGGGGATGGGTTACTGCGGAGTACGCAACATCGAGGAACTCAGGAAAAAGACCCGCTTCATCCGCATCACCGAGGCCGGGCTCAGGGAGAGCCACCCCCACGACGTCCAGATCACCAAGGAGCCGCCCAACTACCTCATCACCGGGGTGCTCCCCAGCTGGTGAAGCGGCTTGCGGCCGGGTTTTGCCCGCCGCTCCGTGGCCGGGGCGCGGCTCTGTCCCATCCCCGCCCCGGGCGGTTTTACCCGCCGCTGCTCCCTTGCCGTGACGTGGCGAGCCGCTTTTCCGCGGCCGCTGCGGATGCGGCGTGAAGCCGGGCCGCTTTTCCGCGGCCGCTACAGGCCCCTTGCTCGCTGCCTCCGCGTCTACGGCGGTAAGGGGATGTGGCGGGGCCGCTTTTCCGCAAGCGCTGCGGAGGCGCCCTGACGCGGCGGACCCCTCCCTTTTCCGCCCGGGGCAGGTGGCAGCTTTGACCGGGCCCGGCGTATCGGCCACGCTTCCCCCGGCCGGCGGGCAGGAGCGGCCGGTTTTGGAGTTGACTTTTCCCGCTCCTTTTATCTAGCATGTTTCCTGGCCTTTTAGCAGTCGGGGCCCTGGACTGCTAAAGGCTCTAGATGGAAAAACTGGATTTGAGGAGGTGGGTGCGAAGTGAGCGCGGTAGGGACCAAGCTGCGGGTTCGCCCTCTGGCTGACCGGGTAGTGGTCAAGGTGCTGGAGCAGGAGGAGCGGACCAAGGGGGGGATAGTCCTTCCCGACACGGCCAAGGAAAAGCCCCAGCAGGGGGAGGTGATCGCCGTCGGTCCCGGGGCCTGGGAGGAGGGCAAGAGGCGCCCTCTGGAGGTCAAGGAGGGAGACAGGGTGATCTTCTCCCGCTACGCGGGGACGGAGGTCAAGATCGAGGGTGAGGAGTTCCTGCTCCTGAGCGAGCGGGACATCCTGGCGGTTGTGGAAACGAGCTAAAGAGAGGAGGTAGGGGAAGTGGCCAAGCAGATAATTTTCGATGAAGAAGCCCGCAGGGCTCTGGAGCGGGGGGTCAACATCTGCGCCAACACGGTCAAGGTGACCCTGGGGCCCAAGGGGCGGAACGTGGTGCTGGAGAAGAAGTTCGGAGCCCCGAACGTAACCCACGACGGGGTGACCATCGCCCGGGACATCGAGCTCAAGGATCCCTTCGAGAACATGGGGGCCCAGCTGGTGAAGGAGGCGGCCTCCAAGACCAACGACGTGGCCGGTGACGGGACCACCACCGCGGTGGTGCTGGCCCAGGCCCTCATCCGGGAGGGCTTGAAGAACGTGGCCGCCGGCGCCAACCCCATGATTCTCAAGCGGGGTATAGAGAAGGCGGTCAAGGCGGCGGTGGAGGAGATAAAGCGGCTGTCCAAGCCGGTGGAGACCCGGGATCGGATCCAGGAGGTGGCCTCTATCTCCGCCAACGATCCGGAGATCGGCAAGATGATCGCCGATGCTATGGAAAAGGTGGGCCGGGAAGGGGTCATCACCGTGGAGGAGTCCAAGACCATGGAGACCACGGTGGAGACGGTGGAGGGAATGCAGTTTGACCGCGGCTACCTCTCGCCTTACTTCGTCACCAACACCGAGACCATGGAGTGCGTGCTCAACGAGCCCTTCATCCTGATTACGGACAAAAAGCTCTCCGCGGTGGCCGATCTCATTCCCATCCTGGAGAAGATCGTGCAGCGGGGCAAACCCCTTCTGGTCATCGCCGAGGACGTGGAGGGCGAGGCTCTGGCCACGCTGGTGGTGAACAAGATCCGGGGCACGCTCGAGGCCTGCGCGGTGAAGGCACCCGGTTTCGGTGACCGGCGGAAGGCCATGCTCGAGGACATCGCCATCCTGACCGGAGGCCGGTTCCTGAGCGAGGATCTGGGCATAAAGTTCGAGAACGTGACCATTGACATGCTGGGCCGGGCCGACCGGGTCAAGGTGACCAAGGACAACACCACCATCGTGGGAGGGAAGGGCTCACCCGAGGAGATCAAGCGGCGCACCCAGGTGATAAAGAAGCAGAACTAGGAGTCCACTTCCGACTTCGACAGGGAGAAGCTACATGAGCGTCTGGCCAAGCTGGCCGGCGGGGTGGCGGTGATCAAGGTGGGGGCGGCCACCGAGGTGGAGATGAAGGAGAAGAAGTACCGCATCGAGGACGCCCTTAACGCCACCCGGGCGGCGGTGGAGGAGGGCATCGTGGCCGGGGGCGGTGCCACTTACATCCACGTGCTCAAGGCTCTGGAGGGGCTGCGCTCCGATGATCGGGACGAGCAGGTAGGCATAGACATCGTCAAGCGGGCCCTCGAGGAGCCCATCCGGCAGCTGGCGGCCAACGCGGGGCTGGAGGGTTCGGTGGTGGCGGAGAAGGTCAAGGCGCTGGAGCCCGGCTGGGGCTTCGACGTGCTCACCATGGAGTACGCGGACATGATGAACCGGGGCATCGTGGATCCGGCCAAGGTGACCCGCTCCGCTCTCCAGAACGCGGCCAGCGTGGCAGCCATGGTGCTGACTACCGAGTCGCTGGTGGCCGACATCCCGGAGAAGAAGGAGGGCACCCCGGGCGGCGGGGGCATGAACTTCGACTGAGCGGATCCGCGGGAACGCGAGCGGGAGGGCCGGAGAGATCCGGCCCTCTCCCCTTTTTCGGGTTGAGGCGTCCTTGAGCGCATAACACCCGCACGCGGCTCTCTTTTTTCTCCGGCCTCCTTTTTTCGGAGTCCCTGGAGCACGGAAGAAAGCGACGGTTGGTTTCGGGAGCGTTTAGGAACGGCGGGGCTGCCCAGTTTTAGCAAAATTGTGCGTGAGACGTATCCGCTGAGGTGGCGGTGGTTCCCTTCAGAACCCCCCGGCTCTGGCCGTGGGGGAGGTTCAGAGGGGAGTGATAGAGTATTGGATTGGTTGGGAAAGCGGGAGCCCCCGTCCCTTGCCGATGGCGGGTTTCGCGGGATTATCGGCCAGGGCCGGCTCCTGGCCAGGAATGGGGGGAGCTTTCCTATCCGCTGGTGGCGGGTGTCGCGGGAGTGATCGGGTGGGGTTGATACTCCGGGACCCCCACTATCACCCCGGAACCGCCGATGGCGGGTGTCGCTTGGGGGCAAAAGATGCGGGGAGGAGGGAAGGCATGCCTAGGGTGGTGCTGGAAGAGGTGCTCCTCCCGGCTGAGGAGATAGGCCGCAAGGTGGAGGAGCTGGCGGAGGAGATAAGCCGGGACTACGCCGGGCGCAGGCTGACCGTGGTGGGGGTTCTGAAGGGGGCCTACGTTTTCGTGGCCGATCTTCTCCGCCACCTCGATCCCGCGCTCGAGCTGCGCCTGGATTTCATCTCCGTCTCCAGCTACGGAAACGAGCAGAAAAGCTCGGGGGAAGTGCGGCTTTTAAAGGACCTGGAAGAAAGCGTGGAGGGGAAAAACGTCCTTTTGGTGGAGGACATCGTGGATACCGGGCTTACCCTGGATTACCTCTGCCGGCTGCTTTTGGCCCGCCGGCCGGCCGATCTCCGGGTGTGCGTCTTGCTGGACAAGCGCTCCCGGCGGGTGGTGAAGGTGCCCCTTGATTACGTGGGTTTCGTCATCCCCGACCGCTTCGTGGTGGGCTACGGCCTCGACTGCGCCGGGCTTTACCGCCACCTCCCCTACGTGGCCGCGGTCAGAGTGGAGGAGGACCGGTGAGGCATGGCCTCTTCGACCGCTGCCCGCTCAGCTTCCTCTTTTATGACCTCATGCCCGGGATAAGGGCGGGAGGCCGACAGAATGCCCCGGAGCTGCCTCGCCGATGGACGCATCCTTTCCCGGACTGCTTTAGGAATCGTCACCTGGCCCTTGAATGTTACCTTGGCTTTTCTCATTACTTTTTCACCCCCGATAAAACAAATGTAGACTCATTACTATTTATCCAGGTGTTAGAGAAGAATCCTGGGTGGAAAGGAGGAGACGGCCACGGGCGGATCTTCGGCTCAGTCAGCGGGGAAGCTTGGTGCGGCGGAAGCGCTTTTCACCGGCTGTGGGCGGGGAGCCCGGACACGAGCAGCGTGGCCGCATTCTCCGTGCGCACCCGGCGCATAAGTTCGAGTGCGTCGTCCAGGCGGCGGGACCAGGGCTGGGCCTCTGCCCAGCGGAAGGCCAGGGAATAAGCCCTCGCCGGGTCGAGTTCCATCCAGGCCTGCCACTCCTCTTCTGAAGCGAAGGGGTCGTAGGGTAGGGGTTCCCCTTCGACCGCGAAACCGCATCCGGCCGGCGGTTCCGGGGAGGCGCAGCGGGGATCCCGGAGGTAGGCGGCGAGCATCTGGGCCACCGCTTCCACCAGAGCCTCCTCTGCCCAGCTCTCTATTCTGGCCGGCCCGCCCCAGGCGGCCAGATGGCCCAGCTCGTGGATGAGGAGGGGGAGGTCGCCGGCCCGGCTGGATCTGACCACCACCAGACTCAGTGAAGGGGTGGAAAAAGCGGCCGGGGGAGCGCCCAGGACTCCGTAGGCGGGGAAGAGGAGTTCAAGTTCGACATCGGGAACCACCGCCAGCTTCACTTCCTCCAATCCCAGGATGCGGGCGGCTGCGGCCAGGGTAGCCCCCATCTGCGGAGCCAGCTTACCGGAGACTACCTTTATACAGGTCCGGGCAGAAGGTGCGGAATCTAGGGCGGCGATCCGGGTAGAACCGGCGGTGCGGGCGGAGTCAGGCGCGGTAGCCTGGGCGGAGCAGAAGAGGGAAGGGGTGGGTGCGGGAGTCGAATTCTCTCCGGGCAGCCGGAAGGCCGGCACTCCGGCGAAGATCAGCGCCGACGCCGAAGACAAAACGAAACCCCAGAGCCGGGAGCGCAAACCTGCTCCGCTCATCTCTCCGTGCCCTCAAGAAAAATTGCATCCGCTGAAGCTCAAGAAAAATTGCATCCGCTGAAGCTTAAAGTACAATTAATGGATTCTTAAAAAGGATTTAAAAGAATTTATTATGAAATTGGGGGTATACCCAGTTGGCCGGCGCTAACCCGTAGCCCGGTGGAAGCGGACCAGGGGGGAGCTTTGCCGGGAAGGACGGGGACGATATCGGTTAGCTGATGAAGTGGAAGGCGGCGGGGGATCTTTTGTGCGGGCGGGGGTTGGCAACTGTTGACGTTTTTAGCTGAATTACGTTCCGTTTTATGGTGTTTCTTTCCCGTTAACCAATTTTACTGGCAAATGGGGAGTTCAGCGGATGACTACCGGGGTGCCCTCGGGCATGTGGTCATAGAACCATTTGGCGTCCTCGAGGCTCAGCCGGACGCAGCCGTGGGAGGCGGGCTGTCCCAGTTTCTTCGCTTCCTCCGGGATAATCCGACCCTTTTCGTCTGTGGGGACGCTGTGGAAGAGGTATTCCCCCCGGTTCAGGAACGACACCCACCAGTAGCCACCCTGGCCGTACTTTTTGCTGAAGAAGAACCGGCCCCGGTTCTCCAGCTTGAACACCCCGGTGGGGGTGGGAGATTCCGGGAGGCCGGTGGAGGCCACCATCTCCCGGAGCAGGTCGCCTTCCTTCCATACCCGCACCCTTTGTTGGGCGATGTCCACCTCCACCCAGAAGGGAGCGCCGGGGGCGGCTGCAGCGGCGGTAACCGCTCCGCTGGAACCAGCCGCGGCGGTGGTGCCCGCTCCGCCGGTGACTCCCGCCGCGCTGGCCGCTGCGCCTCCGGCGCCGGGGGTGGCGGGTTCCGGATCCGTTCCGCCGCCGGGCGCGGATTTCGCGCTTGCCCCGCCGGGTGCGGATTCCGTGCCCTCGCCGCCGGTGGCGGGTTTCGCCTCTCGGCCGCTGCTGGGCGCGGGTTTCGCTTCCGCTTCCAACCGGCTCATGGCCCTCACCGCTTCACCCCAGCTCATGGCGCTCACTGCTTCCGCCCAACTCATGGCCCTCACCGGTGGGGGAAGCAGGAGGGGAACCAGCAGGGCGGGAAGGAAGGGAGCTGCCAGCAGAAGGAAGCTCAGGCTCCAATGGACAAACTTTCGGTACCGAACGACGCATCCGCCTCCACCCATTCTATTCGGGCGGTGCGGGAGCTTTACCTGCTGCCGGTTTTTGTCTGTAGTCGCCGCCCGGCCCCGCTGGGGACCGCTGCAGCGCTGCCCTTCCCGAAGTTCTGGGTTATCTAATTGCTGCTCAGCTCCGCCGCTACTGTGAAGCGCTACCTTTCCCCTCCGCCGCTCACTCCGCCTAAGGCCCGGCCCTGCCTCTCCTTCAGGGCGGTGGTTTGCCGGAAACCTGGCCGTTCAATAGCTCCAGCCGTTCGCCAGTGTTCGCCGGCAGTTGCCGAACCGGCTTTCGCGCTTTACTTTGGTGGAGGCATGTCCGGGTTAGGTGGCAGTGTATCCGGGTTTGGCTGGGGCGTCTCCGGATTTAGCGGTAGCGTATCCGGGTTTGGCGGGGGCATCTCCGGGTTGGGTGGCGGCGTGTCCAGATTTAGCGGTAGCGTTTCCGGTTTGGGTAGTAGCGTTTCCGGCTTTGGCGGGGGCGGGTCCGGATTTGGCAGGAACGTCTCCGGTGGGAGTACCGGATTTGGCGGAGGCGCCTCCGGGCGGGGGTTTGTGGCCGTGATAGACTTCGGCGCCCAGTACGGGCAGCTCATCGCCCGGCGCATCCGGGAGGCCCGCGTCTACTGCCGGATCTTCTCTTCCACGGTCACTGCCCGGGAACTACGAGAGCTCGGCCCTGGGGGGATCGTTTTAACCGGCGGCCCGGCCAGCGTCTACGAACCGGGGGCCCCCACCCTGGACAGGGAGATTCTGCAGCTTGGCGTCCCCGTTCTCGGCATCTGCTACGGGATGCAGCTCATGGCCCACCTGCTTGGGGGAAAAGTGTCCCGGGGGGAGAAGAGGGAGTACGGTCGGGTGGAGCTCGAGGTGGTGGAGGAAGCTCCCGGGAGCCCCGGGTTTTTGACTCCTTTCGGCCCCCGGCTTTCGGTGTGGATGAGCCACGGGGATCTGGTGCTCGAGCCGCCGCCCGGCTTCCGGGTCCTGGCCCGCACCCCGGACACCCCGGTGGCGGCCATGGGAGACGGACAAAGGAAGCTCTACGGGGTGCAGTTCCACCCCGAGGTGGCCCACACGCCCCGGGGGAGGGAGATCCTACAGCGCTTCCTCTTCTCCATCTGCAGCCTCGAGCCCGCCTGGACCCCGGGCTCCTTTGTGGAGGAGGCGGTGGAAAGCATCCGCCGGGAGGTGGGGGAGGGAAGAGTTCTCTCCGCCCTGAGCGGAGGGGTTGACTCCACCGTGGCTTCGGTGCTGGTCCACCGGGCGGTGGGGCCGAGATTGACCTGCCTTTTCGTGGACCACGGGCTGACGCGGGAAGGAGAGGCGGAGGGGGTGCTCCGGGCGCTCCGGGAGCTCGGGCTCCGGGTGGAGCTGCGGAGGGAGGAGGAGAGGTTTCTGCGCCGGCTCGCGGGAGTCCGGGATCCGGAGGAGAAAAGGCGCCTGGTGGGGGAAGA
>FWWL01008494.1_pt1 | contig 13117 bp, 10 predicted proteins | sample 2228331 | NCBI WGS metagenome assembly FWWL01 (sample SAMEA103939775, study PRJEB20133) | metagenome | reverse complement strand
CATGCAGTGGATCGTGCTTTGTGTCACCTTGGCCGTCGTGGAATCCGGCGACTGGTCGGCGATCCTTCGGGCTCAGCAGCTTTTCCATGAACTTTACGGCAAAAAAGCCGAGGCTGCCAAAACACCACAAGATAAGGTCTTATTAGCTCGCGCAATTTTTGAGTATGCGAAAACAGAGTCTAATTCTGAACTCCGTCGCATTGCTGCGGAAGAAGCAAAGCGGCTGGCCATCGAAGTTAGGTACGCTCAATTATGCTACGAGATCGCGAAGTTGCAACGCCAGTCCGACGACTCCGATCCATTACTGGTTGATAGCGATTGCGATCGTCTATGGATTCAAGCAGAACGTACCGAACGGCTTGAACAATTCGACCTTATGTATGAATCGATATCCAAGTGGCTTTGCGTCTCTTCGCCTCCGCAACTGCTTTCCAAAAAGTGGGAAGAGCGAACAGCAGAGTTCCTGCGTCGCTTCCCTCCTCCGTCGCGCCCTTTACCACGAGCGATCTATTCATTGCGAATGCCACTAGTGGTGCTCAATACGTCCACGGGTCTTGTGCTTAATGTCAACGGAGGCAGTCGTTCGCCCGGCGCAGACATAATTATTTACGAGCTGCCTGCCGAGACAAACGCCCAGTGGTTAATAGAGCGAGGGGCAGCGTCATCAGTACGTATTCGTAACGTAAATTCGGGTTTGTTTTTGACGGTTGATCCAAATGCTGAGTTTCGCGTAACGCAAAGGATGGAACAAGACGAATGGTCCGCATGGCAGCTTGTTCCTGTGCAATCCGGATTTGTTCTTATCAACTACGCATCTCAGCTGGCATTAACTCCGTCAGGAAAATCTTCGACAAGCAGAGTTATTGTCGCGCCCTGTGATCGTGAAGATCAGCGTCAACGGTGGGCACTGGTGCCTCGATAAGTCCCCACCACAAGTGCTTGTTACGCTTGCCAGCGCCGGGAAGGTGAATTAACGGAGGCCTGTGCCCATCTAAAACACGAAGTCGTCCGTCCACAATATCAAAATGCGCGTTCGGAGTTGGAAACATCCATGTGCACGGCAGATTAGCGAAGAGATGCCATTCCGTGTGAAGTCTTACTGTGTGATTCGGTTCTCAAGGTAAGCAATTTGCCATTGCAGTTGGCCGTTGGTCGTTAAACATGGCGCTCCGACGGACACCGCTTGCGTACGGTGGCCATGCACCTGTCTTAAGCTCCAAATGCATGGATTGCAACCCAGCCAGAGATCGCTGGACCCATTCACGGGACCCAATCCACGTTCCAGCGTTCAAAAATCGATGAGTGCCTTGCGTGAACATGTTCCGAAATCTGCCGTCATGCACAGGCCAGCAACAGTCTTCTGTTCCACAGACGCCCGGACTGTTAAAGTCTAAAGTCTAAAAACGTGCTTATTATCTCCTCTTCTTTGCCGACGACAAAACCATCCACACCGTCAAGGTAAGCGACTATCCCGTATTCGGGAGGCAGGGCTTCCACGATCTCCTTGAGTCGGAGTAGTGCTCCGTCACAGGAATATTTTGGGATTGTGCTCGTGGGTGGGATGGGATAGGATAGGATGGGTGGTCGTTTCCGTTCCGTTTCGTCAAGGAGGGTTGCCATGCGAAAGAAGTATATTGTCCGGCTGACCGAGGAGGAACGTCAGAAATGTCAGGAGGTCATTCGCAAGCTGAAGGCAACGAGCCAGAAGGTCCGTCGCGCTCAGATTCTGCTGAAGGTGGATGCGGACGGCCCAGCCTGGACGGACCAGCGGATTGCCGAGGCGTTCGGGTGTCGGCGACAGACGGTGGAGAAGATGCTTCAGCATTTTTTGGACCAAGAGCGACTGAGCGACGGAGAGGGCGGCGCTTTTGGACGGGCGTTACGCGGACTGTGAGCGGATCGCGCTGATCTGCGACAACCTGAACACGCACACGAAGGGGGCGTTTTACGAGGTGTTCCCAGCGGAGCGGGCTCGTCAGTACGTTCGCCGCATTGGGTTTGTTTACACGCCGAAACACGGCAGTTGGCTGAACGTGGCGGAGTGCGAGTTGAGCTGTTTGACCCGGCAGTGTCTAGTCTTCTTCAGGAGGAAATTACGGCGTGGTCGGTAAACCTCAACGCTCGGCAGCGCGGCGTCGACTGGCAAATGACCGCGGAAGACGCCCGCTGCAAACTGAAGTCTGTGTATCCCAAAATTAGGTTGTGACGGAGCACTAGTTAGGCGCGCTCGTGCAGATTGCCATCCCCCTTTAGGGGTATTACGCCCGTAGGGTTTGCACGTTACAGTTGTGGCAAGCGGATATTTCGCGTTCGCTGTGGCAAAATCGCATCGCTCTGACTAAAATATCCCCGGGCGGGCTAGGGAAGCTAGCCCCGAACCCGCGGCTGCACCACGCGGTGCCCGCCCCTTTGTCTCGCGGTGTATCCTGGTCCGTGAGGTGCACACGTATTTCAGGCCGCTGTTAGAAAAGGGGACAGCCATGCAGTGGATCGTGCTTTGTGTCACCTTGGCCGTCGTGGAATCCGGCGACTGGTCGGCGATCCTTCGGGCTCAGCAGCTTTTCCATGAGGTTTACGGAAAGCGAATCGAAGCGGCCAAAACCTCAGCGGAGAAGAGTGCCCTGGCGCGAGAGATTCTTGAGCTAGCGAAGAAGGAGAGCGACTCGACAGCGAAGATGGTCGAACTTGAACAAGCGAAACGTCTCGCGGTAGAAGCGCATGATCTTGCAATTGCGATCGAAGCGGTGCGACTCATAGCGTCGCAATCACTTAAAGACGAGCTGTCAGATGATGAGCGACTCCTTAAGGCGGAGCAGGTGTGGCGGGAGGCAGAAAGCAAGACCGGCGTCGACAAGCTGTACACGCAGTTGGACGCACTTCAGGAGTTTTTCCGAGTTTCATCCCCACCGGTTCTCGTTAAAAATAGGTGGGAGCAGAGGATAGAACAGGTCACGTCGGGTGGTGGCATCGTACTAAAAGCAAAGGATGCCAAGCTGGTTGGCCGGCATCTGGTGTACGTTTCAAACATCGATCGGATTACCGGCTGGTCTGAGCCGAACGAATACGTCGAATGGCATGCTGAGTTACGATCTGGTACCTATGAAGTGAGTATAGAATACACCGGCCCGTGGAGAGGGCCACTGTCTGTCTTCGCGATTGGCGTCTTCCGCAACAATTCCAGGATACCAATTAGCGCGAGGTTTTTTTCCTTGGAAAAAACCGAGACATGGGATTCGGCCAAGACAATCACCGTTGGTTGGGTTCGTGTGCCTAAATCCGATAGCTATACTGTCCGCCTTTGGATTGTAAGTAAAGACAAGGATATGCGCCCTGGGTATCCGACGATTGATGTCAAGTCAATTCGGCTCAACGCGACAAAGTAGTGGCTATGGCTTGCGGATAAGAAAGCTTCCGCATTCTTCCCTCAGTGATGCACTCGATGGTTAGGTTGTATTCGCGGCAAAACTGATCGACGGCTGGCCTTACCTGAATCCAAGGATACCGTTCTGTCTTCGCGTAGTCGTGTCCAGCCAACACATCACCAAGTGCAACCGTCGGCCAAACTGCTTTAGATCACGCAAGACGATATCCCGTCTGTGGCATGCGTCCAAGTAGACGAAATCAAATCGACCTGGAGCTACGATGCCAGCGACATCCTTTATCAGTGTCCCGATAATCTTGATTTTTGGATTGCCGCCAAATCGCTGCACAACCTGTTGCCACACTTTCTCGCCAGATTCCCAGTCGAAATACGGTGGGTCGCCACTACCGCCGCCCGGATATGGCCCCCAATAATCGATAAGGTAGAGGCTTTCTACGGTCTCTAAGCGGCAGCTAACAAAGGTTGCACAGTTTTCAGGTTAAGGCGGAAGGGATGGTCGAGTTGGCGATTGATGCTGTGGATGGCTCCCAGGATAGCGTCTTCCAGATTTTCCACAGTCTGGAAGTAGTAGTTGTGGATCGCGGACCGCTTCAAGTGGCCCCAGAAGCGCTCGATCAGATTGAGGTTGGGCGCGTAGGCTGCGTTCCAGATCACACGCACCCGAGGGCGCTGCGACTGAAGGAACTCGCGCACCGCACGGGTGTGGTGGATCGAACAGTTATCCAAAAACAGGTAAACCCGTTCCTGTTCCGCGTAGTGCTTGCCCGAGAGGAACTTGAGGAAGTCCAGAAAGTCGGCGCCGCACTTCTTGGCCGTGAGCAGGGCCGTCACTTCGCCGCTTACCGCATCCAACGCGCCGAAGACCGGCACGCGGCGATTCTGACCGGCCGAGGGCACGATCACCCGCTCGCCCGGCGGCGACCAACACTGGCACAGCCCGGGGTTCAGGTGGAATTCGGCTTCGTCGAGATACAAGAAGGCCCAGCGGCCGCGGCTGAGGATCGTTTTTTTAAAGCGCCGTTTCGCAGGCGCTTGGCTCGGGCCACATCCGCAGGGTCCTGGCGATGGGCCAGATCGAGCTTCGGTCGCCCCCAGCGAAAGCCCAACTCGGCCAGGGTGTTGCGGATCGTGGCTGCTCCCACCTCCACGCCAGTCGTCCCAGCCAAATGCCGGGCCAGCAGCTCGGCCGTCCAACGCGTGAAGTCCTATCCCAAGTCGCGGGGATTCTCTCGGGCAGCTTCGTCGGCGGCTTGGCGAAACTCGGCCCTCACCTTGGGCGGCCGACCAGGGCTCTTCCGGGGCCAGAGACCTTCGAGCCCCTCCTGCTCGAACCGATGCAACCAACGCGACACCACCGAGCGGTCGCGACGGACGATCTCGGCAATTTCGTGCACTTTCCAGCCCCGCGAGGAGAGATCGACCGCCTGGGCACGCAGGAAAACCCTCGCATTGGGCGGGTTGCGCAAGATGGCGTCCAGCCCACGGCGTTCGGCACGCGACAGCGGACGTACAAAATACGGTGCAGACATGGTTTCGGCCCTCCGTGATGTGAGACCATGCCTATATACCAGATTTCACCAACTGTGCAAACATTGATTTGGCCCGCTTAGTACTACAGCGCAAGACTGATCTTGCGTAAATCGGCGAATGTGGGAAACTATGGTCCATTGACGCTTTAAAGGAGGCCAAAGCATGGATGCCCATCAGATTCGCCGGTTGCGACCGCAGTTGCGGCAGTATTTGAAACAATTCGATGATTGCTTTGCCCGACGGGATACGCGGGCGTACCTTGCGGTGTATGTGGAGGGCCAGTTGTCCGATCTGCCGGCCAAAAGCTGCGAGCCGATCGTCCCTGGCGTGGAGGTGCTGGTCGGTCTCGGAAGGTGCCGCGTCTGGTGGCCGGCAGCCCGCCTGCCCGGAATGTGCAATCCCTGTTGGAGCATGCCCCGGCTCTCCGCGATCAACCTTGGGTGCCGTATTACGTCAAGGACGGCGAGAAAGGCCCGATCGTCTGGGAAGCCAAACACACGAGGATCACGGTGAAGGACGACCATGGCCTGCCGGGCATGGGCCTGCACCTGGTGGTGGCCCGCAACGTCCTGGATACGGAGGAAGTGAAGTTCTTCGTCAGCAACGCCTCCCCGGAAACCCCGGTACACGTCTTGTTGCTGGTGGGCTTCTCGCGGTGGCAAGTGGAGCGGTGTTTCGAGGACCAGAAACAAGAGGTGGGACTGGACCAGTGGGAAGGCCGCACCTGGCGGGGCTTGAAACGGCACCTGATTCTGAGCGCGATCAGCTATCTTTTCCTGGCCCGGGTGCGAGAGGGGCTGCGGGGGGAAAAATCCGGAGTTGACCATATGCCAGGTGCACTTGGCCGTCAGCGTCCTGATTCGCAGTTGGTCGCTCAGCAGGCGCGCTAGCAGGAGGTTGATCGAAAAGACCGCCCGGCGAATCCGATACATCCAGCGACGCAACGCTGCGTCCCATAAGAGCCACTGCTGAAAAACACTTCGAAAACTACGGGAGATTGGTATCAACATCAAAGATCTGATCCGGTCTTAACATTGCGCTGTGGTATTAGTGAAAGCACTTATTCCGACGGTTGATATATGTGATTGAAGTTTGCACGCCAGAGACTGGCAGCACGGCGAAACTTGAGCGGTGTGATTCCCAGTTCTCGCTTAAAATAAAACGTCAATGCACTCTGGTCAGAAAGTCCGACGTTAAGAGCGATTCGGCTTAACGGCTGGTCGGTTTCAGCAAGCAGACGCGCAGCTTCATGGATTCGCATCTTGGTTATAAAAGCTTTTGGACTGAGACCGAGCACATCGCGAAACAATCGCTGAATTTGTCGGGAGGAGAGGTAAGCAAGCTCGGCTAAGTCCTCAACTGTTATCGGGTGCGAAAGGTTCGAACGAATATAGTCGATCAGTGTATTCAAAGGATCGCAGACCGGCAGTTGGGACGGATACTTGTACTCCTTGAGAAAACCAATGATTCCCACAATTCTTCCCAACCGGTTTTTGAGAGGTAGCTTGTGACAGATAAACCATTGGGGCAAACCCTCTCGCGTAAACCATACTTCCATTACTCCCAGCACAGGTCGGCCTGTTCGAAGCACCGTCTCGTCTCTGGCTCGGTATAAATCGGCAAGTGGGCCGGGCGTCAGTTCATGATCCGTCACTCCGATGAGGCTCGCTTCATCCTTGACGCGCAGTGTTTGCAACATAGCGTTGTTAACAAACATGATCTCACCGGCCCGACGCTTAAGAAAAACACGATATTCAGGCATATGGTCGAACAGCTCATTGAAGGCCTGAAGGAGATCTACTTGCTTTAACCAACTTTCTCGCTGTCGCAACCGCCGCCGTTTTTCGCCGGGAGTTGACGGCTGCAACCTTTGAATGAGAACTTGAGACCCTCTCGATGTCGCTTTTGGCATAAAAAATGTCGCCTTTCACAAAGATGGGTAACCCAAAATCGTTGCACAATGGAGAGCGGTTTGACTAACCAGTTGAGATCGTTGAAACCCTATCATAGATACGAGTTTACTTTGGTCAAGAGTTCTTGCAAGAGACTTTTGTGCGGTTGTTTTCGATTCTCGGTACCTTGGTGATTTGTTGTTACTCAGTTTTCGGATTTTGGGAAAAGCGAGGTGTAGTATGCGTGTCGCTCGGAGACAAAAAGCTTTCACGTTGGTGGAACTCTTGGTTGTGATAGCCATTATCGGAATTCTCATTGGACTTCTGCTGCCGGCAGTACAGGCTGCTCGGGAAGCCGCGCGACGGACTCAGTGTGTTAACAACATGAAGCAGGTAGCAATGGCCTTACACTCGTACCACGACACTTACCAAGTGTTTCCAGCATTAGGTGTGCGCATGATTAATGTCCCCGGTCGCGAATGGCATTTCTACTCCTGGGCCATGATGGTCTTGCCCTATGTGGAACAAAGAAACCTGTACGACGATGTTGGCAGTGCGGCAAGGAACAACACACTTCCGTCGCCTTGGTCTAATTGGGCAACCTGGAACAAGGACCTTCCACCGTATATGTGTCCATCCGACATCGCGCCCCCAAACCGATCGAAGGCACCATCGCTTTTGAACTATAAAGCTTGTGTTGGGGATGATTATTTGCAGAATCACCTAACGCCGCAAGACCCGAACCTCCCGGGAGTTCAGAATCGGGGCATTTTCCAGCCGGAACGCTGGATCGGAATTCCGTATATTTTGGACGGAACATCCAACACGGTGATGCTTGGGGAGATGGTCCTAGGCGGTCGCCCTGGAGAAATCCCTGGTGGTGTAGCCTTAAGTATGACATCACCGACACCCGCAGGATGCCTGGCACGCATCGACCCCACCAACCCGAAGATGCTCACCCCACCAGTGCAAGATGCCAGCCGGCCAGTTGGTGGGCGTGCTTGGTATGGGTTGCCCAATTTTACCGGGTTCTGTACCATGGTCGCCCCCAATGGGCCAAGTTGCCTTTATTCCCTGGATGGGGCTGAGTTCATGGGCACGGCTAGTAGTCGTCATCCCGGTGGCGTCAACGTGGCCATGGCTGACGGATCAGTACGGTTTATTAGTCAGACAATAGACACCGGCAACCAGGCCGCCAGCGACGTTCAGAATCCGGGCAATCGCCCGTCGCCCTGGGGTGTTTGGGGTGCTCTCGGTAGTTGCAGCGGGAGTGAAGCGGTTAGCGTGCAATAGTTCACGGCTAACCCAAAATGAGCACTCGTTAACGTCAATTCTTGGGCTAACCGAGAGAACGGCGGTTAACGCATCGGATGGAGCGAAGCATTCTTATTTTGCACGTATGTTGTGAAGGTTTTTTCGGTTACGAAGTGCGAGCCCGAAAATTAACTGAGTTTCGAGACTATGCTGCGGAGTCCAGTTACGGCTTGTTTGTCTCCTAGAAGAATCAAAGAAGATTCGTGAGGCCAAGAAATGTCACAAGCCACAACCCCTTGTTTGGGATTGAGAGTCGGAATACTTTTGATCGCTGTACTGATGGCTGGATGTGGTTCGCGAGGCCCTAAATTGGGTGCAGTGAAGGGGAGAGTCACCATGGACGGTCAACCCTTGTCGAAAGTCATTGTGACGTTTGTCCCAGCGAGTGGCGGAATCTCATCGTCCGGTGTCACCAATGAACAGGGGGAGTATGAGCTTGCCTGTCCTCTGGGGCGAGGCGCTGTCATTGGTCAACACCGGGTTTATGTGCAATCCCAACCGGCAACTGTTTCTGGTGACGCTATTGTGCCGGACGAAGATGACCCGTCGTATCGTCCAGATCCGTATGCGAGCGTCCGTGCTCCGGAGTTTTTGGAAAAGATTCCCGCCCGTTACAACACTCAATCCCAGCTCGTGTATGAAGTTAAATCGGGTACGAATGTCATTGATCTGGCATTGACCTCTCAACCTTGAACTTCAAGTGGTAGGCTGTTACGGTCGAGGCAGGGATTCGTTGCAGGCTGGAGACGGGCAACTCCAAGCATAGGCACCAATATTAGGTTAAACGGGACTGTTCGTGGACGTTAGATGAGGCTTACGAAGAATAGGTTAATCGTTTCATGGCCGTGCAAGATGTTCTTTCTAGCAGCAAGTTTAACACCGTGGGACTCCGCTTCGTCTGGAGAATGGCAATCGTATTGTTACTCTGTCATTTTCCCGGTATTAATGAGGGACTTGCAGATGTCCGATGGACCGTGAAAACCAGCCGTCAGGCTGAACTGCCGGTGCCGAATTTTGGAGCGGAACAAACCTGCTGCATTGTTTTGGATATAGATAACGACGGCATTGATGATTTTGTTATTGGCGAGCGTACAAAGGCCCCGGCTTTGGTATGGTACAAGTGGAATGGCAAAGGTTGGTACCGTTATGTCATTGATAGTGAACCACTTCCATTGGAGGCTGGTGGTGCCGTTTGTGATATTGATGGCGACGGTGATCTCGATATTGTTTTTGGGGAGGACTATCGTGGGAACAGAATCTGGTGGTGGGAAAACCCGGCCCCAGCTTTCGGAAAGCCATGGAAGCGGCGAATCGTCAAGGATTTTGGGGAGCGACAGCACCACAACCAAGCATTTGGTGATTTTCTCGGAATGGGGCGACCTCAATTGGTGAGTTGGAATCAAAAGGCAAAGGCGCTGTTACTTTTCAAAATACCGGATGATCCAAAGAGTGTTGAGCGCTGGGATGCTCTGACTATCTATCGTTGGTTTACGGGACCGCAACGCGAGGGTTTTCCCAATAAGCCGGTGGATGTGGATCTAGACGGGAAAGTCGATATTGTAGGCGGTGGACGATGGTTCAAGCACATTGGAGGTGACCGATTTGAAGAGCGGGTGATCGATGAGCGGATGGCGTGCACGCAGTGTGCGGTCGGCCAATTGGTTGAAGGTGGTTGGCCAGAAGTTGTGTTTTCACCTGCCGAAGAGAGCGGGACGGCTCGCTGGTACACATGGGATGGCCAGGCGTGGATTGCGCACGATTTGGGCTTTGTTCGGAATGGGCACACCTGTCAAATCGAGGATTTCGATCAGGATGGACACCTGGATATTATGATCGGCGAGATGGGCATGCCCGGTGCGGGAGACGATGCCAAAATATACATTTGGTATGGCGACGGAGCGGGGAAATTTCGCCAAACGGTTGCGATCCATGGTCTAGCCATTCATGAAGGCAAAATTGGCGACTTCAACGGTGATGGCCGTCCCGATATCGTGGTGAAGCCTTACAGCCATCGTGCCCCGCGACTAGATATTCTCCTCAATTCAGGAGTTGTGGACCTGCCCCTCGACCAATGGCGGAAGGTTGAGATCGGCAAATTACCCCATCGATCCATTTTCGTGAACGTAGCGGATTGCAATGGAGATGGTTTGATGGATCTAATTTGTGGCGCCTGGTGGTGGGAAAACCCGGGTCTCGAGGGTGGCTCATGGTCCATGCATAAGATTGGAGCACCCCTTTTCAATTTGGCGACGGTTTACGACTTCGATGGTGATACTCACCTTGATGTTTTGGGCACTAAAGGCAAAGGGAGCGAGGCGAATCGGGAGTTTGTCTGGGCAGCCGGCGATGGTCGCGGGACGTTTCAAATCTTTGATAATATCGCTTATGCCGGGGGTGGAGATTTTCTACAGGGTTGCTCGGCTGCGTATTTCCCCGAAGGTCTCAGAGTGTTTCTCTCGTGGCACAGAGCCGGTGGAGGGATTCATGCATTAGCCGTTCCTTCTGAGCCACGTCAGGTGACTTGGAACTCGTATCTGATCAGTGAGACAGTCAGCACGCCGCCGCAGGGAGAAGACCTTGCGATGGGAGATATCGACAACGACGGAGATTTGGACATCCTTTTGGGTGACAAGTGGCTTCGAAATGACAATGGTAGTTGGACGACGGTCAAGTTAGGAGACATCGCAGATGGCGAACCCGATCGGTGCCGCTTGGCCGACATCAATTGTGACGGAAGGCTCGATGCCGTGGTCAGTTTGGAAAACGGGACTGCCGTTTACTGGTTCCAGCAATTGGATGACCCGGCTGCCCTCTGGAGACGAATCCAACTGGGCACGGTTGTAGGTCAGGGATTCAGCATGGATGTGGCTGATTTTAATGCCGATGGTTACCCGGATGTGGTGGTCGGCGAGCACGCAGGAAAAGCGGTGAATCGGATCATCATCTTCGAAAACCCTGGTGATAAATCATTAGATTCTGGTAACCCGTGGAATGCGATTGTCATAGATGAGGGGCCTCGCGAACAGATTGATCACCACGATGGTACGTTAGCCTATGACTTGGATCGAGATGGCGATTTGGATGTCGTGTCCATCGGCTGGCACAACCCGATCATTTGGATTTACTGGAATGAGGCGATCTCCCGGAAGTAATTCGTCAGTCAATCTGCCTTTTTCGGTTTGGCCCTTTTTCAGGACTAGCTAGAGGATTTTCCACTGGTCTAAAGAAGTTTCTTCCGTGTAGAAAGGGATGGGAAGTGTTGGCAAAATCTCGGTTAAGCTTGTATCTTGCCTTCACCCTGTTTTTGCAATCGCTTGTGTGGGCTCAACAGATTCGCTCGCTGCCCCGACCGGGCGACGTGTACAAGGAGTTTGTCTTCCACACTGTCGGTGATCGGCCATGGCGCGTAACGAATCCTCAGGCCCGCGATACCGGTGCCAAGAAATACCTGCCTAATCCTATTTGGGAACTTGAAATCGACGACCTGGAGGGCGCGATCCGCGCTGAAGCGCTGCTTGATCGGTGGGGTGGCCACCTGGATACGACCAACCCGAGAATTCGTTTTAATGGTCACGACTGGCTGACTATTCCTCCCCCATTGGGGCGAGATGGAAAAGGGTTACCAGAGGATTATTACTTTCAGGATAACCCAGTCATTCCAGTCCCATTGGAGCATCTGATCCTAGGCAAGAATGTGATTGACGGTACCTGCGACCACAAGGAACGCGAAGGCTGGGGCCAGTGGGGAATGTATTCACTGACACTGCGGGTGTACTACAACCCGGTCGTCAAGCCGCGCGTTCTTGGACGCATTGTTTCGCCCCAATCTGGTGAGGTGTTGGGAGAAAATCCAGACATTCTGCTACAAATTGATGAAAACCAGGTCGATCGTGTGGACGTGTTTGCATGGTATGACGGTTATGACGAAAACGGCGATGGTCGTTTTCTCGATTGGCATGGGGGATGGTTTAAACCTTATCGGGACGAGCCGGCAGAATGGCAGGACCACGTAGGCACATTGACTGCACCACCATTTCGGATCGTATGGAACACCCGATGGGTCCCTGATCAGCCGATGGGGCAGATTCGCCTGACCGCTCGCGTGCGTCACACATCCGGTGTTTGGTCGGTAATTGACGAGGTCACCGAATTATCCCTTCGTCGTCCCAGAGAGCGCGTCATCATGTATCGCACGACAGATTTGCCAGCTCGCTTCGGAGTTCGTGTGGGCCAGCGTCGATCGTGCGTGATTGAGCTTCCGCAGGATTACGAACCGGAATCAGTTGTGGAAGCAAGTCTGCATTATCGAACATGGCATGGTTGGGACAAGCACCACGCCCCGTATAAGTTGAACGATTACCAGCACCCGCACGAAGGCAAAAACCACCACTACCATTATCACATTCACCTTATTCCACCCCAAGTGTTGCAACCCGGTGACAACTATTTTGAAGTGTATTCCGAGACAGATCATCACATGTTGGAAATACTCTGGCCAGGGCCAGCCCTGATCATTCGTTATAAGCTCTAATGCCCTTTCCAGTTGAACAGTTTCGCGCGTTTTAGGCTGCTGCGCGGCGAGCCGATGTCGTGTTTCTCCGTAAGCACGATCGCCAGGGCTCGACGGCTATCGCGCGGCGGCCGTTGCGCCAGGCCAAATACCTCCGGATGGCTTGCTCCTGTTCTTCGTAACTCTGATAGTCGCTGTTGTCCAAGGCAAACTTCTTCAGCCCCACAAACTGGCACTCGATCCGATACAGCCATGACGCATTGGACGGGGTGAGGTAAAACTTCACATTGTTCGCCCGGCCCACGCCCAGACCTTTTCCTTCAGATGGGGACTGTAGTTGTCCATCACGATGTGTAACACTTCCCTCCGGGGATAACGCCGCCGGAGCCACTGAAGAAATCGCAGGAACTCGATCCAGGTTTTCCGGCTGTAGAACCGGCCCAACAACGTGCCCGTTTCCAGGTCGTAGGCCGCCAGGAAATGGCGAAC
>FWWL01008493.1_pt1 | contig 13119 bp, 9 predicted proteins | sample 2228331 | NCBI WGS metagenome assembly FWWL01 (sample SAMEA103939775, study PRJEB20133) | metagenome | reverse complement strand
CAATGCGCCCCGAGGTCATCCGTCCGGCTGGCCCAGATGTCGGGGTTGCCGGAGCGAGAGGATTGCCAGACGAGCCACACGGCCCCGTCCCAGGTGCGGGCCAAGGCGGGGGCCACATCTTCCCTGGAGTGTGAATGGAGCACACTGGGGGGCGACCACACGCCGTCCCGCCCCGTGGTCACGGAGAGGTCCAAGTTGCCCCCGCACTCCGCGCTCCAGACGACCATCCAGCGCCCATCGGACAGTTCCACGGCGGAAGGGTCCCGGTCCAGGCAGGGGGACGCGGTCACACGCACAGGGTCCGACCAGCCTGTCTCCGCCCCAGGCGGGAGCTCTGTGTACCAGATGTCGGCGTTGCCGGAGCGGGTGGAACTCCAAAAGAGGAGCAACCGTCCGTCGGAGAGGCGGAGGAGCCACGGGTTGGTATCACCTGAAGGGTGGGAGGCCACAGGGTAAGGAGCGACATCCGGACCCGCAAGGGGCAGGGCCCAGGCTGCAGGAGAGAGGGCCAGGGTGAGGACAACGAGGGCCGTTACTGGTAGGCTGAGTTGGAAGGGCCGTCTGGTCCCGGGCTGCAGCAAGGAGCCGCTCCTTGATGTCGGTGGTCCAAGGCGCAACGCGTGGCAAAATTATAGCACACCCGCGCCTTGGTGACAAATCGTTATGGCTAATGGCCGATGGCTAATGGCTAATGGCCAATTTGATGTGTTGGCCCGCTACGGGCCCCAAGCAATTGACAGACACACCCGTTCTGGTATAATACCTCCGCTCCCAGGAGGGGTCCCCGGTGGGTGCTGTTGACGAGATCAAAGAGCGCCTGGACATCGTAGAAGTTATCTCCGCCTATGTGCCCCTCAAGAAGGCTGGTCGGAACTACAAGGGCCTCTGCCCCTTCCACAGTGAAAAGACCCCTTCCTTCGTGGTCTTCCCCGAGACGGGCACATGGCACTGCTTCGGCGCGTGCGGCACGGGAGGCGACCTTTTCACCTTCATCATGCGCAAGGAGAACATGACCTTCGGCGAGGCGCTGCGCTTCCTGGCAAACAAGGCCGGGGTGACGCTGGAACCTCCCTCGGAGCGCAAACGGGCCGAGGATGCCCAGCGGCAGCGGCTCCTGGAGGTCCTGCACTCCGCTACCTTGTACTACCACAACCTTCTCCTCCACGCGCCCGCAGCCCAGGCCGCCCGAGAGCACCTTGCTCGGCGCCACTTGGAACCGCATACCTGGCAGCAGTTCCAGTTGGGATACGCGCCGGGGGAGTGGCGCGCCCTCTCCTCCTACCTCTTGGACAAGGGATATCCCCTGGAGGACCTGGTCGCCGCCGGTCTGGCGGTCGTCCCGGAAGGCCGGGAGGGGTATTACGACCGCTTCCGCCACCGCCTCATCATCCCCATCCGGGACCGGCGTGGGCAGGTGGTGGCCTTTGGCGCCCGGGCCCTGGACCCAGGACAAGAGCCCAAGTACCTCAACTCGCCCCAGAGCCCCCTCTTTGACAAGGGCCGGCTCCTCTTCGGCCTGGATTCGGCCTGGGAGGCCATCCGAGCCACCGGCAGGGCCGTGATCGTGGAAGGGTACATGGACGTCCTCATGGCTCGGCAGCACGGCATAGACAGCGTGGTGGCCACCATGGGCACCGCCCTCACCGAGGCCCACCTGGGCCAACTGGCACGCCTGGCTCCCAGGATCGTGCTGGCCATGGACGCCGATGAAGCGGGCAACCAGGCCACCCTCCGCGGTCTCAACCTCGCCCGAGAGACCATGCGCCGCCGGACCGTCCCCGTCCTCACCCCCACGGGGCAGGTCCGCTTTGAGGAGCGATTGGACCTGGATCTGCGCATCCTCGCCCTGCCCCCGGGACGCGACCCAGACGAAGTCATCCACGAAGACCCCGAAGCCTGGGAACGGCTGGTGGAGGCTGCCGTCCCCGTGGTGGAGTACTATTTCCAGGTGGCCCTGGCGGGCCTGGACCTGACCCAGGCCCAGGACAAGTCCCGGGCGGTGAAGGCCCTGACGCCAATCCTCCGCGACCTGGGCGATGAGGTCCAGCGGGAACACTACATGCAGCGGCTGGCACGGCTCCTGCAGGTGAGCGAACAGGCCATCCGCGCCGAGATGCGCCGCGTGCCTCGGCGGGCGGCGCGGCCCACCGAACCGGACGAGGAACGTGCGCCAACCAAGCGCGCCGGCCTCCCCGGTCCCGAAGAACTCTTCCTGGGCTACCTGGTGACCTACCCCCACCTCCTTCCCAAGGTGGACCGCTACATGCGGGAAGAACTGGCAGCGGAGCCCCTCTCCGAGGAGGATTTCCAAAGGGCCGAGAACCGCTTCGTCTTCTCGGCCCTGGCCAGCGGGATGTACGCAAACCCGCCGGTGGAAGGATGGGAGATGGCCTTGGACCCGGACCTCCAGGCCCACGCCGAGCGTCTGCGGGAGGCCCTGGAGCAGGTCCCTCCCATGCCCGAGGAACTGGTGGAGCAGGACGTAGTGGATTGCGCTCTGCGCCTCCGCAAGCGCAACCTGAAGCGGTCTGTAGAGCAGTTGCGGTACCTCCTGGAAGATCCCAGCGTGTTGGAAGGCCCTCAGCGCCTGGTCTTGATGCGGCGCATCAACGAGCAGAACCTGGCGCTGGGGCGCCTGGACAAGGCTCTGGAGGCCCGCTCCCAGCGAAGCCGCTGGCCGGCCGTGGAGCCAGAGGGTCGTCCTCCTCCGTAGCCCCCTGGAGTGGAGGCCCACAGGTTTCCACCCAATAGGGGCCAGGCCGTGCTTCTCCATCCCAAGAGCACGGTGTTGGGTCGTGTTCCCCGGGGCCGTTGGGCGGGGATCCAGGACGGAAAAGGGGGCACATCTGTGACCAAGGAACCCACCTTGTCCCGCCGTTCCACCCGAAGGCAGCCTCGGAGGACCGGGCACAGACCCGCGCCCGGAGATGAGCTCCCCACCCCGAAGGAGGGGCCCTCTCCCGATCCCCGGCGCAGCGAAAGGACCGACGGAATAGGCGCCGAGGCCCAGAGCGACCTCTTCCACGTCTACCTCCAGGAGATCGGGCAGGTGCCGCTCCTGGGGCCCGAACAGGAGAAGGAACTGGCCCGTGCCATCAAGGAGGGCCGTCGGGCCCTCAAGCGGCTCCAGGAGGACGATCCAGAGGGCGAGGAGCGCGAGAGGCTCAGGACCCTGGTCCAGCAGGGGAAGCAAGCCGAACGGAAACTGGTCCAGGCCAACCTACGCCTGGTGGTGAGCGTGGCCCGGCGCTTCGTGGCAAGCGGGCTGCCCTTCTCGGACCTGGTCCAGGAGGGCAACTTGGGCCTTCTTCGGGCAGCCCAGAAGTACGATCCGGACCGGGGGTACCGCTTCAGCACTTATGCCACGTGGTGGATCCGCCAGGCTATCAGCCGTTACATCGCCGACCATGCCCGGACCATCCGCATCCCGGCCCACATGGTGGAAACCCTCTCCCGCCTGAGCCGGGCGCAGAGGCGAATGGCCCAGGCCTCGGGGGAGGAGCCGACGCTGGAGCAGTTGGCCTGCGCCATCGGCCTCCTCGCCGAGGAAGACCTGGAAACCTTAGAAGAGGCCAGCAAAGAGGGCAAGGACCTGCCTCCCGACCTGGCGGTGCGCCGGCGGAGAGCCCTCCTGAAGATGCGCCGTATCTTGCGGGCCTCTCAGGACGCAGTCTCCCTGGAACTGCCAATGGGGTCCGAACAGGAGGGCTCCCTGGCGGAACTCCTCACCGATGAGAACGTGGAAGCCCCTGTGGAGACGGCCTCCCGGCACATCTTGAGAGAGCAGGTGGAGGGGGTCCTGGAGGAACTCTCGGAGCGGGAACGGAAGGTTCTGGAGATGCGCTTCGGCCTTCTGGATGGCCAGACCTACACCCTGGAGGAAGTGGGCAACGCCCTGGGGGTCACCCGAGAGCGCATCCGCCAGATTGAGGCCAAGGCGCTGCGCAAATTGCGGCACCCTCACCGCCGCCGTAAACTCAAGGATTTCCTGTGAGGAGGAGAACCGTGCTCATCAACCAGGAACGCTGTACCCGGTGTGCCCTGTGCATCACCATCTGTCCCGTGGGCGCGATCGTGGGCGATAGGGCCACCAAGCAGATCGTGGTGGACCAGGAGCGGTGCGTGGAGTGCAACGTCTGCTACCGCTCCAGGATCTGCCCGGAGGATGCCTTCGTCCTCCCGACCCTGACTTGGCCGCGCAGCGTGCGGGGCGTCTTCAGCGACCCGGTCCAGGTGCACAAGGAGACCCGTATCCCCGGGCGCGGCACCGAGGAGATGAAAACCAACGACGTGACCGGCCGCTTCAAGCGGGGCCAGGTGGGCATCGCCATTGAGTTGGGCCGGCCAGGCACATCCACCTCCTTCCGAGATGTGCAGAAGGTCGCCCAGGTCTGCGCCCGCCACGGCGTCACCTTTGAGCCCCAGAACCCTGTCACCTTCCTCATGGTGGACCGGACTCAGGGCCTCCTCAACCCGGAGGTGCTGGACGAGCGGGTCCTCTCGGCCATCATTGAGTTTGAGATAGACCAAGCCAAGGCCCCGGCCCTCCTGCGGGACCTGCGGGCCGTGAGCCAGGAGATTGACACCGTCTTCAGCCTCAACGCCTGCCAACTGGTGGAACCGGATGGCTCGGTCCCCATGCTCCAGATGCTTCGGGAGGAAGGCTTCCATCCCTCCCCCAACGGCAAGAACAACGTGGGCCTCGGGAAGCCCCCCTACGACTTCTTCGGCAAGGAGGCGTGACATGTCCCACACGTTGCACCGCCTCGGAACCCCTGAAAACCTTCGGCAGGACTTCGTCGTCTTCGCCATGTCGGCCAAGGGGATCAACGAGAAGGGCTCCGCCCCCAAACTGCGGCGCTTCTTGGAGATGGCCCTGGCCTACAACCCGGTCAACTACGGGGACATGAAGACGGGGAACCAGTTCACCCATTCCCTGGAGGCTATCTTGGACGGCATCCAGGACGTGTCCATCGTCCATGCCGTCTTCACCGACGAGGAGCCAGTCGCCCGCCTCCTGCAGGACCTGGCGCGGGAGGACCTGGGCGTCTCGGTGGTAGTCTCAGGCCTCTTTGACCGAGTGGGCGAGTGCGCCCGCCAGGCCGGGCTGCGCCAGCACACGGTGGAGTACTCCTTGGGCATCTGGGGCCGCACCGACCTCCTGCCGGACAAGGACATCCTCCAGGTAACCACCATGTGCGGGCACGGGATGGTCTCGGCCCGCCTCGTGCGCCGCCTGGTGAGCGAGATCAAGAGAGGGAGGACCACACCGGAGGAGGCTGCGAAGACCCTAGCCTACCAGTGCGTCTGCGGGGTCTTCAACCCCGTACGGGCGGCGCGGCTCCTGGCCCTCATGGCCGAGGAAGGGTTCTCTGGCGCGCCGCCCGCGCCCGGACAGACAACGGCATAGAGGAGGATGCACCATGGCTGAACCCTTCTACGGCTACGCAGGCGCAGTCCTGCGGGTGGACCTCACCCGCGGCCACGTGACGACGGAACCGCTGGATCCAGCCTTCGCCCAGAAGTGGGTGGGTGGCACTGGCTTCGGGGCGCGCATCCTGTGGGAGGAGGTGCCCGCAGGGGTGTCCTGGGACAACCCGGAAAACCGCCTCATCCTGGCCTCCGGCGTCCTCGGGGGGACCCGCGTGGGCGGCTCTGGCACCTTCTCCGCCGTCTTCAAGGGGCCCATGACCAACCTGGCCGGGGCCACCCAGGCCAGCGGCTTCTTCGGCGCGTACCTGCGCCTCTCGGGAGTGGATGCCGTGGTGATCCGCGGGGCTGCCCCAGAGTGGTGCTACCTTTACATCCACGACGGCACCGCCGAACTGCGGGATGCCCGCCACCTCCTGGGCAAGGACACCTGGGAGACCGAGGAAGCCATCGCCCAGGACCTGGGCCTTCCGCCCAACCGAGTGAGCGTCTTCAGCATCGGGCCGGCCGGCGAGCAACGGGTGCGCTTCGCCGCCCTGGTGGGCGACCACGGCCACGTCGCCGCCCACAACGGTGTCGGCGCGGTCTTCGGAGCCAAACGCCTCAAGGCCGTGGCTGTGGCCCGCGGGACTCGCCAGGTGCCCGTCTACGACCGCGACCGCCTGGCCGAGGCCGCAGAGCGCCTCTTCCAGCATGCCTCCACCAAGTTCGCCGGCGGCACGGTCTACCAGTACGGCACCGGTGGGCTCCTGCCCGGCATCCACGCCACTGGCATGCTGCCGGTCAAGAACTACACCACCAGCGTCTTCCCAGAGTACGAGAAGATCTCCGGCCAGTACCTGCGCACCCACTTTGAAATCCACCCTCACCCCTGCTGGGCCTGCCGGGTGGCCCATGTCAAGATGGTGCGGGTGACGGAAGGCCCCTACGCCGGGTACGAGGGCGAGGAGCCGGAGTACGAATGCCTGGCGGCCTGGGGCTCCCAGATCGGGAACGCGGACCCTGGGGCCGTGGTCTTCCTCTCCAACCTGACCGACCGCCTGGGGCTGGACGCCAACGAGTCCAGTTGGGTGGCTGGGTGGCTCATGGAGTGCCGCGAGAAGGGGATCCTCTCCCCCGCGGACCTGGACGGCTTGGACCTGACCTGGGGGAACGTAGAGGCAGTGGCGGAACTCCTGCGCAGGATCGCCCGGCGGGAGGGGTGCGGCGACTGGCTGGCCGAAGGGGTCATGCGGGCATCCCAGCGCGTGGGGGGCGAAGCGCCGAACCTGGGCATCTACACCCTCAAGGGAGCCAGCCCCCGCAGCCACGACCACCGCGGCCGCTGGTACGAACTCCTGGATACCTGCCTCTCCAACACCAGCACCATTGAGGCCAGTTTTGGCGCGCCGCCGGACCTGCCCGGCGCCCCCAAGTTGACGGAACCTTTCAACCCGGACCAGGTCTCCACGGTCAACGCTGTGACCGGCGGCTGGCGCCAGTTTGAGGACTGCCTGAGGGTCTGCCGGTTCTGCTCCACCGACCCCGTAGCCGTGGTGGACTGCGTGAATGCCGTGGCCGGCTGGAACCTGACCACCGACGACGCCCTGGAGATCGGCCGGCGGGTCATCAACCAACTGCGGGCCTTCAACTTCCGGCACGGGCTGGACCCGGCGCTGGAAGCCCCGGCCCCGCGCTACGCCTCGCAGCCGGTGGACGGGCCCGCGGCTCGCTACCACTTCGCCGCCCATTTCCTCCAGATGAAGCGGAACTACTGGGAGAAGATGGGCTGGGATGTGGAGACAGGCAAGCCCCTCCCCGAGACGCTCACGCGCCTGGGCCTTGCCGACCTCATCCCCGAACTGTGGCCGGAGGGGTAGGGACGACCTCCCCCCAGATGTCACGCCGCAAGCGTGACCTACTGCCAGAAAGGTAGAAAGGTAAGGCACGCCCCCTGGCGTGCCAAAGCAGGAGGGTGGTCATGCCCGAAGACCTGAGACGGCGTCTGTACCTCCTCGCCTCCTGGGTGCTCCTTGTGCTCCTCCACAACGCCATCCACGAGAGCGTGCACTACCTGGCCGCCCGTCTGGCCGGTGAGACCGTGCTGGAGTTCCGCTTCCTGACCAATGGGTGGGGCACAAGCCAGGTGATCTACGCCATGCCAGCGGCCGAACGGGTAGGGCTGCATTGGCTGGCCATTGCCTGGACTCCCGCCCTCGTCACTGTGCTCATCGGCTGCGCCATCTACGGCACCTGGCGCCGGTGGTGGTCGCATCGGCAGTGGGCGAACTCCCTCCTCTGGTACGCCGGGGTGATTTTCTTGTGCCTGGACCCGTTCTACTTCAGCATCCTTTCCCTCTTCATCGGCGGAACCGATGTGGATGCCGTTCATGCGGTGGGCTGGTCCCCTTGGCCAGTGCGGCTAGCGGCCCTCGCCATCCTCGCTGGGGGCATCTGGCTCTTGGTCCGTTGGTGGCGCGAGGCCAAAGCCCTGTCGCAGCGGTCCGGCCTACTCGCTGGCCAATCTTAGGGAAAGGACAAGCATCCTGGCGTGCCAAAGAGGTCACGCTTGCAGCGTGACCTCTGTCTCTGCCTCCCCCTCAGAACCCCTCCAACCGGCTCAGGTCGGCCAGGCCCTTGGGGAGGTCCGCCACTTCCTGCACGAGGGCCAGGCGGTTCTGGCGGAGGAGCGGATCCTCGGCCATGACCAACACGTCGTCGAAGAAGCGGGTGATGGCCGGCACCATCCTCTGGAAGGCCCGCAGGAAGCCATCCACGGAAGGGGGTGTGGGCATCGCCTCTCGGCACCGCAGGAGGGCCTGGTAGAGGGCCTCCTCGGCCGGGTCCACGAAGCGGCCGGGGTCCAGGGTATAGCGTTCCCCCACAGGCCGCACGATGCGCACGCAACGGGCATAGGCCTGGAGCGTCTCGGGCCAGTCGGGCCGCTCCACCCAGCGGCTCAGTTCCTGCACCCCTTGGAAGGCAGGCCAGGGGTTGTCGCCCTGCTCCGCCAGGACTGCATCCACCACGTCGTAGCGGTACCCCTCGTCCAGGAGGTAGGTCCGCAGCCGTCCCACCACGAACTCCAGGGCCGCCTCCCGGTCCGCCTCGTCCGCAGGGACGGGGAGCCCCTCCGCAGCCCAGATCAGGGCTTCCCGCAGGGAAAGGGATACCTGGCGGTGGATGAGGATGAGGACCAGGCCCAGGGCCGCCCGGCGCAGGCCGTACGGGTCGGCCGAACCAGAGGGGGCAAGCCCCACGGCGAAGAGCCCCGCCAGGCTGTCCAGACGGTCGGCCAGGCCCACCACCCACCCCGGCCGGCTGTCGGGCAGTCGGTCGCCGGCGAAGCGGGGCAGGTAGTGCTGGAAGATGGCCTCGGCCACCGCCGGATCCTCGCCCGAAAGGCGGGCGTACTCGCGGCCCATGAACCCCTGGAGCGAGGTCATCTCTATCACCATCTGAGTGGCCAGGTCCGCCTTGCACAGGTGCGCCGCCCGCTGGGCCACTCGCCGCTCCTCCGGGGAAAGGCCCAGGCGCTCGGCCAGGAGCGGGACCAGCCGTTCCAGCCGCTGCACCTTCTCCCACATGGAGCCGAGGCGCTCCTGAAAGGTGAGGGTGCGCAGCCGCTCGTTGAAGGCCTCCAGCGGCTTGCGGCGGTCCGCCTCGTAGAAGAATTTGGCGTCGGCGAAGCGCGCCCGCAGCACCTCCTCGTTCCCCTCGCGCACGAGGTCCAGATGCCCGTGGTCGCCATTGCGCACGGCCACGAAATAGGGGAGCAACCCATCCTCTTTCGGCCGCGCCACGGGGAAGAAGCGCATGTGCTTGCGCATCACGCTGACGAGGACCTCGCGCGGGAGTTCCAGGTACTCCGGGGCGAAGCGGCCCAGGAGCGCGGTGGGCTGTTCCACCAGGTGGGTGACCTCCTCCAGCAGGGCCGGGTCCTCGGGGATCACGCCCCCAACCTCCTTGGCCAGGGCTATCGCCTTCTCCCAGATGCGGGCCTTCCGTTCCTCCGGGCGGACCACGATCCCCTGCTGCGCCATGGTCTCCAGGTAGTCGCTGGCGCGGGCCAGGCGCACCTCTGGCGAGCCTAGAGGGCGCAGCCCCCGGGTGGTGCGGCCGCTCTGCACCCCAGCGTAGGAGAAGGGGATGACCTGCTCGCCCAGGAGGGCCACCAGCCAGCGGATGGGCCGGGAAAAGGCCACACCGCTTGCGTTCCAGCGCATGGAGCGCTCAAAGCGCAGCCCGGCAACGGTCCTCTCCAGCACCCCCGGCAGGACTGCCGTGGCCGGCTGCCCTTCCACCACCTTGCGGGCCACCACGTAGGCCTTCTCGCACTTCTTCCGCACCTGGAGGGATTCCACCGGCACACCCTGGCTGCGGGCAAACCCCAGAGCCGCGGCCGTGGGGTTCCCCTGGGCGTCAAAGGCCACCGTCGCGGGCGGCCCTTGCACCTCCTCCACCGTCTCCTCCTGGCGCGGCGAAAGGCCGCGCACAAGGACGGCCAGCCGTCGGGGCGTTCCCAGCACCTCCAGGCCCTCGTATCGGAGGCGCGCCTCCGCCAGCAACGTGGGCACCAGGTCCCTCAACTGCGATAGGGCCGAGGCCAGGTCCGTAGCCGGCAGTTCCTCCGTGCCGACCTCCAGCAGGAGGTCTTCGGGCCCGGCAGGGGGCTGGGGGGCAGGCTCCTGAGCCTCCACGGGCCGCAGCGCGCCCTTGAGGGCCGGGAACCGCTTGAGGAAGGGGTACCCCAGTTGCCGCCGCTGCTCCAGGTACGCCGCGGCCACCTCTCGGTACAGGTCCCGCATGCGGGCGAAGTAGAGGGCCCGCTCCGTGACGCCGATGGCTCCCCGCGCATCCAGGATGTTGAAGGTGTGGGAGCATTTGAGGACGTAATCGTGGGCCGAGATGACCAGGCCGTGGGCCAGGGCGTTCCTGGCTTCCTCCTCAAACAACTGGAACATGCGGGCCAGGCGGTTCACATCGGCGTAGTCCAAGTTGTAGCGGCTGTGCTCAATCTCGGCCTGGAGGTTCACGTCGCCGTAGGTGATGTCGTCGGTCCATGTGATGTCAAAGAAGGCCTGCACCCCCTGAAGGGGCATGGCAATCCGCTCCAGGCCGTAGGTGATCTCCACTGCTACCGGGTCCAGAGGTACCCCGCCGGCTTGCTGGAAGTAGGTGAACTGGGTGATCTCCTGACCATCCAGCCAGACCTCCCAGCCCAGCCCCCAAGCCCCCAGCGCGGGCGACTCCCAGTTGTCCTCCACGAAGCGGATGTCGTGCTCCCGCAGGTTGATGCCCAGGGCCTGGAGGCTCTGGAGGTACAGTTCCTGGGGGTTGCCAGGGTCTGGCTTGAGGATGACCTGGTATTGGTAGTGCTGTTGCATGCGGTTGGGGTTCTCCCCGTAGCGGCTGTCGTCCGGCCGCACGGAGGGCTCCACATAGGCCACGTTCCAGGGTTCCGGCCCCAGGACGCGCAGCACGGTGGCCGGGTTCATCGTCCCCGCGCCCACCTGCACGTTGTAGGGCTGCCAGATCAGGCACCCCTGATCGGCCCAGAACCGTTCCAGGCGCATGATGATTTCCTGGAAGGTGAGGGGTCGCTCGTCAGTTCCCTTCTTCACCTTGCCCTTCCTCCTGAGAGGATGACGCTCTGGGCAGGCGGGTGAGGATGACACCCGCCAAGGTCAGAGCCGCCCCCAGCCATTGGAGGCCGCTGAAACGCTGCCCCAGCCAGAGCCAGTCCACCAGGGCTGTGACCACCGGGGGCAGCGTCCCGTAGACCGCGGTCCTCGTGGGCCCCAGGTTTCGGACCGCCACGTTCCAGATCATGTACGAGATAGCGATGGCGAAGAGGCCGGAGAAGAGGGCCACGGCCAGGGGTGCCCAGCCGACCTGGCTCCAGTCCTCCTGGGCCGCCCGGGGCAGGCTCAGGAGGATGAGGGGCCACACTCCCAGGACCACGGCGAGCACCGCCGTCCGCAGGGCCCCGTGGCGCTGGATCAGGGGGCGCATCCCAAGGGTGTAGAGGGCCCAGGTGGCGCAACCGCACAGAACCAAGAAGTCCCCCAGGAGGCTCGCCCCGCCGAAGGCCAGGGCCTCCCCCTTCCCAACGACCAGGAGGGCGATGCCTACGAAGGCCGAGAAGACCCCCAGCCATCCCAGCCGGCCCACCTTCTCCAGGCCCAGCAACGAGCCGAAGAGGGCCACCTGCACTGGAGAGGTGGAAAGCATCAGGGAGGCGTTGCTGGCCGTGGTCCGCTCCAGGCCGAAGATGAAGAACAGTTGGTACCCGGTGTTGCCCACCAGGCCCAGGGCCATGAGTTTCCACAGGTCGCGGCCCGTGCCCCGCAGACTCACCCCCATGAGGAGGGCCATGAGGGGCATGGCCACCGTGGCTGTGGCCATACGCAGGGCGTTGAAGATCAGGGGGTCCACCCCGGCGATGGCCGACTTGACCAAGGGGTAGTTGATGCCCCAGGTGAGGGCGACGAAGACCATGCCCAAGTCAGCACGGCTGATGCCGTGCCGGAGGGCCAGGCTGTGTCGGACTGGACGGGATGTGACGCTCACGCTTGCCTCTCCCAAAGGCCCCGGGCCGGGCTCACTCCGCCCGGCCGAGGAGCCAGTTGTAAAGGTCCAATGCCAGGGTGGGGTTGACCCCATCCTCGTAGATCAACTGTCCGGGCAGGGAGCCCGGTTCCACAGGGAAGATGAGCACGACCTCTGTGGATTCTCCTGGCGCCAGGTCCCTCTCCGTCAGGCCGTCCAGGGCCCGCCCGGTCTCCTCCACGCTCAGGGACTGGTGGTTCTCCCGCGTGTCCACCAGGGCGAAGGAGGCCGGGGCGAGGTGCAATGGCCCTGAACCGCGGTTCTCCATGCGCACCCGCATCCAGATGACCCCGTAGCGCACCCAGCCGGCCCGCAAGAGGGTCATCCCCACTGCGCCTGCGTCCATGCGGAGGCCGATCTCCACCGGTGGGAATTGGACCAAGGCTGCCTCTATGCGGGCCTGGGCCGTGGCCGTCTTCGCGGCGACGGCTGTGACGGTGGCCTGGGCGCGCCGCATCTGCTCTGTGGCCGTGGGTGCCCATGCCGGCACGGGCGTCCAGGTGGGCGGGAAAGTAGGCGGACGCCAGGGGGTTGGCGTGTCCAGCACCACGGGCCCCACCGGCCGCAGGTAGAGCCAGGCGGCGATGCCGAAGACCACCACCACCAAGGTCGCCAAGACGATGACGATTGCCCATTGCCCTTTGGTCATGGCACGCCTCCGCTAGTCGCCCCTACCACCCCGCTGCCTGCAGCGGCATCCCCTTCCCCCCGTTGGCGGGAAGGGACCGGGGATGGGGGAGGTCAATAGGCCCGGGCAAAGAGGACCACCTCCTGCGCCTCGCGGCCGCAGCGGATGCAGGTCCCCTTCTCCTCCGGCTGGTCAAAGGGGATGCAGCGGGACGTAGCCTTGGTCTCCTGGTTGATGGCGGCCTCGCACTCCGCATCGCCGCACCAAGGGGCCCGGGCGAACCCCTGCTGCACCACCTCGGTGAACTCCTCGTAGGTCTTGGGCTCCCAGGTGTGCTCATCCCGGAACTTCCGGGCCCGCTCCAGGAGGTCCCTCTGGATGACGGAAAGCATCTCCGCCACCCGCTCCCGCACCCCGGCCAGGGGCACAGCGTGCTTGCCGGCCTTGCCAGGGACGTCCCGGCGGGCCAG
>FWWL01008491.1_pt1 | contig 13125 bp, 7 predicted proteins | sample 2228331 | NCBI WGS metagenome assembly FWWL01 (sample SAMEA103939775, study PRJEB20133) | metagenome | reverse complement strand
GGAAGCTGCTTTAACCCGACTTCTTTCTAAAATGCTTCATAGACACCCCGCTGGATGAAGCGATAGAGGAAGTTTCTTGCTCTTCAACCTAACTCATACCTCTCTGAATGCACATTAGAAGAAGTTTCTTGCTCTACTACCTGCAGATACCCCGCTGAAACGAGCAATAGAGGAAGTTTCTTTCTCTACGGTCTTACGGATACCATCATGCATGCGCATTAGAGGAAGTTTCTTTCTCTAATGCTTTGTGGACATTTTATCTGCATTAACCTATTAATTAAAGCAATGGGAGCTCCTCCAATGCTAAAAAGGCTGCTCCGCAAATCAGGAGCAGCCTTCTTGCCGAATCATTCCACAAATTTTCTTTGGATCACAAACGAATAACATGTGGCTAGCCGCATGCAGCGCCGCACGAGCGCTTGGGATGCGCGCTCGTGCGACCCTCTTACACTAACTCATCCGCTGCTATTGAATATTATTTACAAGGACAAAGATCGGTCTTTCGCTTACATTTACGGTTACTTTGCCGGCGGTAATCGTCAGTGTCGACGGGACACCGTCTGTATCCCCATTGGCCATTGTAACCAATGTAGCCGTGCTCGGTGTTCCAGCCAAGGTTAACTGATAACTATTTACAGTTGTATTATTGGCAGTTGGACACCAGATGACGTAACCTCCGTTAGTGCCTGCCGCATTTTTAAATTTATAGATTCTCACATTACCATTACCCGAAGCAGGCTCACTCAAATAGTGCATACCCGTCAAGCGGTTCTTCAAAGTATAGACATAATACCAGGATATCTTCGGTACCCAGCCTGTCGCCACACTGCTAGTCAATCCGCTGGTATCAAACATCGTTGTACTTGCCGGATCAACATCCCTGAGCATAAACATGGCAGTTTTGTCGATACCCGCTGCTGCTGCCGCCAAGTAAGAGCGAACAAGCCAATCCGCCTGGACTTCATACTCCGATGTTGCACCTATGGCCGGTGCCCGTTGAACCGATGCCTGATGCGTATCATACCCGAATTCGGTGATCCACACTTCTTTCCCGGGCATGTAGGAATTGCGGTAGTCCGTGAATTTTTTCAGCTTCTCTTTCAATGAATCGGCTTCCGGACTAATTCCAACGCTTCCTGAAGTTTGATCCGATCCGTTGTTGCTGTAATGGTGAATGTTTATAACATCGAACGGCACGCTGCCACCGCGGTTATAATCCGCCCAGAACTTTAGCGATCTGATATACTCCAATTCAGGTCTGGCAAGTCCACCCATTACTAACTTGGCATTGGGGTCGGCATTCTTAACCCCGAATGTATTGCCCATATTTCCTTGATGGCCGTCGTAATCCGCACTCGCCATCGCCGCATATTCATACGGACTGAAATGGGTATCGCGATCCACCCACCAATTATCCTGCTCATTCCAATCCTCGAAATACGTCAGCGTATTTAAGCCCGTACTGCGCGGTTGGCCTGCCGCAAGCTTAAGTTTATTGTCAGCAACTACCGTGCTGCCATACCTTGCCGCATATTGATACATATGGTCTGCATGCTCGGCATAAGATGCCGGTACAAGCGGATCTTCGTTGGACGCCACCGGTTTATTGCCGAAAGCGGGCTCCAACCAACTGACAGCGCCTTGAATAGCCGGACTGACCGTGATTCCGCCAGTTTTTAAAGAGCTGTAGTAAGCATCAAAATTCCAGCCTCCACCGCCGGCATAGCTCGGATTAAACTTATTTGCATTGTTTGGATACCCCGGATAACCTGTGGCTATCGGACCAAACGGCCATATATCGCCTTCATCCCAGTTCCAATTGTGATATTCGCGGACAAATCCGGCTACTTGCATTTTTGCTATAGGATCATCGATAAATGCATTGATGCCAATCAGCTTATCCATGGTCGCAGGGGTAGGCACAGTCGGTGTCGGTGTTGGAGTCGGTGTGCCCTGGGCCGTGCCGTACAGCACAATTTCAGTAAAATTCATGCAGCAAGCGGTTGTTTTTAATTGGATATACCGTGTCGAGACAGATACAGGACGTGCGACCCAAACCGAGGTGGATGATAAGTTTTCGGTGAACTGCGTCGTCCAGCTGAACGGTGTTCCTGTAGAAACGGTAACTGCTGTGCCTCCCCAATCCGAATCATAGAAATACATATCCGTCAGGGTATAGGTTGTGCCCAGATCAATTACGGCGCTGGCCGGATAATAAGCGGCACTCCATGTAGTATCCCACTTTGTTACAGGGACACCTCCCGTTCCTGCTTTGGGGTCTCCGGATAAAGCTTGCTCATCTACAAGATTGGTCGCTGCACCGATGGCCACTTCATTTAGGATCATCGAGGCAGTCAGCGTGATTTTGCCTCCTGCCGGTGCCGATGTAGTCGCCTTGCTCACCACGTTGGATAGGGCAGAAGCATTCGCAACCTCATCAGAAGTCTTCATGGCAAAATAGTAGGTGGTGCTGGCCGATAACCCGGTGACAGTCTTCGATTGTGAAGTCCCTGCAGCCGTTGGCGCAGGTTCTCCGCTTACCTCTGTCGCGCTTGCAAAATTCGCAGCGGTAATCGTAGACGTACTGTAACGAATGTCATAAGAAGCTGCCGTTCCTGTTGCACCATCATCTCCAGGAGCCGTCCATGTCAGATTAACCGAAGAGGAAGTCGATGTTGGAGCCGCCAAATTCGTCACCGCGGAAGGGGCGGTCGTATCGCCTCCACCAACTGGTGTACCGTACAGTACAATTTCCGCTGTTTGGGAGTTGCTTCCAGAATGCGTTACACGGACATAACGGGTTGCCACACTGACTGTATGCGCATTCCATACATCATAATTAGCCATAGGATCAACAAACATCGAGGTCCAACTGCCCGGGCTTCCGGAAGAGATGGTTATATTCCCAATGTCATACTTGTCATGCAAGTAAACATGCGTTAAGTTGTAAGATTGCCCCAAATCGATGTAGGCGCTAGCCGGATAACCTCCATAAGGCTGCCAATACGTGTTCGGCGATCCACCCGGAGGGCTGTTTTTCGGGTCGCCTGACAGCGTTTGTTCATCCACCAAATTGGCCGCAACCCCTAAACCTGACTCATTCGTAACCATCGACGTTGTCAGGGTGAGCTTAGCGCTGCCCGCCGCTGTGGTCGCTTTGTTTACCACATTGGATAAAGCAGAAACATTCGGAGCTTCATCAGAGGTCTTCATGGCAAAATAATAAGTGGTGCTGGCAGACAACCCGGTGACACTCTTCGATTGTGAAGTCCCCGCCGCCGTTGGAGCAGGTTCTCCACTTACCTGCGTCGCACTTCCCCAATTCGCAGCAGTGATCGTTGACGTGCTGTATCGAATGTCATAGGATGCAGCCGTTCCCGTTGCACCGTCATCCCCCGGCGCCGTCCACGTCAGATTAACCGATGATGAAGTTGCTGTTGGAGCCGCTAAATTCGTCACCGCTGCTGGTGCAGTCGTATCTCCTCCAGCGACAGTTCCGTAAATGACGATTTCGGACATATTGGTATTTGTGGCAGACAGTGCTACACGTACATACCTTGTCGCTACGGAAACGGTATGAGCGTTCCACGTCATATAACCGGTTAGAGGATCGGTAAACAGCGCCGTCCAACTCCCTGGACTTCCTGAGTAAACCGTCAGGTTTGAGACATCATAGGTGTCTCTTAAATAAATACTTGTCAGATTGTAACTTTGACCAAGATCAATGTAGGCATAAGCCGGATACAGCGCTTGATTCCACCCTGCCTGCCAAGTCGTAGTAGGCGCACCTCCTGTCCCGTTTGCAGGATCACCTGCAGCAGCTTGTTCGTCGACCAGCATCGTTGGAGAACCGAGACCTGATTCATTCGTAACCATCGACGTAGTCAACGTAATCTTGGTTTCTACCGCATACGCCTCCTTAGCCGGCAGTGTGAACATGGTTCCCAAAACAGCAATCAAGGACAAACTAAACACCAAAACCAAACTTGTTACTTTTTTCATAAAATTCCTCCTTGGTTCGAATATGTTGCACTTTTATTGTAGCAAGGCAGCATACGGTGAGATATATTAATGTAATCGCTTTCCTTATCCTTTCATATCCAATATTTAATATTGGCCTAAGGAGCGTGTTCAAAAGTAATTTCAATTCGTAACATAGTCCCGGATGCTATTCCTTAACACTCCCTAGTACAATGCCGCCGATAAAATAACGTTGCAGAAATGGATAAATGCAGATGACCGGAAGCGCCCCCAAGAAGATTTGCGCCGCCCGCACAGAACGGTCGGACAATGCCGCCAACGCTTTAATTTCTTCGCTATTGCTTAAAGTGCTAAGATCTCTCTGTACGACCACAGTTTGCAAATAGCTGGAAAGCGGGTAGCTTTGGGGTGTACTCATATAAATCAACCCGTCAAACCAGGCATTCCAATGTGCTACTATAGCAAACAAAGTAATTGTGGCAAGAGCCGGCGCCGATAAAGGTACCACAATGCTCCATAGCGTTTTCCAATGGCTGGCACCATCCATAAAGCTGGATTCCATCAGTTCTTTAGGCAAGGAGCGAAAAAAATTAAGCAGCAGGATGATATTAAATACAGGAACCGCACCCGGCAGCACCAATGACCAGATGGAATTAAGCAGTCGCAGTTCTTTCATGAGAATATATAAAGGAATCAAACCACCCGAGAACAGAATCGTAAACACGAAGATCCATGCATACCACGTTCTGATACGCAGCTCTCTTACCTCCTTGGAAAGCGGATACGCCACCATAACCGTGATCAACATATTTGCCGATACACCCAAAACCACCCGCTTGACTGTGACCCACATAGAGAGGAGAAACTCCTCCTTCCCGGCAACAAATTCATAAGCTTTATAAGTAAATCCGATCGGCCACAGTTTAACTAATCCACTTGATGCCGCCATACTGCTGCTGAAAGAAACGGCCAACACGTTAACCAAAGGCACAACACAGCTGGCAGCTGCTAATATCAAAAATATATAGTTGCACGTGATAAAAAGCTTTCTGCCAAAATTCATTTGCTGAACCATCCAGACTACCCCCTTGCTAGAAAATTCTATAATTTGCAAATCTGTATGCGAGGATATAAGAAGTGGAGATGAGCACAAAGGAGACAACGGATTTGAACAATCCCACTGCTGTAGCTACACCAAATTGAAAATCCACTAAGCCTAACCGGTAAACATAAGTATCCAGTATATCTCCAGTAGAATATACCGACGGATTATATAGGTTAAATACCTGGTCAAACCCTGTATTCAATATATTTCCAAGATTAATGGTCGCGAGCAAAATAATAATCGGAACCATCCCGGGCAGGGTAATGTGAAGCGTCTGTTTCCAGCGTCCGGCGCCATCAATCACAGCAGCCTCATAAAGCGCAGGATTAATACCGGTTAAAGCCGCCAGATAAACAATCGTGCTGAATCCGAATTCCTTCCATTCATTGGTACCTACTAATACATAGGGAAACCACTTCGCATCGCCAAGAAAGAAAATAGGTTCAATACCCAAAAAACCAAGAAAATCATTAAAGATACCATGGGACGGAGAAAGCACATCAAGCAAAATCCCTGACAAAATGACCCATGATAAAAAATACGGCATATAAATAACAGTCTGTATGGAACGTTTAAACAGAGGCTTGGCAATCTCATTAAGAAGCAGGGCAATCATGATCGGAACCACGGCTCCGACAATTAACTTCATGACCGCTATATAGACCGTATTTCGGATAACATTAAGCGTTCCCGGCAGTCCAAACACATAAGTGAAGTTGTCAAAACCAATCCAGTCCGAACCGAGTACCCCTTTAGTAAGCACAAATTTCTGGAAGGCGATACTCAAACCGATCATCGGTCCATAGTTGAAAATAATAATCAACAAAAGACCGGGTACAATCATCACATGCAGCGGTAATTCCCTAAAGCTTTTTTTGCTTATCACGGCAAACCCTCCTTACTTTCCACAATCGAAAAAACGAGTGAATCGACAATCTCAGTTATGAAATTATCTGTTATGGAATTAAGGGAGATGGAGGTATTCCTCCATCTCCCTCTTAACCAAAGACTGCTATGTTATCCTCTAATTCAAAAACTGTTAGGTTATCCTCTAATCTAAAACTGTTATATTATCCTCTCATCCAAAGCCGTTTATCTTGAAGATGAGCTGATCCTGCTACTTCATGCTGTTATACCAATCGTTTACTTCCTTTGTCATCTGGTCTCCGCCTTGAGACTTCCAATCGGCGACAAATTTATCGAAGGCCTCAAGCGGTTCGCCCATAATAATCTTGGTGATCATCTGCGCTTCCAAATCCTTAAGGGTCGAACCTCTTTCGGTCATCGTCGGCGTCGTTCCCCCATAAAACTCGTTAATCACAAAGCTGTTGTCCTTCTTATACTGCCCTAACACCGCATAAGCGCTATCAGGCCCAAAGATTCTCTCTGTATTCCACAGACTCATGTCTCCTGCACGATACTTGGTAATATTATCGAAATAACCCTTCTGTTCAGTGTTCAATTTGGATGTATCATTTGTGGTCAAAGCATCTATCACAGCATAATGGGCATCTTGGTTGTTTTCGGCAAATCCTCCTGAAATCGGAGAGTAGCTGAATATACTGTAGCTAACTTCACCGGCATTCACCACGTGGAATTTCTCATCCGCTGTTTCACCATATAATTTTTCCAGATAATAGTTAATGAGCTTCATGACGGCTTCCGGGTTTTTGCAGTTTTTGTTTACAACGAAATACCAACTGGGAACCACACTTGTTATAGCCGCCTTAGCAGGCGTCCCATCCGCTGACACGATTGGATACACTCCCCAGTCCGCCTTGGGATCCAGCTTCTTCGTATCGGCAAGAGGCCATGCGGCATTCCAGAATGCCCCGTAGTGCATACCCACTTTATTGGCTACTTCAAGCTCTGAAGCTTTAGTTCCGTCTATGACGTTAAATTCTTTATAAATCGCTTTGGCCTTATACATTTCCTGTAATTTAGCAAGTGCGGTTTTCACTTCAGGCTGGATGCCGGCATAAACAATGCTGCCGGAGGCATCCTTGATCCACATCGTTTTTGCCCCGCTGCCATTGGACGGATTATACGGATAAGCGTGATAACCGTTAAAAAATCCATCCAAACCGGCATACCCGTCAAACAAATTCATATTAGAGTTTAAACCGAAAGTATCATCTTTGCCGTTGCCGTCCGGATCTTGTTCTGTGAACGCTTTAGCAATGGTGAGCACATCGTCCATCGTTTTAGGCGGTGTTAAACCTACCTTGGCCAACCAATCCGTGCGGATCCAGATAAATTGGGCGCCTTCCAGGCTTCCGCCGTCTCTTGGCATACCGTACAGCTTGTCTTTATATTTCGCACCTGTCAGCTTCAATCCATTGGCTTCCTCATAGTTTTTCTTAACAAGCGGAGATGCATAGTTATTGTAAACTTCCGTTAAATCCATGATCTGGTCGCCTTCGATCAAGATTTGCAATTGCTTCTGATCCACCATGTAAAAGTCCGGCAAATCGCCCGAGACAATGGACACGTTCACCTTCTGAAGATACTGCGTATCATCGACAACCCAATTATTCTTGATTTTGATCCCCAAGTCCTGTTCAAATGATTGTGTCCAAATGTTCTTGTCATAGGATTCGCCTTCTTGAAATTTAACCCCCACATTCGTGCTGCGTATTGTAGTCAACTCAATCGGCGGATCATATTTCGCCATCGGGTCAATTACAACCGGTGTCGCTGCTGGTGCTGCACTTGGCGGCGCTTCAGTAGCTGCGGCATCTTTCTCGTCAACGCCATTACTGGAATCACTGCATGCTGACGTAAACACAATAACCAAAATCAAGATAACCATGGGCCATACTTTTAACCATTTTCGTGCCATTCCTTATGCCTCCCCTTAAATTCAAGCCATATTTCCTTACCCTTTTTATTATGGGGTGTTTGGCAGCAAGTGAATATATGAAAGTCATAACCTTCCTTATCCTTCTATATCTAATTTGTCGAGTCCCTGAATTCTTGGGGGGTCAACTGTGTGGCTTTTTTAAAAAACCGGGTAAAATAGGGCGGCGATTCATAACCGATCATGGCTCCAACCTCATGAATCTTCATCGGGGTTTGGCTGAGCAGCTCCTTCGCTTTATTAACTTTTATTTCGGTTATATGATCCGTTAAACTTTTTCCGGTCTTCTGTTTATACAAGCGGGATAAATAAAAAGGGGTCAGATAAACTATTTCGGATAATTGGTTCAAGGAAAGATCGCCATGGAGATGCAGTTCAACATATTCATGGATCTGGCGTACGACTTTACTGGTTTCAACTTCGTTTTCGTTTATCTTCCGTTCGAACAGCATGGCGGCCAATTGTCTAAAAAATCCGGTCGCCTCCACCCAAGAAGCATGCTCATGGATAGAAAACAGTTTCTTGACATCCACCAGCGCGGAAATTTCCTGAAGCAGGCTCCACCTGTTCAAACAGGAGATAAACATGGCAGACAAGGAATAGAAGATTTCTAAAGCCATCCCGGTATGGACCGTTGACTGTTCATCGATGGTTCCCACAATTTCAGTAAATACCCGCATGAATTTTCCCTCGTCTTTTTGATCCAAATATTGACCCAGCAGTTGCATCTTTCTTAGCTTCGCCCGTTCCTGCTGCTCCGCTTCAAACAAATGTTTATCTGACAGCAGCATCTCCCCGTCAATTCCCAGCCCCCGTACAAATAAAATAGAAAGTGTATCAAATTTGAATGACACTTGATTCCATCCGCAAGGTTCACTGCTGACGACAAACGAACAGGGCAGTTTAAGATATTCTTTACATGAAGATTGAATGGACTCCAGCATATTAAGCACATAACGGGTCAAGCCGTCCGGAGAGGAGGATAAACCGGACAACCCGTATCCAGTTTTAGGCTGCAGCAACCAGAGAAACCGTTCTTTCGCATAAATGAGGTGGACGGTATGAAAGGTTTGAGCGAAATATTCCTCAAAGATATTGTTAATTGAATACAGAAAGAGTGCTTTATCCGTAGACCGGAAGTCCTCTCTCCACGAGTCTACCCGGCCTGCCGCCATAAATACCGGCTGATCCGCCTGCAGGGGAATGCCCAATTCCGTAAATCTTTTCAACCGTGCAGACTCCGTCGATGGTTCACCCTCCAGAAGCTCCAGAAGATACTCCCTGCGCAAGGAAGGGATGGCAATGGTCATTTGGTCTCTGGCTTTATCGATCAACCGTTCGAAAGTGTGTTCCTCCGCTATTTGCCGGATGGCTTTCTCCACTGCTTTGATAATCTGCTCGTCACCCTCAGTTTTTAAAACATAATCAATTCCCCCATTTCTTATGGAAGATTGGATATAGTTAAAATCGGTATACCCTGTCAAAAAAATCACTTTACATTTGGGCCATAGCTTGTTTAATTGTTCCTGCAGCTCAATCCCGTTCATTTCCGGCATTTCGATGTCTGTCAGAACAATGTCCATTCTCGCTCTACGGGACAATTCCATAGCTTCCTTCCCGTCGTAAGCACGATAAACCTCCAATGGCAAATGGGCCAGCTGTTGAAATAGATCAAACAAGCCATCTACAATAATTGGCTCATCATCCACAATAAGCATACGGTACATAGAATAACCTCCCCCTAGTCGATTGTCTCTTTGTGATGCCCATTTTCGCCTGAATCGTGTTCTATCTTCATGGTCACTTTTAACCCGCCCCATTCACCCCGAGATACCATAATTCCGCTTTGTTCGCCAAATCTTAGCTGTAATCGGCGGTGAACATTAAGCATTCCGGTGTTTTCGTCGGCTTCCCCCATTTCAATAAGATTGGTTTGCATACTGAGCAGCCTATCATCCGTTAGTTTATCTCCGTTATCCTCAATCGAAATGAAAACAGAACCGCCTTCATCATGAAGGGTGACAGCAATCTTCCCGCCTTTGCGCTTGCTTTCCAAACCGTATTTATAAGCATTCTCGATGATGGGCTGCAGCACAAGCCGGGGAACCATGATATCTTTACATGCCGCTGGGGGAGAATCAAACTCGACCTTGATTCTGTTCGAAAAACGAATATTTTGGATTTCCACGTAAGTTTGAGAATGCTTTAACTCCGTTTCCAAAGTCACTTCATCTGCGGCACTGCGTGTAATAAACTGAAAATACTCGCCCAAATACTGGCTGAAGCGAATCACATTATCGATATCGTTTATTTTCGCCAACCGGTAAAGAATAAAATAAGTGTTATACAAGAAATGCGGATTAATTTGCGATTGCAGCTGTTTAAGCTCCGAGCTTTGCGCACGTATTTTCTGTTCATACACTTGATGGATCAGCACTTTAAGTTTTTCTACCATCGCATTAAAATGTTTGAACAAATATAAAAACTCATCTCTGCTGCGGGGTAAAACCATGGGCTCTAATTGACCGTCCTCCACCTTGCGGAAAGAACGCACCAACTTGTTCAGCGGCTTATGGATCAAGCGGTAAATCCAATAGGAATATGCGAAAATAACCAGTGTGGAGAGAACGGATAACAGCCAGAACAACCCGCGGTACTTATCAAGCTTGCCGAAGATCAACTCTTCCGGAACGTAAATACTTAAATAACTGTTAAACGCAGGGGAGTATTTATAAGCTACCAAATACGATTCTTTGCCGATTTGTATCGGTGTGATCCCTTCATATGTACTTTTATTAAACTGCTTATCCAGAAAAACACTTAAATAAGCTGCAGCTTCTTGATCTTTATCATTTGCCGCATGCCATCCCTGATTGGGATTGATCAAGGCTGCACCTGAATGTTCGTAATTCGTAAATTTAAGCAAAGTCCGCTTCAATTCATTGACGGAGATTTCGATCACCATGACAAATGAAGGTTTACGCGAGGCCAACTGAAGTTCAGGATAGGAAATGCTTAAGAATAAACGATTGTGCCAATAAACGATTCGTGAAGAATTTAAATCTGAAACGGTTTCAAAAGCCTCATAGTCATCATCTATCGAATCGCTGATCGGTTTGTCGCTTGAGATCGTTCTATCTATTGTGAGAAAATGGACGCTAACTTTTTGTATGTACCTGCTGGAGCTCTTGATAAGCTTCAGCTTATCCTGTATCCGCAAAACCGTTTGCGACCATTCGTATTGAGACATGATGCCGCTGATAAAGCTTATGTGCCGCAGATCCTGGTCGATCACGTATTCCTGCTGCAGCTTCACCATATGATCCTTTTCTGCTTCCAGCGTTTGCAAATAAAACTCCGCCCTGGATTGCAGCGAATTTGATAATTCTTCCCTTACACTCGATTCTCCGAGCTTATTCATAGACAAGCCCAGTGCATACAGCGGAGCTATCACCAATAAAAACGCGACAACCAACTTCGGAAAAATCGAATTTTTCATTTGCGGCACCTCATAAAAAATAATGAATAAGAAGAGAAAGATATTTAATCTTTCAATTATGATGGAAGAAAAGTGTACTGTAAATAAGAAACATATACCTTTCCTTATCTTCTTATATCCAAATGAGAAATGCTTCGGCGGGAGAATACTAATAAAATATAATCGGACAATTTAGCGAGGATTGCCGTCAGAACATTTTGCGGAACTTGGCCGGTGTTATCCCAACTTCCTTCGTAAATATTTTCGTGAAATAATGCAGCGAATGGAATCCTGCCCTCATTGTAATTTCTTTAATAGGGATGTCTTGATGCTTCAGCAATGAAGATGCCCTTTCAATCTTCTGCTTGCGCAAATAACCGGTAAACGACTCCCCTTCTTTCGCCAAGAGCCTCGCTAAATGCCTTCTGGATATGAATAAATAGTTGGCTACATCCTGCACTGTTATGTCTTGGGTCAGGTTATCCCGAATAAACAGTTTAGCCTGGTCGATCAATTGACCGGAATTATCCACACGATCGCCGTTGATTTTCACTGTTTGCTGAACCGTAAACGTTTGATGAAACGAGCACAGAAGCGAGCAGGCCAGTTGTTCAAGGATGAAATCGAAGAAAACGGGAGGGTTCGCTGCCTGCTCCCATAAAGCTTTCCATATATAAACCGTATTCGCGACCTCTTTGCCATTCACGATAATCTGATTCGTTTCGTACAGTGAGCGATAAACATGCTTCGCGTTATTTGTTGCGTTATCTGCTTCCTTATCCGTATCCATCGCAAAACCTACAAACAACATAACCATCTCGGATCCGTATTGAATCTGGTGATATTTATCTGGCCGGGAAATAAACAGGGTGCCCGCCTTAAGGGGAAAGCTAGTCCCTTCCTCGAAGTAAACCCCTTCGCCCTGCACTACATAGCAGACTTCAAAGAACGAATGCTTGTGGACGGGATGCTCGAAACAGGAGGTAATAGCCCCCCAATAATGAATGTAAAAATCGATATGAGATCCCGATAAATGAGTTAATCTTCGGTTTAAAAACAGAGGTGACTGAAGAAACGGGGAAAAAAACATCGATCCAACCCTTTCCAATACGGCTCAAAAGTACAAATCCATGTCCCGGCAGGACAAATATTTATCATACTCATTATAGTAAAATAAGAACCGGGAGTAAAAACATGTTTTGAATACTATTCGGAGGTTGAGTGAAATGGCTGGTAAAGTACCACTTTTGACAGAGGAAGAAGTTCGTTTTTATCGGGAACACGGTTATTTTTTGTATAAGAAGCAAGTATTTCCGGAACATAAATTAACCGCCATAAAGAACATAGCGGATGAGCATTTCGCGAACAGGGGAGAAAGAAGAGGCGACGAATTGGACACCCCCCATTTTCAAGATGCGAGGCTGATGGATTATTTGATGAGCGACGAAGTGCTCGATCTGGTGGAGCCGATTACCGGACCCAACATCGCCTTATGGTCAAGCGCTTTCCTGATTAAAGAACCATATATCGGAAGGGCGACTCCTTGGCACGAGGATTCCGCTTATTGGAATGGCCGTTTAAACGGTTTTGACATTGTCACGGTTTGGTTGGCTCTTAATCCGAGCAGCAAGGAAAACGGCTGTATGCGGGTCATTCCCGGCACACATGTCAACGGATTCTCCGATTATGAGGAGGTCGACG
>FWWL01008490.1_pt1 | contig 13125 bp, 11 predicted proteins | sample 2228331 | NCBI WGS metagenome assembly FWWL01 (sample SAMEA103939775, study PRJEB20133) | metagenome | reverse complement strand
TGCTCGCCGTCGGCGAGCGCGTGATGGAGGACTTCCGCCCCACGTACGTGCGCATGATGACCGGTCTGGCTGGGGGCGTGGGCAACACCAAAGAAGAACTGTGCGGCGCGCTGAGCAGCGGCGTCGTCATCCTCAGCGCCCTCTACGGACGGACCCGCCCGGAGGAAAGCGACGAGGCAGCCTACCGCTGGTCCGCCCTGTACCGGGAGCGCTTCCGAGAGGCCCTGGGCACCACCCACTGTGGGACGCTGCGGGACCGGGTTGGGGCGCGGCCGGGGTACCGAGAGCCGTGCGCCCAGGTGGTGGAGCGGGCGACCGAAGTGCTCCTAGGCGTCCTGGACGAGGCCCGCCGCTCCTCAGGGGGATGAGCGGCCGTTGTGGCCGCAAAACGTGTGCTATCTCCGCACCGCCAACGGGACCCTTTTCCCCACCCTTTGCGTCCACCCAGTGGAACCTGAAACGCCCTCCCATCGTCTATGGGGTGGGAAAACGAAAGCGGGATCGGCTGCGGGAGAGGGCGATGTGAAGATCGCTCCTCTTGCCGCGGCGCTGGAATGCCGCAGGGGGCGCGACCCCAGAACCCCCTGCGTGGATTCCCAAATCTCGGGTGGAAAGGAGGGAGCAAGATGGGTGCGATTCAGCGTCTCCAGGGTGCCCTCGCCTCCCTCGCGATCGTTGCGGTGCTGGTGACTTCTCTGGTCTTGGCCTTGCCGGTCGCCGCCCAGTCCAACGAGACGGGGTGGCGGGGCGAATATTTCGCCAACCAGTTCCTCTCGGGCCAACCGGCCATGGTGCGGATGGACCCGGCCATTGACTTCGCCTGGGGGACGGAGGGGCCTGTAGCAGGCTTCCCGGCCGACCACTTCTCCGTCCGCTGGACCCGGACGCTTGTCCTCTCGGAGGGGCGCTACCGCTTCACCACCTACACCGACGATGGCGTGCGCCTCTGGGTGGACGGGACCTTGCTCATTGACCAGTGGAAGGACATGGCCCCCACGGCCTTCTCGGCCGAGGTGGACCTGACGGAAGGGGCCCACACGGTGCGGATGGAGTACTACGAGGCCGGCGGGGGAGCAGTGGCCCGTCTTTCCTGGACGCGGGTGGGTCCCGCCAGCCGCCCGGACAAGGTGACGGAGTGGCCCCAGGTGAGCCTGCCGGACGCGCGGCCGCTCCCCATGCCGTCCCTGCCGCCTCGGGGGCCAAGCGGGCAGCCTCCGGCCACCCGGACGCCGGACGACACCTGGCCCAGCGGCTTCGGCGACCCGGAGGGGATCGGAGCCTGGCGGGGCGAGTACTACAAGAACCCCTGGCTCTCTGGGCGGCCGGCCCTCGTCCGGGAGGATGCCCGTATAGACTTCAACTGGGGCACTGGCTCGCCCGACCCGCGCATCCCGGCCGACCGGTTCTCGGTGCGCTGGACGCGGACCATCCGGGTCCAGGCGGGGACCTACCGCTTCATCACCGAGACAGATGACGGCGTGCGCCTGTACGTGGATGGCCGCCTCGTCCTGAACCAGTGGCACGACCAGGCGCCCACCCGGCACTGGGCCGACGTGACCCTGACGGCCGGCACCCACGTGGTCATCATGGAGTACTACGAGAACGAAGGTGGGGCGGTGGCCCGCCTGAAGGTGGGACGCCTGCCCGAGCCATCGGAGCCCATCACGGCCTGGCGTGGGGAGTACTACAACAACACCACCCTCTCTGGCCTGCCGGCCCTCGTCCGCGACGACGCTGCCATCCACTTCCAATGGGGGCTGGGTTCCCCTGCGCCGGGCATCCGGGCCGACAACTTCTCCGTCCGCTGGACCCGGGCCCTGCGCTTCCAGAGCGGGCGCTACCGCTTCACCGTGGAGGCCGACGACGGGGTGCGGGTCTGGGTGGACAACGCGCTGGTCATTGACGAGTGGACCAACGGCTACAAGCGCCTGACGCGGGACCTCCCGTTGGGCGAGGGGATGCACAGCCTGCGGGTGGAGTACTACGAGGCCTGGGGCAACGCTCAGATCCGCCTCACCTGGGAACTCCTGCCGCGCCTGGTGGGCAACCTGGTGACCTGGGTGCCGCCTTACCCGTCCTACTCTTGGGTCAAGGTCTACCGCTGGGACGGCAGCGGCTGGGTGGACACCAACCCCAGGGGCTATTCGTCCATCAATCCGAGCGGCTACTTGAAGATCGACGGCCTGCAGGTGGACTGGCAGTACGCCGGGTCTGGCCACCCGTACTGGGTGGAACTGTGGATCAACGGCCAGTTGGCGCGCTCTGTGGGCAACTTCCAGCGGGGCGAACGGGAGTTCCGCATCTACCCCTACGTGGACAACTACCTCTTCTGGTGAGCGCCGACCTCCCCCTACCCCCGCCTGCGGGCGGGGGTAGGGGGAGGCTGCTACCCGCTACACGGAGCGCATGATCTCCTTGATCTTCTCCGTGAGGGCCAGGGCCTCCTCAAAGGGGCGCTGCCACATGTTCCGCCCGAAGATGAGGCCCGTCGCGCCCTGCTCCATGCAGATGCGGGCCTTCTCCAGGAGGTCCTCATCGCTGATCTTGCTCCCGCCGGAGAAGAGGACCATCGTCTTCCCTGCCGACTGGATCACCTTGCGCACCGCGCTGGCGTAGTCAAACTGCAGGGTGTTGTAGGGCTTGGGCTCGTCGGCCTTGCGGGGGTTGTCAAACTCCGGCACGTTCAGTTTGACCACATCGGCTCCCAGTTCGTCGGCCACGCGGGCTGCGTAGTCCACCGCGTACACCGAATCGCGGCCGCCTTTCTTCTCCACCGCCTCACCCCGCGGGTACGACCAGACGATGAGGGGCATGCCGTACTTCTCGCAATCGGCGCGGATCTTGTGGAATTGGATGAAGTCGTCATCCTGACGCGGCGAGCCCACATACAGGGTGTACCCCACCGCATCGGCCCCCAGGCGCACGGCATCCTCCACCGTGGCCGTCTGAGGTGAGAAGGCCTGCGCGTCGGAGGGGATGTTGGTCTTGCCGTTGAGTTTGAGGACCAGGGGGACCTTGCCCGCGTATTTGCGCATGTACTTCTCCGCCAGGCCGATGTGCAGGGCGATGCCAGAGTAGCCCCCTTCCAGGGCCAGCCGCCACTGGTACTCTGGGTCCAGCGCGGCGGGGTTGGCGAAGAAGTCCACCGGGCCGTGCTCCAGGCCCTGGTCAATGGGCAGGAGGAGCATGGTCCCGTTTCCGGGGCCGTGCTCGTAGAGCAGGCGGTAAAGCCGGGCCCGCTTGCCGTGGCTCAGATGGTCCAGTTCGTCCAGTTTGGGTCGCATCGGATTTTCCCTCCAAAAGGGCTGCTTCTTCAGCATCAACTATACACCAACTTGGTCTGACCCGTCAAACGCCAGGCAGGAAAGGGTGTTGAGAAATATACCAGGTTTGCTGAAATTCGCCCACCGAAAATTTGGCGGCGTGGAACCTCCGCCAGATGGAGGCACACAGGGCCGTCCAAACGTGGAGCAGGCTCTCGCGCCAGGTGCTCGGGCGGGCAACGAGGAGGACTCGGCCGCCAAACCCGACCTCGCGTTGGAAATCCACGACGCGGTCTCGCACGTACAGCCTGGGACGCCCCACTTCGCCGACGCGGAAGAGAATCTGGCGAAAAGGCTTAGATAGCCCCTGGGCGGAGAAGGGTCCGCCGGTGTGGTACAGATCTTCCACATCTCGCGGCGAGACCGACGGAGGCGTGCCTTGGGGGCCGGCATAGGTGACTTGGGTCTGAACCAGCAGCCCGTCCTTGGCGAGGAACACTTCGGTAACGTCTACACCGAAGAGGGAATTCTTCCAGGTCAGGGTGATGGGCTCGCTCTCGTGCAGGATCACTGTGAGCAGTTGGCTTCCCGTCCTGGCATCGGTCAGTTCAATCCTGGTGTAACCAGAGGTTGCCAGTTCCAGAGCCGGCTGAAGGAGAGAAAGGGCCAGTACGATGCCCACTAACAGCAGGGTGCCTCGCCGACGGAACCTTAGAGAGGGGCGGCCTTGAGGGCCGCCCCTCTTGCCTCCCAGCGGTTGCGGGGATGGCATCTACTTCAGAACACCCTTGTCCCGGAAGAACTTGGCCGCGCCTGCGTGGAGGTACTGCAGCGAGTCCGGGCTCACCCGGCTGATCGCCGATTCAGGTGTCAGATCGGCGACCGCCTTGGCGACAGCAGCCAAGTCCGCCTTGTAGGTGAAGAGCGCGTCAAGGATCTCCGCCAGCCGGTCTTCCGGGAACGTGTCCATCGCCGTGAGAACCGCGGTGATGGCGATCGTCTCCACGTCGCTCTCCAGGCCTGGGTAAACCCCTTTGGGGAACACGCTCTTGTGGAAGACGCCGGGGTTCTCCTGCATGATCTTGTCAGCAGTCTCGCCGCTAATGGGGACAAGCACCATCTTCAAGCCCGGCGTGGAGGCCAGGTCAATGATGGAGCCGGTGGGCACGCCGCCGCTCCAGAAGAAGGCATCGATCTTGCCATCCTTGAGGGCTGCCACCGATTCGGTCGCGCCGAGTTTCTCGCGGCTGAGGTCCTTGTCCCAGTCTATGCCGAGCGCCTTGAGCACGTAGCCTGCCTGCTCCTCAGTGCCGCTGTTCGGCGCGCCTGTGGAGACGCGCTTGCCCTTCAGGTCCCCCACCGCCTTGATCCCTGTCCCCTCTTTGGTCACGATGTGGAGCGGCTGTTCGTAGAAGCCCAGGACAAGGCGGACGTTGTGCTGGCCCGGGACTCCAGGCATCTTCCCCTGGTTCGCCCAGACGACGTGGTAGTCGTACGCAAAGGCCATGCCAACCTTGCCAGCCGTCAGCAGTTTGAGGTTGTCAATGGCAGCCGTGGTCGCCTCGGCAGTGGCTTCTGTGTCGGGGACGTGGTTGGTGATCACTCCGCCGATGGCGCCGCCCAGAGGATACCAAACTCCGCCTGTTCCGCCCGTGGCGATACTGAACGACAGCTTCTCACGGGCCGCAGGCGGTTGGGTGGGCTGCGGCGTAGGGCTGGCCGCTGCCGGCTGTGGCGTAGGGCTGGCCGCTGCTGGCTGCGGCGTAGGAGTTGCAGGCTGCGCGCACCCTGCCACCAGCAGCCCACATAGAGCGAGCACGATGCCGAGATGGAGGTACCTCTTCCCCAACATCTTCACACCTCCTCCTTAGAAAGAATTGGGAATGCGAAACCCTCCGCTGAGAGTTGAGTGCGGAAGGTCCGTCTACCGCGACTTGACCACAAGGGGTCTTGTGCGGTTTGCCCACCAATGGCGCGCCGTGACCAGGGTTCCTGTAGCCACCGGCACGGCCCATTTGAGAACTTCGCCCAGGCCCTGCACCGAGAACCCGATGGGGAAAATGACCATGGCCAGGCCAGCGGCGATCAAGAGCGCCCTCTCAAGCCGGTGGAGAGGTCCACGGAGATAGCCGACGACGCCCAGGGCGAGGCAGGATAGCGAGAATGCGCTGGAGAGTGTGGCCAGAACAAACCCGGACCACGTCGCACCGACAATCAGGAGGTTGGCCCCTTCGGGGGTGGCCGAGAAAAGGAAGGGCACCAAGAACGCGGGTAAGCAGTACTTCCAGGCTTGGAGCATCGCGCTGAAGGGGTTGCCTCCCGTGACGGCTGCAGCCGCCGAGGGTGACAGACCGACGGGAGGTGACACCTCAGAGAGGACGGCGAAGTAAAACGCCAGCAGGTGTGCCACGCGCTCTGAGAGGCCCACGTGGACTAGGGCAGGCGCGATCATCACCACAGTCATGATGTAGGTTGCCGTGATGGGCAGGCTGAGGCCGATGACAAAAGAGGTGACCAGCGCCAGGACCAGTGCCAGCAGTGCGGAACCCCCGCTGAGCGACATAATGATGTTGGAAACTTTCAGGCCCAGGCCCGTCAACGTGAAGACACCCACCATGAGTCCCGCGGCAGCCAGTAGCACAGCCACGGGCAGCATGTTCCTGGCCCCTTCAATAGTGGCAGAGAGGATGCGCCTGGGTGTCAACCACTCCCTCCGATCTCGGCTCAAGAAACTCGTGCCTATGGTCGTGACAATCGCGCCCACCGCGGCCAGCGCGGGCGAAAGGTTCCATCCCACCAGAAGGGCGATCAGGACCATGAGGGAGAGCAAATGGTACCCTTCGGTAAGCATCACCTCTCGCAGAGTCTTGGCTTCTGCTTCGGGCGGCGCAAACCGGTGCTTCATCGCTTCCAATTCCACCACGAGGAGGGTGCCCAGATAGTAAAGCAGGGTGGGCATGCACACCATGACGATCACTTCCCAGAAAGGTATTTTGAGGAATTCCATAATGAGGAAAGCGGCTGCGCCCATGAGGGGAGGTGAGATGACTGCTCCGATGCCGCCCGCGGCGACCAGACCCGCTGCCATGTTGGGCGTATAGCCTGCTCGCTTGAGAATTGGCCACATGATGGGTGTGACGGACATGGTCGTCGCCACCCCACTGGCCTGAGGCCCGCCCAGAAGCGCCGTCGTGATCACTGCCCCGCGCCCCGCGCTGGATGGTCCTCGTCCCATCACCGCCAGTGAAAGGTCCAGCCAGAACCTGCCCGCACCTGCCGCGTCCATGAAAACGCCGTAGACGACAAACAGGATGACAAAAGAGACGCTGACCGAAAGTGGCACCCCAAAGATGCCCTCAAGCGTCATGTACATATGGCCGACGATGCGATCCAGGCCGTATCCTTTGTGAGCCAGTTGGCCGGGTATGAAACGGCCAAAGTAGGCGTAGAGCAGAAAACCCACTAACACCAGGGTGAACGTCTTCCCGACAATGCGGCGCGAGAGTTCCACGAGGAGGAGAATGGCGAGGATGCCGAAGACCATATCCCAGGTCTCCGGCACCGTGGAACGACGGAGAAACTGGTCCAGGTCAATGAAGGCATACGCAATGGAGGCCACCCCCAGCAGGGCCAGGCCTGCGTCCAACCATTTGGTCCAGGAACCAGCCTTTGGGGAAAGGGGGTAACTCAGAAACGCGAGGGCAAAGATGAAGGCAACGTGGACCATGCGGAAGGTGTACGTCTCTACCGGTCGGACTGCGCCATAGAGAGACCACGCAACGAAGGCGACGTACAGAACGCCGACGACCACCGCGGTTTTGCCCCGGATTTCCCGCATAGGTTCCTCCTCCCGGCGGTTCACCAAGCGCCGTTGCTAGAACCAAGCACCCGTGGCAGCACCGATCGCGCTCACGTCAGCGCAGGAGACGTTCGCATGGCACGGTGTTTTGTTGAGGTCGTTGTGCCCCTCCTTCATAAATGCCGGGGCAAAATAGGCCTATCCCTCCTGCAGCGCGGCCAGGATTGCCCGGCAGAAAGCAGGTAAGTCCTTGGGCGTGCGCGAGGTGATGACATGGCCGTCGCGGACCACCTCGGCGTCCACATAGGTGGCGCCTGCGTTCACCAGGTCGTCCTTGATGGCGAAGAAGCAGGTGGCCTGCCGGCCCCGCACCGCGCCGGCCGAGATGAGCATCCACGGGCCATGGCAGATGGCGGCGACGATCTTCCCCGCCTCGTACGCCTCCCGCACCAGGCGCACCATGTCGGGCGAGCGGCGCATGCGGTCCGGCGAGAAGCCCCCCGGCACGATGACGGCGTCAAAGTCCGTGCCCCGCAGGTCCGCCGCGGCCGCGTCCGCCTGGACGGGGTAGCCGTGCTTGCTCTGGTACGTCGCGCCGGCCTGGGGCCCGACCACCACAACCTCCGCCCCAGCCTCCTGCAGGCGGTAGTAAGGATACCACAGTTCGGGGTCCTCGTACAAATCTTCGGCCAGGATAGCCACCCGTTTGCCTTTGGCTTCCATCACGCACCTCCTTTGGGAGCCGCCTTGGCCGCCTTCTCTGCCTGCTCCTCCGCCCACATGGTGGGGCAGATCTCCGCGTAGTAGGTGGTGGGCTTGAGGAGGCGCTCCAGCGTCCACACCAGTTCCCTGCGGCGGTCCGTGGCGACGATGCGGTAGTCCTTGTCCATGCGGATGGCGTCGGAGGGGCAGAACTCGGCGCAGAACCCGCACCCCATGCAGACGGAGGCATCCACCACGAACTCCGCTGGCTTGCGCAACGGTTTGCCCGCCTCGTCCTTGGCCCGCACGATCCAGATGCACTGGGGCGGGCAGACCCGGGCGCACATGCCGCAGGCGACGCACAGGGGCTCCCCCGTCTGCGGGTCGTACAGGAGGAAGGGGAGATTGCGGTAGCGCTCCGGAAGGGGGAGGCGTTCCTCCGGATACTGCACAGTGAAGAGACCCCGCGCCTTGGCCGTGCGGCTCCCCTTGTACAGATAGGTCTCCACAAAGTGCTTGAAGGTGACCAGCATGCCCCGGACGATTCCCTTGCCCAGCATCAGCGATCCACCTCCCCCAGGGTGATGTCAATGCTCCCCAGGATGACCACGAGGTCGGCGATCTTCTGGCCCACGGCCATCGGCTCCAGGGCCGTCAGGTTGACGAAACTGGGCGAGCGGATGTGGTAGCGGTAGGGATTGGGGCTCCCGTCGCTCACGATGAAGAAGCCCAGTTCGCCCTTGGGGTTCTCCACCCGGCCATAGACCTCGCCCGCGGGGACCTTGACCTGCCAGGCTTTCTTGCCGGCCTGGATTTCGCCATCCGGCAGGCGGTCCAGGGCCTGCTGGAGGATGCGCAGCGACTGCCAGATCTCCTGGATGCGCACCATGTAGCGGTCGTAGACGTCGCCCCGCGTCCCCGTGGGGATGTCAAAGTCAAACTCCTCGTAGATGGAGTAGGGCTGGAACTTGCGGATATCGTACTGGACGCCGGAGCCCCGCAGGACCGGGCCGCTCGCGCCCAGGGCGATGGCCTGCTCGGCCGGGAGGATGCCCACGCCCACGGTGCGGGCGGTGAAGATTTCTATCTCGTTCAGGTAGCGCTCAAACTCCTCCACCACCCGGGGCAGGCGGTCAAAGGCCAGATCACGGGCCAGTTTCACCCCCTCCTCTGGCAGGTCGTGGGCCACGCCGCCGAAGCGCATGTAGTTGCACATCATGCGCGAGCCGGAGGCCATCTCAAAGAGGTCCAGGATCAGTTCACGCTCCCGGATGCCGTAGAGGGCGGCGGTGAAGTAGAGGCCCAGGTCGTTGAAGAGGAAGCCGATGGCCAGGAGGTGGTTCATCACGCGGGTGAACTCGGCCATGATGACCCGCAGGAACTCGGCCCGCGGCGGCGGCTGGATGCCCAGGAGTTTCTCCACCGTCGTCACGTAGCCCAGGTTGTTGGCCATGGCCGTGATGTAGTCCAGGCGGTCGGTGAAGGGGATGTTCTGGATGTAGAGGTTCCGCTCGCCGATCTTCTCGTGACAGCGGTGGAGGTAGCCCATCACCGGCTCCAGGGCCACCACCGTCTCCCCCTCCAGGGTGACCTTCATGCGGAAGACGCCGTGGGTGCTGGGGTGCTGCGGGCCCACGTTGACCACGATGCGGTCGGTCTTGAGCGCGGTGACGTCCGAGAGCTGCGCCGCGGAGACCGAGGGCAGTTCCAGGTCCGGCGGCTCCCATTCGTCGGGGTCCCAGCCAGGGGGATACTGGACGTTGCGCCCCCAGGGGTTGCGCGCCTCAGCCGGGGTGTAGACGCCGTCGGGCCAGCGGGAGCCGAAGGGTTTGTGCTCTTCCTCGTAGTACGGCTCGCGCCAGTCCTTGCGGAGGGGATGGCCGGCGAACCCCTCCCAGAGGAGGATGCGGCGCAGGTTGGGGTGCCCCTCAAACCGCACCCCCATCATATCCCACACCTCCCGCTCCTGGAAGTTGGCCGCGGGCCAGATGGGCGTCAGCGAGGGGACCACCGGGTCGTCCTTCGGGGCGCGGGTCTTCAGGGTGAGGAGGCCCTTGCCCTTGGAGATGGAAAGGAGGTGGTAGACCACCTCAAAGAAGTCCGGATAGTCCACACTGGTGACATTGGTGCAGTAATCGTACCCCAGATCATCGCGCAGGTGCTTGGCCACCTCCGCCAGGCGGCTTTTCTCCACCACGAGTTCGTCCGGCTTTTCCGCGACCACAGCCTCGCCGAACCGGGCGGACCAGCGCGCTTCCTGCACCTGGGCTTCCTCGCCTTCGGGGATGTCGGCAGCCATTCCCTTGACCTCCTACGAACCTACTGTGTCATGCGGCATTGTGCTCAGGGCTGGACTCCCTGGCCGCTCGCGCTGCCGCCTGGATGGCAGGCACCTGGCGCGGGTCCACCAGGTCCGGCCCCAGGAAGGGGATAGGGCAGTCCTCCGCCGGTTCCTTGCGGTACCAACGGACGGTCTGGATGGACTCGCGGCGCATCTTGGCATGGATGGCCATGAAGCCTTCCAGGAGGGCTTCTGGCCGGGGCGGGCAGCCGGGGACGTAGACGTCCACGGGCAGGAACTCGTCAATGCCCGAGACGACGTTGTACCCCTCTTTGAAGGGCCCGCCGGAGCAGGCGCACGCGCCCATGGCCAGGACGTACTTGGGCTCCGGCATCTGGTTGTAGAGGCGCACCACCAGGGGGACCATCTTCTTGGTCACCGTGCCGGCCACGACCATCAGGTCGGCCTGGCGGGGCGAGGGGCGGGCCACCTCCATGCCGAAGCGGGCCTGGTCAAAGCGGGCCGCGCCGGCGGCCATCATCTCAATGGCACAGCAGGCCAGGCCGAAGGTGAGGGGCCAGAGGGAGTAGACGCGGGCCGTGTTGTAGATCCAATCCACCGAGGTCAGGAAAATGTTGCGCCGCAGAGGGGGAGGGACTTGCAGGGTCTGTTCGTCCATGGTCGTCGTTGCACCTCCAGATCGTGGGCCAAGTGGGTCACCCCGCCCTCGCGGGGCCCCTTCTCCGCCTTCTGGGGGGGAAGGGCATACTTTGTGTACAATGCCACAAAGCATCCAAGGACGGAGTATACCGCGAACTTGCCCAGGACGCAAGTAGAGGTGTGGCCACGCGCCCCTACCAGCAGGCGCAGGGCACGCCTTCTGGCGTGCCGAAAACTTGGCGACGATGGGTTGGCCCAATACCGCTTGCGTTTGCCCCATCCCCTCAGGCGTGGTATAATCCCGCTACCGTTCCTGAGGGAGGATGAGGAGGACGTTGGACACCTATCTCTATCTGGCACAGATTGTCATCTCCGTTGCGCTCATCGCGGCCATCCTGCTCCAGGCCAAGGGCGCGAGGTTGGGGGGCATTTTCGGCAGCGACGGGGCGACGTTCCGCACCCGGCGCGGTCTGGAGAAGACGCTCTACCAAGCCACCATCGGGCTTTCGGTCGCCTTCTTCGCCCTGTCCATCCTCACCGTCGTGCTCACCCGGTAGCCCCAGCAGAGGGCCGGGCCGCGTTCCCGCCCGTGCGATCGCACCCTGACCGCCAAATGGACTGGGGAAGATGCGCCTCTTCCGCTGGCAACTGGCCATCGCCCTCCTGGGCACCGCACTGATCGCGGCCGCGCTGGGGTACGTGGCCCTTTCTCTGACCACGGAGGTGGTGCCGGAGCAGGGCGGCACCTTCACCGAAGGCGTCATCGGCACCCCCCAGGCCATCAACCCCATCCTCTGTGGCTACAACCAGGTGGATTGCGACCTGAGCGCGCTCCTCTTCCGGGGGCTGACACGCCTCAACGAGCGGGGAGAGGTGGTGCCGGACCTGGCCGAGCGATGGGAGGTCTCCGACGACGGCCTGGAGTACACCTTCCACCTGCGGCAAGGCATCCGCTGGCACGATGGCGCCCCCTTCACCGCCCACGACGTGGCCTTCACCATCAAGGCCATCCAGGACGCCACCTACGGGGCTGTCCCATATCTGACCCGCTTCTGGAAGGACATCTCCGTCGTGGTGGACGACGAGTCCACGGTCCGCTTCCTCCTGCCGGAGCCCCTGGCCCCCTTCCTGGACTACACGGGCGTTGGCATCCTGCCACGGCACCTGCTGGCTTCGGTGCCGGCCGAGGCCTTCGCCCGGGCCGAGTTCAACACCCAGCCCGTCGGCACCGGCCCCTTCCAAGTGGAGGAAGTCTCGGCCCTGCACATCACCCTCGTGCCCAACCCCTCCTGGCCGGGTCCCCGCCCCCACCTGCAGCGCCTGGAGTTCCGCTTCTACCCCGACCCCCAGAGCCTCCTGGAAGCCTACAAGAAGGGCGAGGTCCTGGCGGTGAGCCGCGTCTACCCCGACCAGATCCCCGAGGCCTCGGCCCTGCCGGACCTGAACCTGTACCCGGCGCGCCTTTCGGGGTACGTGCTCATCTACCTCAACCTGACCGACGCCACGAACCTCCCCTTCTTCGGCCAGAGGGAGGTGCGCCAAGCCCTCCTCCATGCGCTGGACCGCCAGGCCCTGGTGGATGAGGTCCTGAACGGCCAGGGGATCGTAGCCCACACCCCCATTCTGCCCGACACCTGGGCCTACTGGGGCGGAGCCACGCGCTATCCCTACGACCCGGAGCATGCCGCAGCACTCCTGGACGCCGCCGGCTGGGTGGACCGCGATGGAGATGGCATCCGAGAGCGAGAGGGCCGCCGCCTGGAGTTCCGCCTGACCACCAACGATGACCCTTTCCGGCAGCGCCTGGCCGAGGCCATCGCCGCCCAGTGGCGCAAGGTAGGCGTGGGGGCCGTGCCCCAGAGCGTCAGTTTCGCCCGCCTGGTGGGGGAATTCCTGGCCCCACGCCACTTTGATGCTGTGCTGGCCGGCCTGGAGTTCTGGGGCGACCCGGACCCCTATCCCCTCTGGCACTCCACCCAGGCCACGGGACTTGGCCAGAACTATGGGGGCTGGTCCCTGCGGGAGGCTGACGAGGCGATGGAGGCCGCCCGCAGAACCCTGGACCTCCACGAACGCATCCGCCTCTACCGGCGCTTCCAGGAACTGTTCGTCCAGGAGGTCCCCGCCCTGCTCCTCTACTACCCCATCTACACCTACGGCGTGGACGCCAAGGTGCGCGGGGTGCAGGTCCCGCCCCTCAACACCCCCGCGGACCGTTTCACCACGGTGGCCGACTGGTACATGGAGACCAAGCGCGTGCTGGTGGGCTGGGGGAACCGCTGAGGGACTTCTGCGGTTCGGCGGGCCGCAGCGCGGCGCGTGGGCGACATCCCCTCGCCTACCGGTGTGCACGCGTCTATCCCACGCCTTCCCCTCCACGCGCGGGGCAGCCCGCCCAGGCCCCTGAGCGGGCTGCCCCA
>FWWL01008489.1_pt1 | contig 13125 bp, 9 predicted proteins | sample 2228331 | NCBI WGS metagenome assembly FWWL01 (sample SAMEA103939775, study PRJEB20133) | metagenome | reverse complement strand
GAGCCACTACGGCCCCAAGGGATTCCGAGCTTTCAATTGGAGGATAAGGGTTTCGGGGGATGGGGAGGTGTGAGAGGTCGGATCGCGTCCCCCGTGTCAAGCTTGGGCTTGGCTCCTGGAAAAGCAAGCCCCGGCGAGGGTATAATTTGCAAATGAGGGTTCTGGTCATAAACGGCCCCAACCTTAACCTCCTCGGGGAGCGCGAGCCGGAGGTCTATGGAACAATGCCTCTAAGCAAAATGGAAGAGCTCATAAGGGCCGAGGCCGAGAAGCTTGGGATTGAGGTTTCGTTCCTCCAGTCAAACTCCGAGTCTGAGATACTCTCTGCTATACACGACACGAGGGGGAAATTTGACGGCATGGTAATAAACCCAGCGAGCTTCACCCATTACTCCGTGGCCATAGCGGACGCCATATCGGCAACGAAAATACCCACGGTTGAGGTTCACATATCAAACATACTGGCAAGAGAAGAATTCAGGGGGAAAAGCGTGACAGCAAGGGCCTGCCGTGGCGTTATAACCGGTTTCGGACCACTGGGATACGTGCTCGCGCTTCACGCACTCAAACGGATGCCCGGGAAATGAAAGGGCTGTTCTGGGAAATCCTCGCGGAAATATCTGTTCCTTTTATCCCGTTCCTGCTGATCATCCTCACCGCCTCAGAAACCGTTGGACTGGTTGATTCGGGAGAGCTCTCGGCCGTGGCGTGGACCCTGGGCATAGCGCACCCGACCGGCTATCCCCTCTGGACGATACTGGGGCACATCTGGTCTCACATCATACCCGTGGGCGAACCGGTGTGGCGGCTCTCGTTGATGTCCGCGCTATGCGCCGGAATCGCTTCCTGGGGCCTCTTCAGGGCCGGGAGGGAGCTCGGCTTTGAATTCGGAGCGAGCGTCTCGGCGGCCATGGCGTTTCCACTGCTCCGGCTAACCTGGTCAACCTCCAGCCAGGCCGAGGTCTACGCGCTGGGCGCGGCTCTGGTCGGGGTGTTCCTGTTCCTGTTAGTCAGGTGGTTCAGGGGGAAAACGCACCCAGCGCCGGTTTTTTACATTGCCGGGCTCGTGCTCGCGAACCACATGTCCGGGGCCTCGGTCGTCCTGCCAGGGCTTGGGCTCATGCTCATCCTGAACAGGAGGGCCCTGGCATGGGCATGGGTCCTTCTGATACCAATAACGATATACCTCTACTTGCCGATAAGGTCAATCCAGGAACCCTTCTTTGACTGGGGAGACCCGCAAAACCTGGAGAACCTCATGTGGCATATCACCGGGAAACAATACCGGGTCTGGATGTTTGGCGCTGGATTATCCGGTTTCCTGGCTGGAATCACCGGGGTCGCGGGAGAGCTCTGGAACAACATGAGCATCGGGATAATCCTTCCAATCATGGGGTTCTTCGCGGCCCAAAAGCACTGGCGAATCGCTCTTCTGGTCGCGGCGGCCTTATCGTTCGTCTACCTCGCTGGCTACACGATACCTGATATAGGGGATTATTTCCTGCCCATGTTTATGGTCATGTGTCTTCTTTCGGGTTTCGCGCTCAGCCGGCTCAGATCCTTCTCCTGGTTAGGTCTGGCAATTCCGGCCCTTCTGATCGTGTTTAATTTCAAGAATGTCAACCACCGGGGGGACACATTTGCTCAGGATTTCGCCAGAGCGCACATCGCTGAGCTGGAGCCGAACGCGCTTATATTATCAAATTACTGGGACCTGGTTTCTCCGGTTCTTTACCTCCAACATGTCAAAGGGGAGCGACGGGACATCGTGATAATAGACAAAGAGCTCCTGCGGCGTTCATGGTATTTGAAGCACATAAGGGTCAAGCACCCGGAGCTTTACGAGTGTGCGAGAGAGGAAATAGAGGCATATTCAAGGGAACTGCAGAAATTTGAGCGCGGCAAGCCATACAATCCTGCCGTTATACAATCCGCATACATCAAGATGGTAAGGGCCATGCTGACCAGGTATCCCGGGCCGCGCTACACGAGCTTTGCCTTCTACGAGGAGGATGAGAGGCAGATGCTTGAGGGACTCAAAGTAGCCCCACAAGGGCTTTGTATCCGGATAGTGGAGCGGGACACGGCTTTTCCGTTTGATCCTGCCAGATACACCCTGCCTACATACGACAGGTTTTCAAGGGGCAGGAGGGAAAGGGTTCTCCTTGAGACATTCACGAGGGAGCGTCAGCTCGCCAAGGAATTCTGGGATTACCACGGGGTAAAATAATCCTGAAGAGACCGGAAACCAAAAGAATGCCAACAGTGTAGGGACGGGCCTCTCTGTTTTCGCTCCGCTCGCAGACCTGCCGGTTGTGCTTGGCCAGGTCCCCGTATCCTCTAGAAATTTTGATGCGCGAGAAAATTAGAGCGGGGCCGACGGGAGAACGAAGTTCCCCGTGCTTCTAGAAATTTTGATGCGCGAGAAAATTAGAGCGGGGCCGACGGGAATTGAACCCGCGACCTCTGGCGTGACAGGCCAGCGTTCTAACCAGGCTGAACTACGACCCCGCTAGAGCCAATATTATAACGGACAGGATAGGGGAAATTCAAAGACTCGCCCCTGAAAACATGCCGCGTGTTTGATAAGGCCCGGGGCTTTGGTTGATAATATTCGCCCTCAAGATGAATTATCCGGCTGATAAGATAGAGAAAAAGTGGCAGGCATACTGGCGCGAGAAGGGGCTTTTCAGGGCCCCCGATCGCCCAGAAAGAAAGTATTATGTCCTTGAGATGTATCCCTACCCGTCTGGCCGCGACCTGCACATGGGACACATGAAGAACTATGTGATAGGTGATGTGATAGCCAGGGTCAAGAGGATGGAGGGATACGATGTCCTGTATCCAATGGGATGGGATTCCTTCGGCCTGCCGGCGGAGAACGCCGCAATAGCCAACAGGGTTCACCCTAAGGACTGGACCGAGCAAAATATCTCCGGCTACAAGGAAAGCCTCATGAACATAGGTCAGTCCTATGACTGGGACAGGGAGCTGGCAACATCAAGGCCGGATTACTACAGGTGGAACCAGTGGCTGTTTCTCTTATTACTGAAACGGGGACTCGCTTACAGAAAGGGGGGATTCGTCAACTGGTGCGCTTCCTGCAACACCGTCCTCGCGAACGAGCAGGTAATTGAGGGGAAGTGCGAGCGGTGCCACAAGCCGGTGACGAAACGCAAGCTTGTCCAGTGGTTCTTCAGGATAACGGACTACGCTGAGAGGCTTCTTGCCGATCTTGAACTATTGAGAGACGGTTGGCCGCCGCACATCCTGAAACAACAGGAAGACTGGATAGGCAGAAGCGAGGGAGCCGAGATAGTCTTTCCGGTTGAGGGCAAAAACCTGAAGATCCCCGTGTTCACAACGAGGGCGGACACCCTTTTCGGGGTCACATTCATGACCGTCGCGCCGGAGTGGGAGGGCCTTGAGGAGCTGATCGCTGATTCGCCGGAAAGAGCTAGAGTTGAGGCATATGTATCAGAAGCTCTGTCAAAAACGGATATAGAGCGTTCGGCCACGGACAGACCGAAAACCGGCGTATTCACCGAAACGCATGTGCTTCATCCTTTTACCGGCGAGAGAATTCCTGTTTTCGTTGGGGATTATGTCCTGGGGGGATACGGGACCGGCGCGGTCATGGGCGTTCCCGCGCACGATCAGAGGGATTTTGAGTTCGCGAGAAAGATGGGCCTTCCGATAAGGGTCGTGATAAAGCCCATGGAAGGCCCTGAGCCGTTGCCTGAGACCATGGAAAGGGCGTTTGAGGAGCCGGGGGTGATGGTGAACTCCGGGGAATTTAACGGGTTATCAACCGAGGAAGGGAAGGAAAGGGTCGCGGAGGCCCTGGCGAAAAAGGGCATGGGCGGGAAAACCGTGGCCTACAGGCTAAGGGACTGGCTCATATCCCGCCAGAGATATTGGGGAACGCCTATACCCGTGATCCACTGCGAGGCATGTGGGGTTGTTCCTGTGCCGGAGAAAGACCTTCCTGTGCTTCTCCCGGATATTGATGACTATGTGCCAAGAGGGAGAAGCCCGCTTGAGAACTCCGATGAATTCATGAACACGACCTGCCCGAAGTGCGGCGGGCCAGCCAGGCGTGATCCGGACACCATGGACACCTTCGTGGATTCTTCATGGTATTATATGAGATACCCGGATTCCAAAAACAGCACGGCAATATTTGATCCGGAGAAAACCAACGCGTGGCTTCCGGTTGACCAGTATATTGGCGGCGCTGAGCACGCGACCAAGCACCTCATTTACGCTCGTTTCATCCACAAGGTCTTGCAGGACGCTGGCCTCGTGAAGACCCCCGAGCCGTTCCTCAGGCTCTTCAACCAGGGCATGGTCCTGAAAAAGTTCTTCTGGTGCCCGACATGCTTGAAGGTAGTTCCGGATGACGAAGCAAAAACGCATCCGCACAAGCTGGAAGAGCTTCTGGAGATGATGAGCAAATCAAGGGGAAACACCGTCCCGATGAGCTCGTTCGTGGCGAAAAACGGTGTTGATGTCGGGAGAATAGCCCTGTTGTTTGCGGGGCCTCCAGACAAGGAAATGGAGTGGACAGACGCTGGGGTTGAGGGCGCGAAAAGGTTCATCAACAGGGTCTGGAGGCTATACCGGGAAAATCCAGCAAACACAGGACCCGTGCCCGGCGAGATGGGCACTGCCGAGCGCGAGCTGTATTCCCTCCTTCAGAGAACCATAAAAGCGGTCAGGGACGACCTGGCCAGGTTCAGCTTCAACACCGCCATAGCCAGGCTGATGGAGCTGGTGAACGCCCTGTATTCCTTTGAGGACAAGGGATCGCCGGTTTTCTCGTTGGTCCTCCGTAACATGATATTGCTGATTGCTCCCCTCGCGCCTCACCTTGGCGAGGAGCTCTGGCACGAGTGGGCAGGCGAGACTGAGAGCGTGTTCAAGGTGAGGCTCCCGGAGCCGGACGAGAGATACCTTGTGCGCGAGACCATCGTGATCCCGGTCCAGGTCAATGGCAAGCTGAGGGCAAGGATTGAGGTTCCGGCCGATGTCAGCCAGGATGAGGCCTTGCGCGTAGCCCTTTCGGATGAGAATGTGTCCAGGCACCTGGAAGGCAAACAGCCGCGCAAGGTGGTCTATGTGCCGGGGAGAACCTTGAACCTGGTGGTGTGATGAGGGACTTGATCGTCCAGCAAAAAACCGCTATACTTTCTCAGAAGGAGTGAACTTATGCTAACGGTTGCGCTTTTGGGTATAGGCATTGCTCTTGACGGGAGCTATCAGGCACGGCCGGCCATAGGGGCCTACATAGTTGATATACCCGCTTTCACGGATGAGGTCCTGGTCAAATGGCTTGGCGCGAGGCTGGGGGCCTATTATTCCCTGCCCTGGCTTGGCCCAACCAGGGACACGCTGATAAACGGGGACACGGCCACGGTCGTTGAGAAAAAGACCTGGGGATTTGAACTGTCCCTGGGCTACAGGTGCTCGTGGCTATATCTGGGCCCACTGGTGGGATATGGCTACCGGTGGGACGCTGTCCAGAGGGCCTACCTGAACGATACCTCTTTCTGGTTCTACGGTGGTGTCGCCACTATAAAGATAAGGAGTTTTTACTTTGAGGGAGGCTATCACACGGGCCGGGGGCCGTTTGGCGGACTTGGGATGAAGGTATATTTCCCGGAGGATTACGAGTAGATGAGGCTTTGATTGTCAGCGGACTCAAACGATATAATTTGTCAACTATGGGATTTTTTAAAAGACTGGGAAGGTTTATTGATGGCCTTCTGCCCGAGGAGACAGAGGAAACCCTGAAATACGGCCAGGAAGGCGAGGAACTATTTCACAGATACGCGGAGGCTCATAACTGGAAGGTCTATCCGAACCGTGTGGTAATGGACGGAAATCGCTTCAGGGAAATAGACGCCGTCATGGTGGCCGGCCGGTTCCTCTTCTGCGTGGAGCTAAAAAACTGGAAGGACACCGTTAAACCCGGAGGCAAAGAGCACTGGCTCAGATTCAAGCCTGGAAACAACAAGGCAGACACTTTCAGGAACGCTCACACTCAGGCTCTCAGTAATACCTATGCCCTGAAGAAATACCTGAACTGGTCAGACAGGGGCATGAAGGGTCTCTGGATTGAACCACTGGTGATCTTCGTGAAACGGGACAAGTCCGGCCGCGATGGCACTAACATTGACGCTATAAGGGGATTTGAGAAGGAGGTTATTTACCTGGATGAGCTGGACAAGTTCGTCGCCTGGAAACACAGATCCACCCCTGGCGATCGGTTGGATTATAAATTGATAATGCCCATCGTGGACAGGATATACACCTGGGACACCGTGGAGATAGAAAAGGAGGGCAACCTTCACTGGGGAATAATCTACAACATGGAGTTCTGGATTGAGGTTGACGGAAAGAAAATCTCCATACCCGTTGATGATGTAAAGAGCGTGCAGGTGAGCAGGAAGGGCGTTTTCTCTGAACAGGACGAGGTCACTGTTCACCTCAGAACGGGCAAAAATCTCGTTGGCGTATCAAAGATGGACTACCTGAAGTTGATGGATCCCAGGGGTAAGGTTGAGGAAATTCGTTTCCGGAACATAAAGGAGATCACTGTCGGTGGCGTGAGAAAATTGAAGTTCAGGAATTGAGGCCATCGCCAACAGGAGCGTATAATTTCTCCCTTATGACAACCCTGCTCCTTGCCACAACCCTACAATGGGGCCCCTACACCGTGTCCTGGAAGGAATACGATTTCGGGGAAATCCCGGATGAGATCCCAGTTGTCACAATAAAGAAGGGCGGGAAGACCCTCCGGGAAATTGAGGTTTGGAAGGCGAGCGTTTCAACCTTTGATGTGGACGGCGACGGCACGGAAGAGCTCTTCATTGAGGATTACTCCGGCGGCGCGCACTGCTGTCTCACCTGTTATTTATGCACCAGAAAACCCGAGCTGAGGCTCATGGGTGTCTTTGACATGGGAAATGGAAGCCTCGTGTTCCAAGACCGGGATGGCGACGGCAAGCTTGAGGCGGTTGGTTATTACGATGGGTTTGCCTACTACGATTATTGCTACGCAGTTAGCCCCTGGGTTCCCATTGTCTTCAGCCTCAAGGCAGGCAGGTATGCTGAAAATACAAAGGCATTCCCCGGCCTAATTCAGGAAAGCCTTGATGGATATTTATCCAGTCCGCCCGAAAATGATGAGGAGTCCATGAAAGCATGGGCCACAGCAATATACGCGCACATGGTTCTCCTGGGCAAAGAAGCCTCCGCATGGGAAACGATCAAGTCAACATGCCCAAAAGTTCTTGACTGGCTTTCGGCGAACGCTCCAAATCTGAGAGCCATACTGGAGGCCATGGAGAGCAGGGTCAGATACACTGAGAAGGAAAACGGTGAAGATGAGTAGTATCTTTGCTCCACGGCAGGGATTTCGGTTATAATAACGCTCTAAGCAGAGGAATTTCTCCATGCCAGAACTAATCGTGCCAGGTGAGGAAAGCGCGGCCAGCAGTCGTGAGCTGGTGATAACAAAGGAAGAGCTCTCCGCGGCCGAGGAAAGGGTGATCAGGATCCTCTCAAAGAGGGTTAAGGTTCCCGGTTTCAGGCCAGGAAATGTGCCACCGAGCGTCGTCAAGGCGAGGTTTGGCGGGCTCGTTCAGCAGGAAACCCTTGAGAACGCCATAAACGAAAAGATAAGGCAGGAACTTGGGAGCGCGAGACCACTCGGCCAGGTAACGGTCACGGAGATAGCCAGGCAAGAAGATGGTTCTCTCCGGGTAAAGATAGAGTTTGAATCAGTGCCAGAGGTAAGGCTACCGGAGCTATCCCGGATCACCGTTGAAAAGAGGGTCATAACGGTATCAGATGTTGATGTGCTGGAACAGCTGGAGGCAATCCAGAAGGCCCTCGCGACAGTCGCGCCAGTTGAGGATAGGGGCATAAGGGAAGGGGACACTGTAACCGCTGAGATGACAGAATTTGATCCGCGCGGGGAGGTGACATTCACAGGAAAGGTGGCTATCAGATACGCGAGGGATGAGCTTGATCCTTATCTATTTGATGCGCTCGCTGATAAGAAGCCCGGGGACGAGTGCGACATAAGCGTTGTCGCGGAAAACGAAAAAGGCGAGAACGAGGAGCGCAAGCAACACTACAAGGTCATCTCGGTCAAGGAGGTGATCCTCCCCGCTTTGGACGATGATTTCGCGAAGGCCCAGGGCTACGAGAGCCTGGACGCCATGAAGGAGGACATCAGGAAGCGGCTTGAGGAGAGGATTGACAGGGAGCTTGATAACGAGTTTGAATGGAAGGTAATCAGGGCGATTTACGATGCGGCGCCGTTTGAATTGCCACGCTCGCTCGTCCAGAGGCGCTACGAGTCCATAAAGGACGATGTGAAGATTGAGGCGCCGGATGGTTCACCCGTGCCCGAGGATGTTCAGAAGGAGCAGATAATGAAATTAGCCGAGGATCTGGTAAAAAGGGACTTGATCCTCGCCAAAACAATAGAGGAATACTCCATAGAGGCCACAGGGGAGGAGGTTGAGAAGGAGATAGCCGAGATGGCCGCGGACCGGAAGATGACCCCGGAGGAGTTCAAAAAGAAGGCCTTGAAATCAGGGGACATGGAGCGGGTAGCTTACATAGCGAGACTGAAAAAGGCCATGGCCTTCCTGAAAGAGGCCGTGCACACGGAGATTGTTTTCCAGTAGGGACAAATCAGCAGGGTGGTCCACGACCAAACAACATTAGTCAGATCATTTCGGTTTCGCCTACTCCAAAACCTGATGGGTCGTGGCACAGCGCCCCCCGACAACACTGTAAACCCCAGACAGTGGCTGGGGTTATCCAGGTGGTGAACGCCGGGCGGCAAACGAACGCTCCGCTCGTGGCCGGAAGTTAAGTAGCCCAGCCCCCGCGTCAGGCCTTATAATTTCACCCAAATGAACGAGATCAAAAGAAAAATGGCCCAGCTGGTGCCCATGGTCATAGAGCAGACCGGACGCGCGGAACGGGCTTACGACATCTTCTCAAGGCTCCTGAAGGAGCGGATAGTTTTTCTGGGTATGCCAATAGATGACTATGTGGCGAACCTTCTGATTGCCCAGTTCCTCTATCTGGATGCGGAGGACCCGGACAAGGACATCTACCTATACATAAACACACCTGGCGGCATAGTGACATCGGGGCTAGCCATCTACGACACCATGCAGTATATCAGGCCGGATGTAGTAACCATGTGCATAGGCATGGCCGCTTCCATGGGCGCGATACTGGTCGCGGCCGGCACACCCGGAAAGCGCTTCGCGCTCCAACACTCAAGGCTGATGATACACCAGCCCTGGGGAGGCGCGCAGGGAATGGCCACGGATATTGAGATAGAGGCAAAAGAGATACTGGTTCTCAAAAAATTGCTCCAGGAACTGCTGGCCAAGCACACGGGGAAACCAATGGAAACCATAGAAAGGGACACGGAGCGCAACTTCTACATGTCCGCGGAGGAGGCAAAGGCATACGGCCTGGTTGATGACATAATCACCGCGGCACCGAACAGGAGAAAGGGAGGAGGTGTGGGGGACAAGGGGAAGGATGCAGAAGAGAAGGACGAGGACGAAGGAAACAAGGGTTGAACCGGCCTGCTCTTTTTGCGGGAGGCCCCAGGGTTCAACCAGGCGTTTGCTTCCAGGCATAGATGCCTTCATTTGCGCTGATTGTGCCCGACTAGCAGTGGAATTGCTATCATCCTCGCTAGATCCGGACGAGCCCCTTGAATTGCCCGTTCCTGAAAAGATAAAGGAGGCTCTGGACGACTGGGTTGTTGGCCAGGAGAGGGCAAAGAAAAGCCTCTCGGTAGCGGTTTATAACCATTACAAAAGGATAAACCATCGGAGGATGGGCAAGGCGGACCTGGAGCTGGAAAAGAGCAACATACTGTTGATCGGCCCGACCGGGACCGGAAAGACCCTCCTGGCCAGGACACTGGCAAAACAGATAGGCGTCCCCCTGGTCGTTCACGACGCCACCCCGATAACCGAGGCCGGCTATGTTGGCGAGGACGCCGAGGCAATCCTGACGCGGCTCGTAGCCGAGGCCCAGGGGGACCTGGACATGGCAAAAATAGGCATAGTCTACCTGGACGAGGCGGACAAGCTCGCGCGCAGGCCAGGGCCCGGAAGGGATGTATCCGGGGAGGGCGCGCAACAGGCGCTCCTGAAGATAACCGAGGGTTCGGCTGTGGATGTTCCACTGCCGGGCAACAGGGAAAGGGTTTCTCTGGACACCAGGGATATACTCTTCATATTCGCGGGGAGCTTTGAGGGACTGTCGGATGTGGTAGCAGAGCGCGTGGGCAGGAAAGGAATAGGTTTTGTCAGGGGCGGGGAGGAAATTCCCAGAGACGAACTATACAGATTGGCCCAGCCGGAAGACCTGGTGAAGTTTGGCATGATACCGGAGCTGGTGGGCAGGCTCCCAGTCATCGTCACCCTCTCGCCGCTGACAGAGGATGATCTGGCGGAGATAATGGTGAGGCCAAAAAACTCCATACTAAGGCAGTTCAAGAAGATATTTGGGATGGAGGGGGTGACCCTGGAGGTAACGGACGATGCCGTAAGGGAGATAGCAAGGGCCGCGGCCAGGAGGGGTTCCGGCGCGAGGGGGCTTCGTTCAATAATGGAGGATATTCTCCTGGACACTATGTATAGACTGCCTTCCATGCAGAATGTGGCAAAGGTCGTTGTGGACGCTGGTGTCGCCAGGGGAGAGAGGGAGCCCATCGTGGTGTTCTCCGACGAAAGGAGGTCTGTGATTTGAAATCAGGGTCTGGCAACGAAAAAAGGATTCCGGTCGTGGTTCTCATCGGTGAGGTTCTCTTCCCGGAAGCGATTCTGCCCGTCATGGTAAGAAGGGATATGTCCGTGAAGGCCCTCCGGGCCGCGAGCAGGGGGGACGGGATGATGATATTTCTTCTGCAAAAGGGCGAGGATGAAATGCCCACACCAGAAGACATCTACAGGGTAGGGACAATAGGCACCATAGTCCACACCATGGAAAACTCTGACGGAACAGCCAACATACTGGTTCAGGGGGTTGAGAGGGTGAAGGTCCAGAACATCTCTTTTGCCAGGGGATACTTCTCGGCGCGGGCTGACATGTTTCCGTTTCCGCCCACAGACAAAAAGATCCTGGCGCCCGCGGCGCGCGTCGCGAAGGACTTCTTCGCAAAGCTCATCTCCATGATACCCGACCTGCCCCCTGAGCTCGGGAAGACAATCCTGGCACAGAACAACGAGACATTCCTCTACCTGGCGTCTGCGCACATACCGGGTGAGGCGGAGAAAAAACAGGAGCTACTTGAGTCAAAAAGCCTTGAGGAACTGGCGAAAAAACTATCCGAGCAATTGCTCTGGCACATACAATACCTGGAAACCAGGCAGGAGCTGGAAGGCAGGGTAAAGGAGGAGCTCGCCAGGGGACACAAGCAGGTCATTCTCTCGCAGCTCCAGGATGAGATCAAAAAGGAAATGGAAGAAGAGGATGACCTTTCCTTATACGAGAAACGAATAGTGGCGGCCGGGATGCCCGACGAGGCAAGAGAAAAAGCGCTCTCGGAGTTCAAGCGCCTGACCAAAACGCCCGCGATGTCGCCCGAGGCATCCGTGATAAGAAACTGGCTGGACTGGGTAACGGAGATGCCATGGAACAAAAGAACAAAGGACAACCTTGACCTGGAAAACGCCAGGAAGATACTTGACGAGGATCACTACGGCCTCACTGAGGTCAAGGAGAGGATACTTGAATACCTGGCAGTCCTGAGGCTAAAGGGCGCGACAAGGGGGCAGGTCCTCTGTTTTGTGGGGCCGCCGGGAGTAGGAAAGACTTCCCTGGCCCGCTCAATAGCAAGGGCATTGGGAAGGAAGTTCGTCAGGGCTTCCCTGGGCGGGCTGAGGGATGAGGCAGAGATAAGGGGCCACAGGAGGACATATGTCGGCGCCCTGCCGGGGAAGATAATCCAGCAAGTGAAGCGCGCGGGGACAAAGAACCCCGTGTTTCTCCTGGACGAAGTTGACAAGGTCGGGACGGATTACCGGGGGGATCCTCAGGCCGCGCTCATGGAGGTTCTTGATCCGGAGATAAACAGGGAATTCATGGATCACTATCTTGAGCTGGATTTTGACCTCTCAGAGGTTCTCTTCATAACCACGGCAAACTCTACCATGGGCATACCGAAACCCCTCCTGGACAGGATGGATGTCATATACCTGCGCGGATACACGGACTACGAGAAAACCGAGATAGCCAGGAGGCACCTGGTGCCCAAACTGCTCGCTGACAACGGGCTTGAACAGGAAGACTTCCAGATCTCGGACGAGGCAATACTCAAGATAATCAGCCAATACACGGCAGAGGCAGGGGTAAGGGAGCTGGAGCGTCAGCTCGCCAGGCTCATGCGCAAATCCGCAAGGCGTAAGGTTGAAAAAGGCAAGGCCACCAGCATAACCCCGTCAAACCTGGAGAAATTCCTTGAACTGCCAACAATCCAGGAGCACAGGGTGAACGAAGAAAACCCTCCCGGCGTCTTTTATGGCCTCGCTTGGACGGAACAGGGAGGAGACGCTCTCAGGGTGGAAACAACGGTCTCCCGAGGCAAGGGAAACCTGACAACAACGGGCCAGCTGGGCGAGATAATAAACGAGTCAATCAAGGCCGCGCTCAGTTACATCAAGGCGCACAGGGCAGACCTGGGCCTGCCGCCGAACTTCCACGAGCTCATTGACATCCACATACACATTCCGGAGGGCGCTATACCGAAGGATGGGCCCTCCGCTGGCCTGGCCGTCCTGGCTTCAATGGTCTCCGCGCTAACAAAACAGCCGGTTCCTGGGACAATCGCCGCGACGGGAGAGATAACCCTGACGGGCCAGGTTCTCAGGGTCGGGGGGTTGATCGCGAAGCTCATGGCCGCGCAGAGAACAGGTGTAAAGACAGTCTATTTACCCCTCACGAACGCGGAGGAGGTTGCCTACACGGACAAAAAGATGGAGGGGAAGCTCTTGTCCGGCCTCACGGTCAAGTATGTCTCAACATGCGAGGAATTTCTATCGCAGGTCTTCCCAACGAGGAAGGGCAAGC
>FWWL01008488.1_pt1 | contig 13125 bp, 14 predicted proteins | sample 2228331 | NCBI WGS metagenome assembly FWWL01 (sample SAMEA103939775, study PRJEB20133) | metagenome | reverse complement strand
TCGGCCGCTTCTTCTATGTCGGAGCGGAAGCCAAGTTCTGATGGCTTTTGGCCTGCGCGATTGCCCGCATGGGCGATCGCGCAGATCGGAACGAAAAAGGCCGCGCCTCTCGGGAGGCGCGGCCTTTTTCGTTCCGGATGATGTCGGTCAGGTCACTCCACCCGCTTGGCGCGCACCGCGCGCTTCTTGCCAACGCGCAGGAAATAGCCGCCCATCACGCCGGCCTTGATCTCGACCTGATCGCCGACTTCGGGATTGTAGGTCATCGCCTCGGTGGTCTGCCAGACCGCCCCTTCGGGTATGCCGATGTTCCAGCGGCCGCCTTGTGCCTTGCCCAGGCTCTTGATGGTGGTGACGAGGGTCTTGTCCTCCTCGCTGTCATTGTCATTGCCGCCGAAGATCGAAAGATCGGGAAGGCGGAAACCGAACAGCGAGCGCTTGGTCTTCTGGACCTCCTTCTCCTCGACCACCACGATCTGCTTGGAATCGACGGCCGCCGAGAGCCTGGCCGAGGCACTGTCGAAACAGGCAAGGCGCTGGCTGTTGTCCGCGATGCCGCGACAGGCGTTGAGCGCTTCGAACAGTTCCGGGCTGGGGGGAGGGGGCGACTTCTTGCGATCCTGCGCGGCTGCGGGCGTGGCCAAAAGGCTGGCAACCACGATCGTGCCGGTGATGAACTTGCTTCCCTGCCTCATTTCCTGCTCTTTCGACTGTTGATCGGGCCGCAACGCATAAACCACCCGGCGCCCATGTGGGAAACGGTTTTGGCAGCGGGGCGGAATCTGCCACCGATGTCAGGGCGCGGCGCTATGGCAATGCGATGCGGCAGCGGCATGAAGGACGTGTGACTTTTATGCTACATTCGGCGGAAAAGCGTTGAATTTCCGCCATCCAAGGTTGCGCAGCTTTCGTGCTTTGCCCTACACCAGCGCAATGGTGGGCCATAGAGACCCTCCAGAACTGGGTTTAGCCATGCCTGCGCGGCGGGGCGATCAAGGGGAAATACCACATGAAGACGCAATTTAAGCTGAGCTTGCTTGGCACCAGCCTCCTCGTCGGTGCAGCATCGCTCGCAACGCCTGCCTTCGCGCAGGATCAGGAGCAGGATCAGGCTGCTTCGGGCGATTCGACCATCGTCGTGACCGGCTCGCTCATCTCGAACCCGAACATCGAGCGCGCTGCGCCGGTGAACGTGACTTCGGCCGACGAAATCGACCTGCTGCAGTCGAACGTCGCTGAAGAAATCCTTCGCGAAATCCCGGGTATCGTCCCCTCGATCGGTTCTGCCGTGAACAACGGCAACGGCGGTAACTCGTTCGTCAACCTGCGCGGTCTGGGATCGAACCGCAACGTGGTCCTCCTGGACGGCACGCGCGTTGTTCCCGCTGAACTCCAGGGTCGTTTCGACCTTAACAACATTCCGCTGGCGCTGATCGAGCGCGTCGAAGTGCTGACCGGTGGTTCGTCGACCACCTATGGTGCGGACGCTATCTCGGGTGTCATCAACTTCATCACGCGTCAGGATTTCGCTGGTCTCGAAGCGACCGCTGCGTCGCAGATCACCGAGCAGGGCGATGGTCACACCGTCCGCTTCGACGTGACGACCGGTGCCAATTTCGATGATGGCCGCGGTAACGTCGTGCTGAGCGTTGGCTATCAGACCGCCGATCCCGTGTATCAGGGCGACCGTCAGATTGGCCGCAACACGATCGGTTCGGTCAGCGGTGCTGGCGCTGGTTCGGGTACTTCGGTTCCTTCGCGTCTGACCGTGACTGGGCTCGGCACGCTGCAGATCGATCCCACGGGCAACACCCTGGTTCCGACCTATGCGCCGTTCAACTTCTCTCCGGACAACATCTTCCAGACGCCGTTCGAGCGCTTCAACATCTTCGGTGCGGCCAAGTACGAAGTGTCGGATGGTATTGAAGTCTATACCCGCGGTCTTTTCTCGAAGAACACGGTCGACACCATCATCGCACCCTCGGGCGCGTTCGGTATCGGCGTGACCATCCCGCTGAGCAACCCGTTCCTGCCGGCTGGTATCCGCAACCAGTTCTGTAACAACTTCGACTTCAATGCTGCAGTTAATGGTATCCAGTCGCTGACCGCTGCGCAGTGCGCTGCTGCTGCAACCGCTGTCAATCCGACTGACCCCAACTATCGCACCGTGACCACCGCGCTGTTCCGCCGCGCTGTGGAAGCAGGTCCGCGTATCTCGAACTATCAGAACACCGTGTTCGACTATAAGCTGGGCATTCGCGGCGGTATTACCGACACGATCGACTTCGACGTGTTCGGCAGCTACGGCCAGTCGGACCAGGTCCAGACCATCAAGGGTTACACGCTCAACTCGCGTGTGCGTGACTCGCTGCTGGCGACCAACACTGCCACCTGTTTGAGCGGCAACGCTGCTTGCGTTCCTGCCAACTTCTTCAGTCCGCAGGTCGGTGGTCTCACCCCCGCCATGGTCGCTTACCTGGTCGGTGAATCGACCGTGCAGACCAAGACCACGCTGGCTCAGGCACGTGCGACGATCAGCGGTGACTTCGGTGTTGCCAGCCCCTGGGCGACCGACCCGATTTCGTTCGCCGTCGGTGGCGAGTATCGCAAGTATACCGCGCAGATCTCGTCGGATACCCTGGCGCAGTCGGGTGATCTCGGCGGTGCCGGTGGCGCGCAGCCGAACGTCGATGGCGGCTTCGACGTTTATGAAGCGATCGGTGAAATCATCGTTCCGATCGTGCAGGGCAAGTCGTTCTTCGAAGACCTCACGCTGGAAGCCGGTATCCGCTATTCGGATTATGGCATCGATGCCGTTGGCGCATCGGGCTACAGCACCACGACCTGGAAGGTCGGCGGCAGCTGGACTCCGGTGACCGGTGCAAAGGTGCGCGGTTTCTATGCTCGTGCAGTTCGTGCTCCGAACATCGCTGAACTGTTCTCGCCGCAGAATACCGGCCTGACCAGCCTGACGCGCGATCCCTGCGCTTCGATCAACGACAATGGCGTCCGCATCAATGCTGGTCCGACCGGTGCAGTGCGGGACGCGTGTCTTGCTCAGGGCGCGACGCTCGCCAACATCAACTCGATCAACCTGCCGATCGCAGGCCAGGCGAACGCCACCACCGGTGGTAACCTGGCGCTGAACCCGGAAACGTCGAACAGCTATACTGTCGGCCTGGTGCTCGAGCCCGCGTTCATCCCCGGCTTCACGATGACGGTTGACTATTTCAACATCAAGGTCACCGGCGCCATCACGACGCCGTCGCCCGATGACGCACTCGACGCCTGCTTCAATGCGCCCAGCGCAACGAACCCGGCTTGTACTGTCATCCGTCGTGATCCGATCACCGGTGGTTTGAACGGTGACCCGGCCACCACGCCTGGTCTGTTCACGGCGCTGTCGAACCTTGGCCGCCTGGCAACCGACGGTGTCGACCTGACTATGAACTATCGTCGTGACATCGGATTTGCCGATCTGTCGCTGGCGTTCGTCGGTACCTGGACCAACAAGCGCACCTTCCAGTCGACCCCCACGGATATCGTCCGTGACTGCGTCGGCACCTACAGCGTGAACTGCGATCAGGGCATTCAGCCCGAGTTCCAGTGGACCGTCCGTACCACCCTCGGCTTCGAAGGTGTCGACGTCTCGCTGCTGTGGCGCTACCTGGATGGCTCGACGTTCGAAAACTTCAATCCTGCTCGGGAATGCGGCAACCAGCCGCGTCCTGCCGGTGCAACTCCTTCGCCGAACCTGTTCTGCGGTGCGGCGCCTATCGGTTTCACCAGCCAGGAAGATTTCAACACCATTCCGGCCTACAACTATTTCGACATCACGACCCGCTTCGATCTGCTCGAAAACCTGACGGTGACGCTCACCGTGCAGAACATCTTCGACAAGAAGCCTCCGATCGTGGGTTCGGATGCTGGTCCGGTTGCGTTCAACTCGGGTAACACCTTCCCGTCGACCTACGACGCGCTTGGCCGTCGTTTCGGCGTGCAGGCTCGCCTGCGCTTCTGATCCCATCCGGGTTCAGTACCAAACAATTGGGGGCGGGTCGAAAGACCTGCCCCTTTTTGTTTGTGGGTCTCGCCAGGGCAGGCTTTGGCCCGGAAGCAGGCTAATGCAAATTGGTTGCAATAGCGTCTGAGCGTTGATACAGGCTCCCCCAGAAAAGGGGTGAGCGATGAAATTTTCTCGAGTGATTCCGGCGTTGTTGGCGACCATGACATCGGTTCCGGCGCTGGCGCAGGACAATGCTGCGGCTGCCGATGCCACCACTGAGGCGCCGCGGGACGAATCCGAGATCGTCGTGACCGCTGCGCGCACGGTTCTGCCGCCCAGCGCCTTGCCTTTGACAATCGATATCATCGACAAGCAGGCGCTCGATCAGCAGATCATCTTGTCCGGGTCAGTGACCGATGCGGTCGCAACGCTGACACCCTCGTTCTCGCCGACGCGCGGAAAGCTCTCGGGGGCGGGGGAAACTCTGCGCGGGCGTTCGCCGCTCTATGCGATCAACGGCATTCCCCAGTCGACGCCGCTGCGCGACGGTAGCCGCGACGGCTTCACCATCGACGGCTTCTTCATCGAGCAGGTCGAGCTGATCTACGGCTCCAACGCGCTGCAGGGCATCGGCGGCACCGGCGGCATCGTCAATCAGGTCACCGTCGGCGCGCCGAAACAGGAAGGGCTTTCGGGCCGCGTGCTGTTGCAGGGCACGGCGGACAATGATTTGCGCTCGGATGGCTTCGGTGGCAAGGCCGCCGGCCTGGTCCAGTACAAGGCCGACCGCTTCGATGCGACGGTGGGCGCGGCCTATGAGCGGCGCGGAGTGTTCTACGACGCGCGCGGTCGCAATGTGGGCATAAACCTGACCCAGGGCGAAACCCAGACGTCCGACGCCATTTCGCTTTTCGGTCGCTTCGGTTACGCCCTGTCGTCCACCGCGCGGCTCGACCTTATGGCCAGCCGTTACGAGCTCAAGGGCGATGGAGACTATGTCGCCGTCGCAGGCAACCGCCTGACCGGTCTGCCGACCAGCGCGGTCAAGGGCACGCCGCCGGGCAAGCCTGCGGCCAACCGCACCGAGAGCCTTGCGCTGTCGCTGACCGACACTGATCTCGGCGGCGGCAATTTCGTTAGCCAGATCTTCTTCAACCGCACCCGCGACACCTTTGGTGGCGAGCTCGGCCCGATCGCGACGTTCCAGGATGTGCGCATCGCGCCCATCGGTACATTGTTCGACCAGTCGCAGAACCGTTCGCGCAAGCTGGGGGGCAAGATCAGTTATGAACGCGCGATCCCCGGTTTCGAGGATCTGACCGCGATCGTCGGTTTTGACGCCTTGTTCGACAAGACCGAGCAGCGGCTGATCGCCACCGACCGCATCTGGGTGCCGCCCACCGACTTCCGCAGCCTCGCACCCTTTGCCCAGGCGAACCTCAAACTGTTCGATGGCCTGGTCCGGCTTGCCGGCGGCGCGCGCTGGGAAAATGTCGAGATCAAGATCGACGACTATACCACCATCGCCACCACCACGACCCCGCGTGGCGGAGTGCTGGTCAACGGCGGCAGCCCCAAGTTCGACGATGTGCTGTTCAACGGCGGCGTCATTATCGAACCGGCGCAGAGCATCCGGCTCTATGCCAGCTATGCCGAGGGCTTTACCGTGCCCGATGTCGGGCGCATCACCCGCGCCATCGGCACGCCGGGGGTCGATCTCGACAATTTCCTCGACATCAGCCCGATCATCTCGAACAACCGCGAGATCGGCGCGGAGGTGAAGCGCGGCCCGATCGATGCGAGCGTTACCTATTTCTGGTCGTCGAGCACGCGCGGCCAGTTGCTCGTGGCGCGGCCAGACGGCATTTTTGATGTGCAGCGCCAACGGATCGAGATCGAGGGGTTGGAACTCAACCTGGGCGTGCAGCTGCCGATCGACGGGCTTCGCGTATCGGCAGGCTATGCGCATATCCTGGGCCGCACCGATACCAATGGCGACGACCGGGTCGATACCGATCTCGATGGCACCAACATCTCGCCCGATCGCCTCAACCTCGCTGCCAGTTTCGACCGGGGCAGGGTATCGGCGCGGGTGCAGACCCAGGTCTATTTCTCGCGCACCTTCAACGGCCTGGTGCGTGACCCACGCAACGACTTTGGCGGCTATACGCTGACCGACGCCTATCTGGGCTATGATGTCGGCCCGGGGCGCATCATCCTCAGCGCGCAGAACATCTTCAACCGCCAGTATATCGACTATAACAGCGATGTACGGCTGCCGACGGACAACCTGTCCTTCTTCGCCGGGCGCGGGCGGACGATGACGCTGGCCTGGGACATGCGCTTCTGATGAAGACGCTCGACCTGCTGCACCGCTGGACGGGCGGACTGATCGGCCTGGTGCTGCTGGTGCTGGGGTTGAGCGGGACGATCCTGATCCACCGCGATGCGTGGGTGATGCTGCCGCATGCCGATGATGCGCAGATGCAGGCCACGCCCACGATCATCGCGGCGACCGAGCAGATGATGGCCGATCCGGCGGCGCGGCCGAGCGCCATTAGCTTTGCCACGGACAGCTTCGGGCTCAACCGGCTGTCTTTCGGCAGAGAGGCGGGGGCCTATGCCGACCAGGCGGGCAACATCGTCACGCACTGGGACGATGCATGGGAGCGGCCCGAGCTCTTCCTGTTCGATCTGCACCATCATCTGCTCGCGGGCGAAACTGGCGAGATCGTCGCTGCGTCTGCCGGGCTTTGCGGGCTGTTCTTCGTGATCAGCGGCGTGATCCTCTGGTGGCGCACGCGGCGGACCTTCGAATTCCGCCTGATCCCGAAGCGGCTGAGCCGCCCCGCCATCCTGCGCCATCATCGCGATCTCGGCATCGTGTTCGCGCCGCTGCTCGCGCTGGTGATGTTCACCGGTACGACGATGGTGTTTCGTCCTGTGACCGCGCTGGTGCTGGGGCCATCGGCACCTGCGACCATAGAGGCATCCTTCAAGGCGCCCGCGGCGCAGGTCGGCGCGCTCGCCGAAAAGCCCGATTGGGCCGCAATGATCGGCACGGCGCGCAGACTTTACCCCGATGCCGAGATCCGCATCCTCAGCCTGCCAAAGGAGGCGGGCAAGCCGATCACCTTGCGCATGAAGCAGCCGGAAGAATGGTTGCCCAATGGCCGCACGACCTTGTGGTTTGCGCCCGATACCGGCGAGCTCATCGAAGCGCGGGATGCCTTGAAGCTGCCGGGGGCTGCGCAGGCGTTCAACACCTTCTACCCGCTGCATGCGGCCAAGGTGGGCGGGCTGGCCTATAGGCTGGTCATGACGCTGGTCGGGCTGGCGCTGAGCCTGCTGGGATCGCTCGCGGTGTGGAGCTTCTGGTTCCGCCGCAATCGTACCGCGCGGCGCGTCGCCACGGGGCAGACGGTTCCCGCCGAATAAGGCTTACAGGTCGAACAGCCCTTCCTGCGATCCTTCGGGCGGGTTGAGGCCCAGATGCTTCCACCCGCGCGCATTGAGGCAACGGCCGCGTGCGGTGCGCGCGATCAGGCCGAGCTGGATCAGATAGGGCTCGATCACATCCTCGATCGTGTCGCGCGGCTCGGACAGACCCGCCGCCAGCGTCTCCACCCCCACCGGGCCACCGCGATAGATGTCCGCGATCATCATGAGGTACCGCCGGTCCATCGCGTCCAGTCCCAGGCTGTCGACCTCCAGCCGGGTGAGCGCGGCATCCGCCGCAGCGGCGTTGACCGTCGCATGCCCTGCGACATTAGCGAAATCGCGCACGCGGCGCAGCAGCCGCCCCGCCACGCGCGGGGTGCCGCGCGCGCGCCGGGCGATCTCGGTCGCGCCGTCCCTGGCGATCGACAGGCCCAGCAACCGGGCCGCACGGCTGACCACCAGTTCGAGCTCTTCGACCGTGTAGAAGTTGAGCCGCACCGGAATGCCGAAGCGATCACGCAACGGCGTGGTCAGCAGCCCCTGGCGCGTGGTCGCGCCGATCAAGGTGAAGGCGGGCAGGTCGATGCGCACGCTGCGCGCGCTCGGACCTTCGCCGATGATGAGATCGAGCGCGCGGTCTTCCATCGCGGGGTAGAGCACCTCCTCGACCACCGGATTGAGCCGGTGGATCTCGTCGATGAACAGCACATCGCCTTCCTCGAGATTGGTGAGCAAGGCGGCCAGATCGCCCGACTTGGCGATGACCGGGCCGGATGTTGCGCGAAAGCCGACGCCCATTTCGCGCGCGATGATCTGCGCCAGCGTGGTCTTGCCCAGCCCCGGCGGGCCGAACAGCAGCACATGATCGAGCGCCTCCGACCGGCTCCGCGCCGCCTCGATGAACACGCGCAGATTGTCGCGCGCCGCCGCCTGGCCGATGAACTCGCCCAGGGTTTTCGGACGCAGCGCCGCATCCTGGTCTTCAGGGATGCGGTCGGGAGTGAGGAGGCGGTCTGTGGTCATGTCAGCTTTTCAGGGCGCGAGTATTGTCCCGTGCATGGTGGATAATCCGCACGATGACCACTGTTTCGTTCTCGATCACGTAGAAAATTCGGTGTCGCCGGTGGACCAGGCAGCGAATGCCGATGCCGAATTCCGGGCAGCCGACGCCGATATAAGGATGGGTAGCCAGACGATCGAAAGCCTGATCGAAGCTCAGAAAATAGGCGTCGGCCACATCCGGGCCGAAGTTTTCGAGGCTGTAAAGGCGGATGTCGACTAGGTCGTCTCGCGCCTTCGGGCTGAGATCCAGTTCAGCCACGATCAGCGGGATGGTCAGTCATGATCTTCCGAAGCACGTCTTTCGGATTTTCATGGAGGCGTCCCGATTGCAGCCCCTCATCGATCATCGCCTTCAGCCAGGCATCGTCCTCTGCGGCCTGCTCCTGGTCCCGTCGCAGCAGCGCGCGCACGAAATCAGTTGCATCCGCATACAGCCCCTGCGCAACGCGTTCGTCGATCCACTGCTTGAGCGCGGGCGGCACCGAGATGGTCAATTCCGTCATGGATGAAATTATAGCTGAACGGCAGGCCAAGTCCAGCGAAGGCGCTTGCGGGCAATGATCAGGAATCTGGCGCAACTGATGGCGGGGTCGTCGGCGGCCGCTTCTCTGTCTCGTCCAGATGTTTTCTGATAGCCGCATTTGTCTCATCCAGATTGCGAGCCAACTTTTCGGCATCAATCCTGAACGGAACCCATTTGGCATTGGGGTCTAAGGGGCGACCTTTGCCATCCGGAACCTTGCCCCTCGATTGGGATTCCCGCCCCTTGCTCCAATCCCTGTCTGCAAAGCGTTGGAAAACCAAGGGCGTCATCTGGTAACTCCCGTCGGTTTGTCGTTTCACATAGCCTGTGACAAAGCCGGTCAGAACACCCTCGGTCGAGACGTGATCATCTGACCACATCTCAATCCACGTGTAACACATGCTTGCCAGCTTTTCTCGAATCTCAATCGATGTACCAGCCGGTATACACGCCGAACTTTCTACGGTTGTTGCACGAATACCTTGAATTTCGTGTGTTATCGTCGAGTAGAGTGCTTCATCTACGCGAACCCTGAGCATGATGGCACCATCAGGAACAAATTCCGGAGCCTTGTTGACTACAACCGAGCGATAGGCCGCCGTCGATGAGCAGGCTATGGCGGGAACAGTCGGCATGACCACCAAGCCCATGCAAAATGCCAATAGCCAGGATTTACGCGCCATCATCGCGCCGCCTTCTTCAGCGCCAGCCGTACCAGCGCGTCCAGGCTCGCTCCTTCGCCCAGCTCGCCCTCTGCCTCGGCCACCGCGCGGGCGGCTTCAGCGGGTTTGAAACCCAGGTTTTGCAGCGCGGAGACCGCGTCGGCGGCGTGGCTGCCGACCGGGACGGGGGCGCCCATGCCGCCGGGGCCGAGCGCGATCACGCCCATCTTGTCCTTCAGCTCGTTGCAGATGCGCACCGCCAGCTTGGGGCCGACGCCCTGCGCGCGCGCGATCATCGCCTTGTCGCCCTGTGCCACCGCGCGTGCCAGTTCCTCGGGGTTCAGCGCGGAGAGGATGGCGAGCGCCACCTTCGATCCCACGCCCTGCACGCTCGTGAGCAGGCGGAAACCATCGCGCTCGCTGGCCGAGGCAAAGCCGATCAGCCGCATGTCGGTCTCGCTCACCTGCATCTCGGTGTGCAACACCACCTTGTCGCCACGCGCGCCGAGGTTGGAGAGCGTGCGCGACGAGGCGAACACCAGATAGCCGACGCCGCCCACGTCGATTACCGCGTGGTCATGCGCGGTGCTGTCCAACAGTCCGGTAAGCTTGGCGATCATCTCAGCAGAACCGCATTCCAGTTTCCGTCATGCTGAACTCGTTTCAGCATCCATCGCGCCCCGGCAGCCAAAGCCGTGTGGGGCGAAATGGACCCTGAAACAAGTTCAGGGTGACGGCAAGGGGGATGGCCGACAGTTATGGCAGAGTATCAGCGGGGATGCCCCGCCAGATGCGCATGGGTGATTGCGACCGCAAGCGCATCGGCAGCGTCCGGCCCTGCAATCTGCACGCCTGGCAGCAGCCGCTGGACCATAGCGTCGATCTGTACCTTTTCCGCCGCGCCGGTGCCGACGATCGCCTTCTTGATCAGCCGCGGCGCATATTCGCCGACGCCCAGGCCCCCGCGCGCGAGGCTCAGCAACAGGCCCCCGCGCGCCTGGACGAGCTTGAGCGTCGTCTGCGGGTTCTTGTTGACATAGATTTCCTCGATCGCCGCACCATCTGGCCGGTAATCGGTGACGATCGCGGCGATCGCGGTATCGAGCTCGAGCAGCCGCGAGGGCAGGGGGGCCTTGGCGTTGGTCCTGATCTGTCCGTTCGCGATATGGCTGAGGCGATTGCCCTGATATCGGATGACCCCCCATCCGGTGGTGCCGAGCCCGGGATCGATGCCGAGGATGATGGTCATGGGGCTCACCGAAATCCCGTTTGTCCCGAGCGAAGTCGAGGGACGTGTGCGCTACGTCCCTCGACTTCGCTCGGGACAAACGGAACAGGGGTCGCTTCTGAACTACCCCAGCTTCTCCATCACCGCGTCCGATACTTCGTAATTGCCCCAGACGGTCTGTACGTCGTCGTCATCGTCGAGCGCGTCGATCAGCTTGAACAGCGACTGGGCGTCGGCTTCCGCGACATCGACCTTGACCTGCGGACGCCAGGCCAGCTTGACGCTCTCGGCTTCGCCCAGCGTCTTTTCCAGCGCGCCGGCGACGGCGTGCAGGTCTTCCATGCTGGTCCAGATGTCGTGGCCGTCTTCGGTCGATTCGATGTCCTCTGCGCCCGCTTCCATCGCGGCTTCGAGCACCTTTTCCTCGTCGCCCGCGCTCGCCGGATAGGTGATCAGGCCCATGCGGTCGAAGCCGTGGCTCACCGCGCCCGATGCGCCCAGGTTGCCGCCGTTCTTGCTGAAGGCGGTGCGGACGTTGGTCGCGGTGCGGTTGCGGTTGTCGGTCAGCGCCTCGACGATCAGCGCGATACCGCCGGGGCCATAGCCCTCGTAGCGGATTTCCTCGTAATCCTCGCCACCCGCGGCAGACGCCTTGTCGATCGCGCGCTGAATGTTGTCCTTGGGCATCGACTGGGCCTTGGCGGCGTTGACCGCGAGGCGCAGGCGCGGGTTCATGTCCGGATCGGGCAGGCCCATCTTGGCCGCGACGGTGATTTCGCGGCTGAGCTTGGAGAACATGGCCGAGCGCTTCTTGTCCTGCGCGCCCTTGCGATGCATGATGTTCTTGAATTTACTATGGCCTGCCATGGCGGGTTTCTGCCTGTCTCTTCGGGTGGAAACTGTGTCTGGTGCGCGCCCTTACACCAGCGGGGGCGATCAAAGCAACCGCTGCCACCAGCCAACATCGCGCCAGCCGCCCAGCTTCCACCCGACCTCGCAATAGGTGCCGACGGGGACCATGCCCATCGCCTCGTGCAGTGCGATGCTGGCCGGGTTGGGCAGGGCGATTCCGGCGAACACGGCGTGGATCGATCGCGCGCGCAGCCGATCGAACAATGCGGTATAGAGCGCGCGGCCCACGCCTTGCCCCCGGGCATGATCGGCGATGTAGATCGCGATATCGGCCGAGGTCGCATAAGCGGCGCGGGTGCGGTGCGGGCTGGCATAGGCATAGCCCAGAATGGCGTCGCCCCGTTCGGCCACCAGCCAGGCGTGCGACTGGCCGTAATCGGCAATCCGCCGCGCCATTTCGGTGGCATCGGGCGCTTCAGTCTCGAAGCTCACCCAGCTGTTTTCAACATAAGGTGCGTAGATGGCGGCGAGCGCGGCTCCGTCGTCGGGGTGACCGTCGCGGATCTCGAACGCCGCCATCGCGCGATCAGCCGAGGCCCAGGGCGGCCTTGTAGGTGTCGAGGATCGCTTCCATTTCCTGGCGATCGTGCGGCTCCATCTTCCGCAGGCGGACGATCTGGCGCATGATCTTGGCGTCATAGCCCTGCGACTTGGCCTCGTTATAGGTGTCGCGGATGTCGTCTGCGACGCCCTTGCGCTCTTCCTCAAGGCGCTCGATGCGTTCGATGAAAAGGCGCAGCTGGTCGTCGGCGGAGATGGTTTCGCTCATCGCAAAGGTCTTTCAGCAAGGGTTGGGAGCACCGGGCGAATCCCGGCGCGGAATCAATCGGAGCGCCCCCTTAATGGGAGGGCGCGTTCTTCGCCACGCTTTCCTTCATCCGGGCGAGTTGCTCCTCGGTTGCCTCGCCCTGATAGCGCGATTTCCAGGTGGCAAAGTCCATGCCGTAGATCAGCGCACGCGCGGCATCGCGGTCGGGCGCACCGCCGGCTTCCATCACCCAGTCGGCCAGGCAGTTGCGGCAGAAACCGGCGAGCCCCATCAGGTCGATATTCGCCGCATCGTGGCGATGGCGCAGATGCGCAACAAGGCGCCGGAACGCAGCGGCAGCAACGTCATCGGGGATATCGACTTCCACAGGCGGGGTGGGGACGGCATCGGTCATGGCATTTTTTCCAGTTCGGTTTTGCGATTGGCGGCGCTCTGCCCTAAGCAGGAGCCGAGTGCGCCGCGAAGACGTGCAAACGTTCGCGGCTTCGACCAGTTCAAGGGAAGATTATGAGCAAGACTATC
>FWWL01008487.1_pt1 | contig 13126 bp, 13 predicted proteins | sample 2228331 | NCBI WGS metagenome assembly FWWL01 (sample SAMEA103939775, study PRJEB20133) | metagenome | reverse complement strand
CATTCAGGTCTTGGCGGTGCGGCAGGCGGAAGGCAATGCTCTCACCTTTATTCCCAAAGCCGACTTTACCATCCGCACCGGCGACATTCTGATCCTTCTTGCCCCCAACAAGGCTATGGAACAATTGGAAAAAGTCAGCCAAACGAAACGGTGAAACCTCATGGTCCTCTGTGTTGACAAACTTCATGAATCAATAACCCGTGGTTTTCTCGCTCCGTCGATGATTCCACGAGAAACTGAGGACGTCTTCTGGCTTCGTCCAAGGCTCTCCAAAGATATTCTCCCAGAATGCTCATCATGATCATCTGCACGCCCCCGAGCACAAGGACCACCACCATGAGTGAGGCCCATCCTTGAGGTGGATCTCCAGTGAGGGCGTTAAAAATAACAATACACGCATACAAAAATCCTGCAAAAGAAATGCACGTGCCCAAAACGGCCATAATTCTTATGGGTAGATAGGAAAAAGAGGTTACGGAGTCGACGAACAGTTTGAGTTTCTTCCGGAAGTTCCATCCCGATCGGCCATGGAGGCGGGCTTGTTTATCATAGAATATCTGTGTTTGTCGAAAGCCCATCCAGGTCAGTAAAGCCATAAGACTCACATTCCGCTCACGGAATTGACGCAAAGCTTCCACAACACGAGCATCGGCCAGAAAAAAGTCGGCACCGGTGGCGGGCAGTTCCTTCAACCCGAAAAGCCTGCGCATCAGAAAATAGTAAAGCCTAGAGAAAGTGAGTGTCCCCTGTGTTTCCCCTTCTCGACGGTTCCGCACAGCCCACACCACCTGAGCTCCGTGACGCCATTGGTCGAGCAATTGAGGAATCAGTTCCGGAGGATCCTGACAGTCCGCCGCCAAGACGACAGCACATTGGCCCAGAGCTTGATGGAGTCCACAAACCAAAGCCACATGGGAACCAGAATTACGGGCGAGACGAAAGCCGCGAACCCTGTCATCATGAAGTGATAAGGCGCGGATCACATCAAAAGTCGTGTCGGCGGAATGATCATCCACCACGATCCACTCCCATGGAACCTCCAAGTCTTTGAAAACGCGGACCAGCCTCTGGTAAAGCACCTGAAGATTCTTGGCTTCATTATATGCCGGTGTGACTACAGAAACCAATGTGGCTTCGGAAGCCCCGAGCGGCGTCTCCGGGCATGCGCCTTGAACCATTTCCTGGCCTGACTTCGAATTCATCGTTGACATACTTCCCGCACGGCTTCGGCGACACGTTTTTGATCTTCCTCGGTCATTTCGTGAAAAAGAGGAAGAATGATACAATGATCCTGCGCTTGCTCACTCTCCCGAAGCTTGAGACACGTGTTCGGAGCACAACCACAGGATCCCGGCCCGTCTCCGCAAGACCATTTTTCCTTTTCATAAGCAGGTTCACGATGAGCACACATGATTCCGCGTCGCGAGGCGATTCCCTTTTCTAAAAGGCTCTGCATCACGTCTCGTTGATTCATATTGTCCTGAAGTCTCACGCAAAAGCTTTGCCAATTCGAGCGTGCCCAAGGTGGTTCTTGGGGGAGCCCCAGTCCGGGAACATCCTTGAGAAGCACCTTGTAACGTGAAACCTGAAGACGCCGTTTTGTCAACATGTCTGGAAGCTTCTTTAGTTGTTCCCGCCCAAAGGCCGCTTGAATGTCGGTCATGCGGTAGTTAAAGCCTAAAGAATCATAGGACTCGAAAATGACCTCGTGCGCACGGTGGCGTACGCTATCGGGAACGGTCATTCCGTGCTGGCGCCACAGCCGAAACTTCCGATCCCATTCCTCACGGTTTGTAGTCAACATGCCGCCGTCACCCGTGGTGAGGATCTTTCGGGGATGAAAAGAAAAGCATGCGATATCCCCGTGGGGTTTTCCGATCTTCTCCCATCGGCCTTTCCACAAGATTTCACTACCCGCAGCACAAGCGGCATCCTCGATGACAAACAAGCCGTGTCGCTTGGCTACCTCACAAATCGCTTCGAGATCGCAAGGCATGCCCATCTGATGGACGCAAAGAATAGCCCTTGTCCGAGGAGAAATGACGGATTCGATAAGAGACGGATTTATGTTGAAAGTGAAAGGATCCACGTCTACAAAGACGGGAATCGCACCGCAGTAGCGTATGCTGTTCGCCGTGGCAATAAACGAGTGGCTTACGGTGATGACCTCGTCCCCAGGAGCCACACCTACGGCCAATAAAGCCAGATGAAGGGCCGTAGTACAGCTCGACACGGCGCACGCAAATGGAGCTCCGACAAACGAAGCAAACTCTTTTTCAAAAGCCGCCACTTCCGGCCCTTGGGTCACCCAACCGGAGCGAATGACACGTTCTACTGCCTCCACTTCGCGCGCGTCGGTCCAAGGTTTCGCCACAGGGATGTCTATCACGAATCTTCCCCCTCCCAGTTGCGTACAACCTCTTGCTTCAAAAGCTCCTCCGGCGAAAGCCCTGTGCTCAGATACCATTCCCGCAGTGCCTTGAGGCCATCTTCTAAATGAACTCGGGGTTCAAAGCGGAGCAGTTTTTTCGCTTTGCTCGTATCCGCACAAAGTCTCAACACATCTCCGGGACGTGGATCCTGGTGAACAATCTGCGGCGGATCCTGTCCGAGCATTTGAGCCACCTTCAAGGCAAGGTTCTTTATGCTGATTTCATGGCCGCTTCCTAGGTTGATGGTTTGCCCCACAGCTTCGTCGGCCACACCGGCCGAGAGAATCCCTCGAGCCGTATCTGAAACGAAGGTGAAATCTCGGGTCTGACGGCCGTCGCCGAAAATGACCATGGGCCGCTGCGCAAGGCATCTTAACAAGAATTTAGGGATCACTTCACCACTGTCGCCCTCGTGATGGCATCGTGGTCCATAGGTGTTAAAGGGCCTGACAATGACCGTAGGATACCGGTACGTTTCGAAGTAGGCTCGAGCGTAACATTCTCCAGCCAATTTGGAAGCCCCGTAAACGGTGTGGGGGTAAGTCGGATGTTCTTCGGACATGGGCACCCAGCGAGCTGTTCCGTAGACTTCGGAAGTGGATACGTAAACAAACCTTTTCACTCCAAGATGCCTGGCCATGGCTAAGAGTTGGAGCGTGGCCGTGGCATTGACCTCATGATTTTCCATGGGTGAGTGAATCGAGTGGCGAACTCCTAGGCAGGCCAAATGGAACACAACATCCACCTGCTCCATGTACTGGGCAACCCGTTCATAATCACGAATGTCAACCCGACAAAACGCCATCAGCTCTTGAGGAAGCCCTTGGAGATTTTCTACTTTTCCATTGACCAAATTGTCGATGACGGTAACTTTCACCTTACGCTCAACGAGCTGCCGCACCAACTCGGATCCGATAAAACCCGCTCCACCTGTGACGAGACACTGCATGACAAACTCTCCGGTGAATGCCTTAGCCTAGAACATTCTTGAGGACTTCCACAATTTTCATGATAGCGTCCGCTGAAAGTTCTGGATACATGGGCAAGGAAAGGACCTGATTCGCAGCCGCTTCACTAAACGGAAAATCGCCTCGCCGATATCCCAAATCCGAGTGAGCCTGAAGCAAATGGACGGGCGTTGGGTAGTGGATTCCGGTCTGAATCCCCGCCTTATTCAACGCCTCTTGCAGCTGACCTCTTCGAGATGTTCGAATGGCATAAATGTGATAGACATGCTTAACTTCTTCTCTTTCCCGTGGAGTCTCCACAGCCGAATCACGGAGCAAGGTGGTGTAGAGTGCTGCATGCTGGCGCCGAGCCTCAGTCCATGCGTCCAAGTGACGCAACTTGACGCCGAGAACCGCTCCCTGAAGGGATTCCATGCGGTAATTGTATCCCTTAAGGACATGGTTATATTTCGTTTCTGCGCCCCAGTCACGTAACATTCTGATAAGACGTGCATAATCTGGATTATCGGTCACCACTGCTCCGGCTTCACCGTAGGCTCCTAAGTTTTTTCCCGGATAGAAACTGAAACACCCCATGTCTCCCAAGGCACCCACGCGGCGCCCTTTATACTCTGCACCATGAGCTTGTGCCGCATCCTCGATGACGAGAAGATGATAGCGTTTGGCGACTTCAAGAATAGGTTCCATGTCTGCCGGATGACCGTACAGATGGACTGGGACAATGGCTTTGGTAGCTGGTGTGATCGCCTTTTCAAGCTGCTCTGGATCCATCGTGAACGATATAGGATCAATGTCCACAAAAACGGGTCGAGCGCCTGTATAACGAATGGCTGCTGCCGTAGCGACAAAGGTAAAAGGCACGGTAATCACTTCATCCCCCGGACCTATCCCTGCAGCCAAAAATGCCAAGTGTAACGCGCTTGTTCCGGAATTCACCCCTATGGCATATCGGGCACCGCAGTAAGCAGCAAAAGCCTCTTCAAAAGTCCTTACCTGCGGACCCAAAACAAACTGACAACTTTCCAGAACCTGAGTCACAGCGTTATGGATTTCATCCTTGAGGGTTTCGTACTGGGCTTTTAGATCAACAAAGGGAATCATTGGCTTCTCCCTTTAGAGGCTTCTCCTCTTAGAGCCGAACAAGGTGCCCCTGGGCTCGCATGGATTCCGTAGCTGCTTCCAATATCCTCACGACCCGAAGCCCTGCTTCTCCGTTTGTCATAGGCTGCGTTCTTTCTTCAATGCATTGAAGAAAGTGTACGATCTCCGTGCGAAGGGCTTCGGTAAGATCCAAACGTGGAGCCCACATATCCCCGGCTCGGTAACCAATAAGCATCTGATACACACTCTCCCCGTTCTTATCCACCATAATACCTTTATCGTAAACCTTGACTTTCTCACTGGGTTCAAGATCGTCATAGACAATCATTTTTTGGCTTCCTCCGATGAGAGTCCTGCGCAACTTAACAGGAGCCAGCCAGTTCACGTGGATATGGGCAATAAGGTGGCCTTCAAAAAAGAGCGTCATGTAAGCAATGTTCTCAGGACTGCCGGGCACGTGACTCATACCGGTTGCGGACACTGCCACGGGTTGAGCGGGTAAAACGTGGTCCATAATGGCGAGATCATGGACGGCCAAGTCCCAAATGACATTGACATCGTGTTGAAAAATACCAAGATTGATTCTCACCGAGTCGTAATAATAGATCTCGCCGAGCTCCCCTTGGCTTACCACTTCCTTTATCTTCCGTACAGCTCCCGTATAGACAAAAGTATGATCCACCATCAAAACCAGATTACGATGGGTTGCTTCTTCGATGAGACGATTCGCTTGATGGGACGAGGCGGTTAATGGCTTTTCCACCAAAACGTGCTTTCCAGCCTCAAGAGCCCTTTTCGCCAAATCGTAGTGTGTGGAAACAGGGGTGGCGATAGCAACTGCATCCACTTGAGGGTCCGAAATGAGCTCTTCGTGATTGGTCATCACCTTGATACCGGGATAACGGGCACAGGCAAGCCGCAACCGCTCCTGGCGCAGATCGGAAACGGCAACGATCTTGGCTCCACTTGCTTCAGCAAAATTCCTAACCAGGTTGGGTCCCCAATAACCATAACCAATGACTCCCACACCGATCATTGCCTTCTCCACACCCCTTTATTAAGATGAGCTCACCATAAGAATCCCAATAAGAATCAAGCACATACCCAAAAGTTTTCCTAATGTCAAAAGCTCTTTGAACCACAAGACAGACCCTGAGGTCACGAATAAAAATGTCATGGCAACGAGCATTGGATAGCTCGTACTCAGATTTTCAGTCGAAATGACTCGAAACCAAATGATGGAGGCAAGAGCATAAAGAAACAGGCCGATATCCAAGAGTGGTTGTCGTGCCAACCTCAATAGGTTTTCAAGAAAGACGTCCACACCAAACTGAAACCCGCCGGCCCTTAAAATTCCTTCCCTCATCAGAAGGTTCGCCCCTGCTGTGGTGGCCGCTGTCAACACAATCAGAAACAAAGCCTGCTTAGTCATCCCTTCTCACCTTGCCTCCCTCAGGCTCCTGAGGAACCGCGCCGGCACTCCAGCAACCACACCGTAGTCAGGCACATCTTTGGTCACGACGGCCCCTGCACCCACCATCGCACCTTCCCCAATGGTCACACCACAGAGGATGACGGCCCCACTACCGATGGAGGCTTTTCTCTTGACCAAAGTGGGTACGACCTTCCAATCCTCTTCCGTTTGTAAACGTCCTTCACACGTAGCTCTTGGATACCGATCATTGACAAACACAACCCCGTGGCCAATGAAGACTTCATCTTCAATGGTCACCCCTTCACAGATAAATGTATGGGTCGAAATCTTACAAAAGGCCCCAACCACAGCGTTCTTTTGGATTTCTACAAAGGCTCCTATTTTAGTCCCTTCACCAATGGTGCACCCATAAAGGTTAACCAAATCAGGATGATGAATCGTGACGCCTCTTGCCATTTTAACATTTGATGCTACAGGCATTTTCAGCATCCTTCTGCAGTTCTTTGAAATTTTTCTGATACCTTTCACTCCTTCGAGAAGAACGGCCTTTTCATACCACCAAAAGTGTCCATGGCCAAGGATTAGTCACGTGCCAGAAGTCGGATGCCTAACCAACGTCTCTTTTCAGCTGAACACCAACATCTCCCTTTAAAAGGGCGCGGATTTGATCTAGGATCCTTGTACCTAAATTTTCAACCAGGTTCCAGCAAAGGGGGCTTTTTTTATGATTGATCGATACACACGGCCGGAAATGGGCCGCATCTGGACATTGGAAAACAAGTACCGCAAATGGTTGGACGTGGAACTGGCCGTGTGCGAGGCACGGGCGGAACGCGGCGAAATCCCCGCGTGGGCCATGGAACAGATTCGAGAAAGAGCGGCCTTTCGTGTGGAACGCATCGATGAAATTGAAAAGGAAACCCAACACGATGTCATCGCCTTCCTCACGTGCGTGGCCGAACATGTGGGACCCGCTTCCCGTTTTATTCACGAAGGACTCACCTCTTCAGATGTGCTGGACACCGCCAACGCCCTGCTCTTTTTGGAAGCTTCCGATCTGCTTCTGGAAGACATGGACCGCCTTCTTGAAGTGCTCAAACGCCGTTCCTTTGAATTCAAGGACACGGTCATGATGGGCCGCTCCCACGGCATCCATGCGGAACCCATCACTTTTGGTCTCAAGTGGGCCTTGTGGTATGCAGAAATGCAAAGGAACCGCCAACGGCTGGTTCGAGCTCGAGAAACCATGCGTGTGGGAAAAATTTCAGGCGCCGTCGGCACCTTCGCCAATATCGACCCGGAAATCGAAGTCAATGTCTGCCGAAGATTGGGGTTGGAGCCGGCTTCCATCAGTACTCAGGTGATTCAGCGGGATCGATACGCCGAGTATTTTACGACTCTGGCCATCATCGGATGCACCGTGGAAAAGATCGCCGTGGAAATCCGGCATTTGCAGCGCACCGAAGTGCGGGAAGCCGAAGAATACTTTGCACCCGGCCAAAAAGGTTCTTCGGCCATGCCTCACAAACGCAATCCCATCGCTTCGGAAAACCTTTCGGGACTGGCTCGAGTCCTTCGCGGCAATGCCGTGGCCGCCATGGAAAACGTGGCCCTGTGGCATGAACGGGATATCAGTCATTCGTCCGTGGAACGCATTATCGGTCCCGATTCCACCATCCTTCTGGACTATATGCTCAACCGTCTCACACGTGTCCTGGACAAGCTGGTCGTCTATCCCGAAAAAATGCGCCGAAACATGGAAATCACCGGTGGGTTGCTTTTTTCGCAGCGCGTCCTTCTGGCTCTCGTGGCTAAAGGACTTACCCGTGAAGAGGCTTATCGATTGGTCCAAAGAAATGCCATGAAGGTCTGGCAGGAAGGCGGCCACCTCAAAGAACGCCTGCTGTCAGATCCCGACGTGACAGCCCACCTTCCCGAAAAAGAGCTGGAAGAACTGTTCGACCTAAGATATCACCTAAAACACGTGGACGCTATTTTTCAGCGTGTTTTCGGGACGAACTAACGGACCTTCACCGCAGGGACACGGATTTCAAAAAGGGATGCCCGCAACCTTTGTGTCTCTGCGGTGCTTTTCAAGGCTTACAGCTCTCGAGCCAACATCTGTAGGGTTGGAGCCGCATCGGCCGTGATATGCAGCCTGAGCACACGGCGTCCGGCTGCCAGCAGGGCTTCTCGGTCTCCCAAAGCCTGGGCGGCAATCAAGGTGCCGAAAGTGACCCCGAAGGCTTCCCGACCCGGCTCATCGGGAATAGGCACATCCTTGGTCGGTTCGTCCGTGATTTGCACAAAGATGCCTTTTCCGGCATCGCCTTTATGCAGTTGTCCTGTGGAATGCAGGAACCTGGGCCCGTAGCCTACTGTCACCGCTTTTTTCGTCCGGTCACGAAGAGCTGTTCGCAGCGCCTGAAGCGCTTGATCCATCTCGAGTGACGGCGCCACATAGGCGTGCACGCCGATGTAGCCTTCAGGAGGAACAGTGTCCACAAAAGATTCCAGCGCTTCCCTCACCGTCGATCCCTTGGTTTCCCCGATGACGGTCACATTCTGCCATTGAAACGCGGCGGGAAGTTGCGGCAGGGACCCTGAAGCCTGAAAGGCGGCCAGCATTTTTTTGGCTTGCACCTTGGCCGATTCCACGTTCGGCTGATCAAAGGGTTGAATCCCTATGAGATGCCCGGCCACCACCGTGGCAAATTGCCAAAGGAAAAACAAGGCTCCCACATCCCACGGGTTCCGCGCTTTCAGCCGAACATGTGGGAAGACCTCCATCGGAAAGTCCACCTCAAGAGGCGACGATGCAGCCGTGGAACCGTTAGTTTCGACACACGTGGTGATGAAAAGGCGATCCGGACCATAAACGTCTCGGGATCCTAAAGGCTCATTGACTACCGGAAGAATCCCCTTGCCTTCTTTCCCTGTGCTTTCGGCGATGAGCTGTTCCACCCAATCGCCTAGATTGGCAAAAACAGGGTCCATGACCAGGGTGGCTTTATCTCGGCCATGCCGGGCTCCCACACCCAAAACAGCGCCTAAAATCAGCCCCGGATTCCCGTCAAAAAGGTCGGCTTCTTCCCTTCGGCACGCTTCGGCCATGGCTTCGGCACTCTTAAGGATTTTGGCGACATCGATCCCCAAAAGAGCTGCAGGCACCATACCGAACAAGGTCAAGGCCGAATAGCGCCCTCCTACGTTGGGGTCGTTAAGAAAAATTTTTCGAAAGGTCAGAGATCGTGCCAGAGCTTCTAAGCCGCTCCCCGGATCCGTGATGGCGCAAAAGATCGCGCCGGCATTCCCTTCTCCTTTCAAGGCCGACACTTCGTTGTAGAAGTATTTGAAAAGGGAAAGGGTTTCCACCGTGCCGCCGGACTTTGTGGCCACGATAAAAAGGGTCTTCGTCAAATCCAGGGAAGCCCGCACGCGAAAAACCGCGTCTGGATGGGTTGTGTCCAAAACGATCAAGGTGGGAAAGCCGTTTGGGGGCGCAAACATTCGGGAAAGGACCTCCGGAGCCAGACTGGATCCTCCCATGCCCAACAACACCACCTTTTCAATGGGGCTTTGACGGATTTCACGCACAAAAGCCTCCATCTCCTCCAGCCGGTCCTTCATGCTCCAAGGCGCCTCAAGCCATCCTAATCGATCGGAAATTTCCTTGGGTTCCCGCTTCCAGACCGTATGATCGCCGCTCCATATGCGCTGGACAATGCTGTGTTTCTTCATCTCGTTCAAAGCGTCCTGAACCGGATTGGTCAGGTCCGCCAAGCGACCGTTCACGGCAATTGGACTCGGCATGCTTGTTCCTCTCGCGTTCGAGCTTGACTCTTCCTGTATCCCTATTCCACATGAACCAGGATCGCGGCCTGCTGAGGCACGGAACCCGTTCCCAAAGCTTCCAGGCCCGTTCGATCCAAGGAGCGCCACATCTCCTGATAGGTTCCATGCTCGGGGGCTGTCACAACCACGCGCGCTCCATCGGTTCCCAAGGTTTCCCGCATCAACTGAACCCACAGGGATTTCAAAGATTGCTCCAGCCCATGAGCCGCATCGCTCAGCTCTCGAGCCGATTGGGGTTCGGTAGGAGCCATGATAAAAGTTTCAAAAGCTCTTTGAAATTGGTTCCGAGCTTCCAGACCCTGAACCGCCTCGAGCCATTCCGTAAAGGCTTCAGGACTCAGAAGGTCCAATCGAGGAAGCGTAAGAATTCGTGTTTCCCCGCGATGCCAAACCTTTCCCTGGCGTTCCGTGGCCGTCTGCAGCGCATCCAAGGCCTCATCCACAACATCACGACCCAAAGCCGCCAGCACCATCGCCGGCTCTTTGGCCCCTATTCGACTTAGCAAGCGAAACCAGAAACCGATCCGTTGGCGCAACAAGTATCCAAAATGTCCCCAGTCGGGACTCAAGGGCGGATTGGTGGTTTCCAGGGCTCTTTGCAGTTCGGCACTGTCTTCCTCATCAGCTCCCAACGCCTTGAAGAGCTTTTCCTCCAAGTGACCTACTTGTTTCAGGTCCATGGAAAGTTCCAGCTCACGGATATCCAGTTCCTTGGCCATTTCCAGAAAGACCACGGCTTCCATGAGAAGCCCATCGGCCGGATCCAATGGTTTCGGGCTCATGCCTCGAAGAACCGACTGAATATGACCTCGGGTTTCGGGAGCACCTTCCCCGGCCCAGTCTCGGCTCAAAACGGCCATGAGTCCGTCTTCGCCCACGCGGGACCCCAGATCCTGATAACCCTTGTAAATGTTACGCACACGTTCCCAAAACCCATCATCTTTCACCAATACATGGGACTCACACAGAGGTTCGGCCCATTCGGGCAGATAGACCGGCCCGATGGCTCTCAGGCAATCCAAGCGGCCCCACAGGGTCAAGAAAGATCGTGCCGCCCCTTCGGGCAAGACACTGTGAGGAAAGAGAAAGAGCTGAAGCGTCTTTTCCTGCATTCAAAGCACCTCGTTTTCGGGTAAGGAATCCGTCCAAAAGAGCGGGACCTCGGGAAGAGAAACGCCTGCAAGGCGCGCGGCTTCCTGAAGAAGCCTGCGAACGGCCTCTTCTCCCTCCACTCCAACGTCCCGCGTGAAATCATTGACGAAGGTTTCAATATGGCGCCGTATCACATCAGGGGCCATTTCCTGGGCATGCGCCGTGATGTAAGGCCCTAGGTCGTCCGGATGGGCGTAAGCCCAATCCAAGGATGCCACAAGGGATCGATCGACGGCTTTCGCCATGGGACGACCAAGGCTGCGCCGAATCACGATGCAGCCCAAAGGCAGTGGATATCCCGTGTGGGTTTCCCACCAGGCACCAAGATCCAGCACAAGGTGCAGGCCTAAGCCTTCATAGGTGAAACGACCTTCATGAATCACAAGGCCTGCATCCACTTCTTCGGCCAGCACCGTCGGCATAACCTTTTCAAAGGACATTTCCACCCGTTTTCCGCGATGCAAACCGGTGAGTTCCAAAAGAAGATTCGCTGTGGTCAAACGACCCGGAATGGCGATGGTCGCGTTCATGAGATCCTTTGAATTCAAAGGCTTTTTGGACACCACGATGGGACCGCATCCTCGGCCCAGAGCGCCTCCGGAACGCAGGATCCAATAGTCTTTGAGGCAATGGATCACGGCGTTCAACGAAACTTTGGTGACGTCCAGAATGACTTCTTTGGCTTTTTGGTTCAGAACTTCCACATCGGCAAGAAAAGGTTGAAACTGCAGCCCTTGAGGTCGAACGGCACCCAGAGCGAGACCGCCAAAAATAAAGGTATCGTTCGGGCAGGTGGAATAGCCCAAAGAAAGATGACGGACCACAAGCCTCCTCCTACGGGGCCGTTTTCATTTCGTGAAGCCAGGTTCCCACCACGGCATGGCTGTGGGCCAGAGCCTCCTTCATGCGCCAGCTTCCTTTATCCCGAACGCCGGCCCGATTGCTGATTCCTCGACATTGCACCACAGGCACGTTATAGCGGCGGCACACCTGCACCACCGCACTTCCCTCCATATCTTCCGCCCAGGCACCGTAGCGGGCGAAACGTTCGCCGGCAATCCATTCATCGCCACTGGACATTCCTACCGTAACCGAAGGTCCAAAAGCCACCTGAAAAACATCGGGGTTAGATTCCGATCGATACGCTCCTTTCGAGGCTTCTCCGGCGTAAGGATGTACCCTGGGAATTCCCACAAGCGTCGAAGGCACAGAATACAAACCGGCCGGGGTGATTTCGGCAACGTGCTTGAGAGCCGGATCCTCACTAAGGTCAAAGTGCTCATAGACAGGTCGACCCTTTTCTTCAGCCACCGCATACCCTATGGCTTGCATGGAAGCCTGCCCGCCCCGTTCCCAGACCCCCTCATCGCCCAAAAGAACGGTTGTGGAAACCAACACGTCCCCCACGTGGAGTGGGCTTTCTCGGTAGGTCCCGGCACTGCCCACAATCCAGATCATGGCCGGTCGAAGCCGATCCACCAAGATGGCCGATCCGGCGGCGGCATTCACTTTGCCGATCCCTAGGCACGCTACGCCCCATTGAAGGCGCCCCAAAGACCCGACCCAGACGGACGTCCACGGTGTAAGCCGCTGCTCCACGGTTTCAAACCACCCCTGAAGGGGTTCCACTTCCCTTGGAACAGCTCCCAGAATCAAAAGATCCAATGTATCGAAGGGACCTTCGGTGCCCATGTCCTTTTTCCCATGAACGATATCGGCCCTAAGCTATCAAGGGGCTGAAAGCTCTGTCAATGCGCCGGCAGGTCATGCGATCAATCTCTGACAATCTTTGCCCGCCCCGTAACTCGATTGACCCCAAAACCCTCAGGGATGAAAGTGCATGCCCATCCACATCCTCAGGGAAGTTCCCGTTTTCGTTTCTGAAAGGGCAACCTCATGTGTCCGTTCGCATTCCACTGCGAACCCGCGCGTCCGTTCGTGTCCCCCTGTAGGGGCGGACCTATGTGTCCGCCCCAAAAACCCACACCTGAACATGCTGCTGCAGTCCGTACCAGAGTCTGTCTGGACATTCCCGCAAAAACCTCAGGCGGATCGCGCCCTCAATCTGACTTCCGTTGACTTTCCCTGCATTCCTCCTTATGAAGCACTGGCATTTGCCTAAACAACCCACGAGGGCACGGTTCACACAACCCATGTCCTTCGTCCAAGAGAAACTCCATGCA
>FWWL01008486.1_pt1 | contig 13131 bp, 9 predicted proteins | sample 2228331 | NCBI WGS metagenome assembly FWWL01 (sample SAMEA103939775, study PRJEB20133) | metagenome | reverse complement strand
TGAATACTTTAACGGAGACACAGGAGAAGGCATAGGAGCCAGTCATCAGACAGGCTGGACCGCCCTAATCACAGAAATTATCCAAGAATTAAACTCCGATGAAAGTATCCTTAATTAAAAAATACATAATTATAGTTTAAGTCTGCGATTCTTTTAATTCAGAAGGGTTTTTCATATTAGCGATAGCATCTTCGTAGGAAATAATACCCTGTAAATATAACTCTTTCAGGCATCTATCAAAAGTTATCATCCCCTCTTTAAAGTTTGTTTCCAAAATACTATATATCTGATAGTTTTTCCCTTCGCGGATTAAATTAGAAATGGCTGTATTTGCACGCAATATTTCATAGGCAAGGACACGTCCTTCTCCATCTTTGCGAGGTAGTAATCTCTGAGAAATAACGGCTAATAATACCATAGACAATTGGAAACGAATTTGTTGTTGCTGTCCTGCGGGAAAAACATCAATAATACGGTCAATAGTCTGTATCGCATCATTAGTATGTAAGGTCGCAAAAACAAGGTGTCCTGTTTCTGAAGCAGTAAGAGCGGACTGGATTGTTTCCAGGTCTCGCATTTCACCTATAAGAATTACATCTGGAGCCTGCCGAAGAACATACTTCAAAGCACGAACAAAACTTAGGGTATCTCCTCCTACTTCCCGCTGGTCAACAATACTCTTCTTATGTGTATGCACATACTCAATTGGGTCTTCTATGGTAATAATGTGACAGGCACGCTGGTTGTTAATAATATCAATCAAAGAGGCAAGGGTTGTAGTTTTTCCACTTCCAGTGGGACCCGTTACCAGCACAAGTCCCTGTCTTGCAAATGCTAATTCCTTAACGCTTTCAGGTAAACCCAATTCACTCAAAGAAGGAATTTTTTCTGGAATAGGTCGTAAAGCGGCAGTTACACTCTGTTTTTGATAATAAACATTTACACGAAATCTGTGTTTTCTACCGACTGCAAGGGAAAAATCCAGTTCCTTTTCACGCTTAAATTGTTCAATCTGTTCTTTTGTTAGAAAACTAAAAATCATTTTCTCTGTGGCTTCGGGTGTAAGAGAATCTGTGCGGGTTCTATACAACTGTCCATTTACTTTCAGTATCGGTGGTGCACCTGCACTAATAATAAGGTCTGAAGCCTTTTCCTGTATCACGAGGTCAAACAAATCCTGAATGTTCATAATAGCCATTCCCTTTCAAGGTAAATCATTATGATAATAAATTTAATCAATAATCTTGTTCAAATGAAGAATTTTAGCAACATTTCTTACATACATTCATATATCTTGTAAAAGGTTATTTTTTCCTGGATTAGGGTAAAAATTTTCCTATTTTTGTGTGTAGATAGTTTTTTTATCTATTCCAAATTACAGAGATTAAGTTATTTATTATTCTGCCGATAAATGGTATAAGAATTGCTTTACATAGATTGGATTTTTATGTTTTTACGAATAGTAAAAGGAGCAATGTGTGGGAACATTATTTAGTGCATTAGATATAGCCCGTGCGGGAATGCTGGTCAGTCAGGTCCAGTTGGATGTTACGGGACATAATATCGCTAATGTAAATAAAGAAGGTTATTCCCGCCAGAGAGTAGAAGTCACCACTCGTGAACCTAATTACAGACCTTATGGGGCTATTGGGCGGGGACCTGCTATTGCAGATATTCGCAGAATTCGGGAAACTTTTCTGGATGCTATTTTTCGGCAACAGAATCCTGCTTTAGGGAGGACAGAAACTATTGCTAATTATTTTGTCCGTATTCAGGATATTTTTCAAGAGCCAGGAGACACAGGTTTTAGTGCTCATTTATCTCGTTTTTTTGATGCGCTCCAAGATTTTTCTAATAATGTAGAAGAAACACCTGTTAGAGTGGCTTTACTTCAAGAGGGGGAATCTCTGGCTCAATCGTTAAATGAAATAGCCAAACAAATTTACCTGTTGGAAAGTAATGCAAATGAAGAAATTCGCAATACTATCCCCGAAATTAATTCATTGCTAAGAAGAATTGCAGAGTTTAATAAAACGATTCGTGATACTGAAATAACAGGTAAATCAGCCAATGATTTAAGAGATGAAAGAGATTTGCTTATAGACCAACTTTCTAAAATTGTCGCAATTACAGCCCGTGAACGAGATGATGGACAGGTAGATATTTTGTTAGGGGGAGTAGAAATTGTTGGCGGGACAAAATACAGGACTTTAAGTGCAGTTGTTGATAACACGATTGACCCAAGTCGTCCAGATTTCCTTTCTGTGGTGTTCACGGATAATCAGGAGCCAGCAATAATATCGGATGGTTCTCTTGCGGGTTTGTTATATATTCGGGATACAGAATTGAGAAGAATCAAAGAGCAACTTAATGAAATAGCACGCGTTCTGGCAGGGTCAATAAACAGAATCCACAGTCAGGGTAGAGGGTTAGAATTATATACAAATTCAATTCAATCTACTATCGCAGTTTCGGATACAGGAATACCATTAGCAGACAATAATCTCCCCTATACTTTTGATGATGGTTCTTTCCAATTACTTGCATACGATAGTTCCGGCAATCTCGTTAATATACTCACTATATCTATAACAGGTTCTTCTACTTCACTTTCTGATATTGCAAATCAAATTAATTCCAGTCCATTCTTCTCCGCATCTATTGACAGCAATGGCTATCTTACGATAACACCTATATCCGGTTATTCTTTTCGTTTTGCAAATGATACATCCAGAGTCCTTGTAGCAATTGGGATGAATCCTTTTTTCACAGGTTACACGGCAAGTAATATTGCGGTAAATCAAGATTTGTTAAGAAATCCACGACTTATCAGTTCTGGATATAGCAACGATATAAATGAAACGGGTGATAATAGTGCCGGTTTAGCAATGGCTAATTTAAGGTCACAACGAATATTATCCGATAGCACTCAAACTACCGATGAATACTATCAATCTATGATTGTAGAGATAGGTATTAATGCAAGAGCCAATTTAGATGTTTTAGAAATGGAACGTTCGTTTATAAATGATTTTACACGAAGAAGACAGGAAGTTTCCGGTGTAAATCTGGATGAAGAGGTTACGAACTTAATCTTGTTCCAGAGGGCTTTTGAAGCATCTACAAGAGTAATTACCGTGACAGACCGAATGTTAGATGCTTTACTTAATATTATCTAATCCATTCATCATAAAAATAGCAGACTCCATTAATTCCTGCCTTCTAATATTTTCGTTCGTTCTTCAGAAAAGGATGAATATAAACAAGGTCGAATAGAGCGATATTTTGTTATCTGCATATTATCTGCCGAAAGTTGTAGACTCTGAATATCATCTTTTTCTATCCTCTCACGCAAAATAGATGTTCCTGCAAGTCGGTCAAAGTGAGAGTTAAATTTAAAATGTTCTGGGTGATTAATCTTAATGAGTTGTATCATTTCAACAGTTAACTGGAAAGGTCTTGCCTGATTATAGTCAACGACCTCTATATAAAATCCTTTACACAACTCATTCATATATTTAGGATGAGACACTTTTCCAGGTATCGGCACGGGAGTAAAGGAACAGGGTTGAATCTGAAAACCTTTTTTTATATCTTCTGGAAGCGATAACAAAACTTTTTCCGGATTTAACCATGGAGCACCTATCATCTGGAATGGTTTCTCTGTTCCTCTTCCTTCGCTTATATTTGTTCCTTCAAATAAGCATGTGCCGACATAACATAAAGCGGAATCATAAAAACGGATATTTGGTGATGGAGAAAACCATTGCAAATCCAGATTGGGGAATTGAAGGTCACGGAAATAGCCATCCATGGAAACTACTGATACATCCAGTGTCTTGAATTCGGGAATGTTACTCTTTAAATATAAAGCAGATTCACCTATAGTTAGACCATGACGAATTGGAACATTTCCCCAACATACCTCTCCTATGAAACTCGTTTCAGGAAAAATCCCCTCAATAATTTCACCTCCCAGAGGATTAGGACGGTCTAATATAACCACCTTTTTTTTATATCTGCTACAAAGTTTCATCAATTGTGTAAGAGAGTATATATATGTATAATACCGACTTCCAATATCTTGTATGTCTACCACAATGCAATCTATATTGCTAAATATTTTTCTCCACTCAATTTTATTCTTTCTATCATATATATCAATAATTGGAATGTTATTCCATTCTTTTTTGGTGTCAGACCTACCCGCCTCTTCACTCAACAATAGCCCATGTTCCGCAGAGAAAACGTACTTCAAGTTAATCCGTTTATCGGTAGCAAAAATTTCTAATGTAGTTCTCCCTTCTATACTCCTTGCTGATGAATTTGTAAACAATCCTATGGAAGAATTTTTCATTTCCTTAAAATCATCTCTTAATAAAACATCTATTCCATAATGGATATTCATTTTTTGAGGTGAGATTAGCAAAGCAAGGGAATTGTAAAAAGTCATTCTAAGTTTTCTGTTATCTCTTGTTTTTCTGCTGGGATGACATGAGTTGCTTAATAGAATCGCATAATAGCCCGATTTTCTATCCCACCATAAACATGTCCCTGTAAAACCTGTGTGCCCCAAAGCAGAACGAAATGGCAGTTGTCCTTCAATGCTATTCCAGAAAGGATCTGTTTTCCATCCCAATACCTGCCATGGATAATTGGGAATTATCTTTGATGTTGCCATTTCTTCTATAACATCTTTCTCCAGAATATACCCTTTCATCATACCTCGACAAAAACGGGACAAATCTTCCGCAGTAGAAAACAATCCGGCGTGACCTGCAACACCACCCATAGCATACGCATGTTCATCATGAACTACACCTCTGATGATTCTCTTTCTCCATACACAATTTTCTGTTGGGGCACATTTATCCTTGTATTCATTAGGCACATTAAAGAATGTGGTGTTCATATTTAATTTTGAAAAGATTTTCTTTCTGCAATACTGGTCAAATCGTTCATTAGATATCAATTCAACGATATGGGCAAGAAGCATAAATCCAAAATCGGAATACAAATGCTGTGTTCCCGGTTCAAACCGTAATTCTGTATTAGAAAGTCTTATCAAAATATCCTCAAATGAAAAGATTTCCTTATACCATTCTTTGTATCCAATTAAACCAGAACTGTGGGTTAACAAATGCTTAATTGTAAACTTGTTAAATAATGGGATAGGAATATATTTTGAAACAGGGTCGTCCAGTTTCAGTTTTTCTTCTTGATAGAGAATTAAAATGGATGTCGTGGTTGCTATCACTTTTGTAAGAGAAGCAAGGTCAAATATAGTGTCTTTTTTTATCTCCTCTTCATTAGGAAGAATTGCACACTTCCCTGCACACTCAAAAAATAAAACTTCATCATATCTACCAAAATATGCGACTGCCCCTGGGGCAGAGTTTTGTATAGATTTTTTTAAGCAATTTAAAATTGTTTCTTTTTCTTTTCTGTCTAACATATTTCCCTAATCACTTTACAATAAAATTTGGCCTACAATTATTGACTAATTGTAGGCCAGAAAAGTCACTTTGTGATGCTAATACATCACATACTCAACTACTTTTTCTTTGCCGGAGCTTTTTTAGCTGCGGGCTTTTTTGCTGCTGGTTTCTTCGCAGCAGGCTTCTTTGCTGCCGGTTTCTTCGCAGCAGGTTTCTTTGCAGCGGCCATAGTGTATCTCCTATGGTTTTATTTTAAGAGGAAATTTTTATCAATGACTACGGGTCATTGAACTTTCCTCTTATTCGCTATTCAATTGTAATTATTTTTGATAATGAACAAAATTATATTTAAAATGCAAATTTTTTTCTATTTTTTTTTAATGTCATTTTTAGCCTCAATTTACGAGGGTTTTATGCATGCTCTCTTTTGAGTCATTATCACAACAAAAAATTTATTTTGAAAAAAATTTTATAAAATTTCAACTTTAATATTGTCATTTGTATAAATACATATTTGCGAAGCGAGTTTCAGTGCCTCTACTGCAATCTCCTCTGCAGATAAATTAGTATACTTCATTAGAGCCCTTCCAGCTGTTAAAGCAAAACCTCCACCAGAACCAATAGCAATAATATCATCATCAGGCTCTATTACTTCACCTGTCCCGGAGATTAACAAAATTTCCTCTTTACTACACACAATTAACATTGCATTCAGTTGTCTGAGATATTTATCTGTTCTCCATAATTTTCCTAATTCTACAGCAGAACGGGCAAGGTTTCCGCGAAACTCTTCTAACTTTCCTTCAAATCTTTCAAAGAGAGCAAAGGCATCGGAGACAGAACCTGCAAAACCAGCGAGGACTTTTCCTCCATATAGTCTTCTTATTTTTGTGGCGTTCCCTTTAACAACAGTTTCACCAAGCGTAACCTGACCGTCTCCTGCTATTGCAACCTTTCCATTACGACGGACTGCTATAATTGTTGTTCCTTTAAATTCATTCATAATCATAATAGATTTCCTGTTTGATTATTGCGTTTTTAATGAGTGCGTTGTCCTTTGCGGTTTATATTTTTTCGGGTCAATTCCTAACTTTGCGACTCTTAACCCCATAACCCGTTCGGTTATTCCTAATTCTCTCGCCGCTTTTGCTTTGTTGCCTTTTGCATTCTTTAGTGCTTCAATAATCATCTCTCTTTCCACTCGCTCCAGAGTCTCTTCCAATTTTCCCTTCATTACTGTATCGGATGCTTCAGCAGTCTGTAATGTAGGAGGTAGATGATGCCCATGAATGACATCATCTGTCGTCAGAATTACCGCACGCTCAATTACATTTTCCAGTTCGCGCACATTACCAGGCCAGTGGTAACTCATCAACATATCTATTGCTGGAGTAGAAATTCTCCGAACATACTTATTATTCTCCCTACTATACTTTTCAACGAAATAATTTGCGAGTTCCAATATATCCGTTTTCCTCTCCCGAAGCGGAGGGACAAAAATTGGAAATACATTCAAGCGGTAGTACAAATCTTCTCGGAATTTCCCTTCTGCTACTAATTTTTCCAAATCACGATTGGTAGCGGTAATGACACGAACATTCACACGAATGGTCTCCGTTCCCCCTACCCGTTCAAAAGTTTTGTCCTGTAATACGCGAAGTAATTTTGCTTGAATGGATAAAGGTAAATCACCGATTTCATCCAAAAAAATAGTTCCACCGTGTGCCATTTCAAATCTACCTTTTCTCTGCTGGTAGGCACCTGTAAAAGCACCTTTTTCGTGCCCAAACAATTCACTTTCTACCACTGTCTCCGGAATGGCAGCACAATTTACTTTGATAAAAGGACCCGAAGCACGCCGACTATTAAAATGAATCGCATGGGCTACCAATTCCTTCCCGGTCCCACTCTCCCCCCGAATGAGAACGGTGGCTTCTGTCATGGACACCTGCTGGATTAAGTCATATACCTTTTGCATCGCCCCGGAACTTCCAATCATATTAGAAGGGTGAAATTTCTTTTTCAGTTCTTCCTGAAGCCGTGCATTCTCAAGGAGCAATGCCTTCCGTTCCTGTTCGTTTCTTTGTCTTAGCCGAACAGCACGGGCTATCATTGAAGCAATAATGGTAAGTACTCGTAAGTCTTCATCCAGAGAAATATCGTTTGAATAAATTCTATCTGCACTAAGGGTACCCAAAACCATGTTCTCAATTTTTATTGGAACACAAATGTAGGAAATCTCTTCTTTCTGAAGATTTTTTCTGGAACCTGTCTTATTTAAGAACATTGGCTCTGAAGATATCTTTGGAATAACCATAGGCCTTCCCATCTGAGCGACTTTACCGATAACTCCTTCACCTACTTTGTAAACGCCTCTCTCCAGTTCCTCACCAGAAAGACCATAAGCCGCTTCTATTCGCAATTCCCCTTTTTCCCTATCCAGTAGAGTAATTGTCCCACGCAACATTCCTGTATGATTGGATATGGAACGCAATACAGGATAGAGTTCATCCCTCAAGTCATAACTACGGTCTAAAATCTCACTTATTTCAAGGAGCAGTTTTAGTTCCTCTACCGCTCTGTCATTCTTTTCTTTCATTTTGGTAATTCTTTAGTCCTATAAAAGTTATTTTATATAATTTATAAGTTCAAAAAATACAAATTTGTATAGAGTATTATAAACGAAATTACTAAAAATATTCAAAAGGGAATAGATAAATCCGATATGATTAATAGATTACATAATTGTATTTAAAAATAACATAGGTTAAGAAAACTACAAATGCAACATAAAACCAATATGTATATTTTTGTTTTTCAATATCAAAAAAGTAGAATATATAAAAAGAAAGGGATAATATATGTGTGCCATTTCCTTATTTTTTCTGCTTGCTTTTACAAATTTTACTTTTTCGTCAACCGATACTTATTTTGATATCTCCCCTAAAACAATATTATTTTCTGCTTCACCTGACCAGATTATAAAAGATGCAGAATCGTGGAAAGAGATGGGGGTTACGGCATTTTTTGTAGACTATGTAGCAAGGGAATGGAGTGATAATATCTGGGCAAATGATAAAAAACCGTGGACAATTGGAAAAGACGATGATAATTTTAAAAAAATGGTAGAAGCAAATAATATATGTAAGAAATTAGGAACAGAAACTTTTCTTAAGATTGCCTTTGACCACTATCTGGACTGGTTTGATGACCTGCAATGGGAAAATATTTTACACAATTTCCGACAATTTGGAATTTTTGCAAAAGAGACTGGATGCACAGGCTTTGCTATTGACATTGAATACATTGGAGAACAGTATAACCTCGGTTGGGAGGGATATAAATACGACACCTATACGAGAAAAGACCTGATAGAAAAAGTAAAGAAAAGAAGTGCAGATTTAATCAATTCTATCTACAATGTATTTCCGGATATGGTATTCCTTACATTTCCCGAACAGGGATTGGGACTGGGTTTAGTTATTCATCTAACATGGATTGAAGAACTAGCAAAGAAAAATGCATCCGGTGGACTCCATTACTGTATTGAGCATACATATCGTTTAAAAAATCCTGATGAGGTATTGGCATATATCGCAGGGATAGACCAGGTTTTTCTTACTTACCTGTCGCCAGGAGCAAAACAATACTGGAAGGAGAAATGCTCCATTGCCCCCGGAATATGGCCCTTTGGATTTGATTATGACTCAGGACACAAACCAGGATATACCATAGATGAATTGAAAGAGATATATTCCATCCATTTGTCCGCTTCACAAAAATATAACTGGATTTATAGTCATAATTGTTATGAACAATTGTTAGGAAGACAGGCTGAACTTTTTGAAGATAAAGAACCTTTGCAGAATTATATAAACATTCTCAGACAACGGGAAACAGTTTCAGACCCGAAATTCAGAGAGAAAATTGAATTGTTAAAAAAACGAGATTTTGAATCACTACAACAAAAAACAGGTTTTACCTATATTCTGGTGCCAATGGCTATGGGAGTTGATGATACACCGAGATTTCAAACCGTCCCGTTAGATAATTACGAACATTCCTATAACTATTTATGGGAGTTAGGGAAAAAACAACTCAAAGGAGAAAAAGTTTCCTACCGTGAAATATTTCAACCTATAACTACATGGAAAATAACAGGACCATTCAAAGGAGAAAACTTTAAGGACACATACGACACTGAATTTCCACCAGAAAAAGACATAAACACGGTGGAATGGAAAGAGACCTCTGTCCCGGAAGATAGAATATCCATAGACTTAATAAAAGTCCTCGGGCAGTTAGAAGAGGTTTGTGCATACGCATTATGTTCCTTTGAAGTTCTACAACCGGTTTCCGCACAAATACGAATTGGATATAACGATGGAGTAAAAGTATGGATAATACATAACGACAAAAAAGATTTGATTTTTGAATATTTTGGGGAATCATCTGTGGTCGCAGATAAAAATGTTATTCCTTTCGCTTTTGAAAAAGGGAGCTATACAATACTTATGAAGATAGTTAATAATAAACGGTTTTGGGGATATACATTAAGGATTACAGACTCCCGTGGGAACCCACTCCCAAAAACGACAATAAAACATTGATTTAATCTCTTCAATACTGTAATAATAGAAAAATCCCAAATAAAGGATAGAATGTATGTTAGATACAGTAAATCTTAACAGTCGTCTCACAAAAGACGAGTTCAAAAAAATCCAACAGCAGTGGGAACTAACACTCGGAACTTTTCAAAGGGAATTAAGGCAGAAAGGGATACCCACCATTGTTTTAATTGAAGGCTGGGACACATCAGGCAAAGGAACTTTGCTAAATCGCATATTATTACACTTAGACCCAAGAGGTTATTGGGTTCATAACATAACAAAACCGACGCGAGAAGAAAAATTGAGACCCTATCTATGGCGTTTCTGGACAAAATTGCCCGGACGCGGTGACACAGCCTTTTTTAATCACAGTTGGTACTGGCCCTTAATTTTAGAAGCACATAAAGAAGGTTGGGGAACAAATAAAATTCGTTCGGAACTGGAAGAAATTCTCACCTTTGAAAGACACCTTATAGAAGATGGACATTTAGTCCTAAAATTTTTCCTGCATATCTCTAAAAAAGAACAAAAAAAACGCTTTGAGAAACTTGCAAAAGACCCTGCTTTCCAATGGAGAGCAAAAGGAAAAAATAAAGAGTTATTAAAAGAATATGATGAATTATATAAAATTACAGATTTTATTTTGAACGAAACAAATACTAATTTAGCCCCCTGGCATATTATCCCCGCAACAGATGAAAAGTTCTGTATAGCGGAAACCGGAAATATTCTTTTATCACGATGGGAAGATGTATTAAAAAATGGTCTGGATATCCCTTCTTACGAATTAGCACCAAGAACAACAGAACCACTAAAAGAAGTAGATTTATCCCTATCCGTCAATAGAGAAACTTATGACGAATTACTCCCAAAACTACAAAAGGAACTGCGGAAGTTACAATTCCTTTGTTTTAAGGAAAGGATTCCCGTTGTAATAATGTTTGAAGGATGGGATGCTGGCGGAAAAGGTGGAGCAATAAAAAGACTGGTAAGAGAATTAGACCCGAGAGGCTATGAAGTGATTCCCATAGGTGCTCCACAGGGAGAAGAAAAAACACATCATCATCTCTGGCGGTTCTGGAAAGCCTTACCTAAAGCAGGACATTTTACTATTTATGACCGCTCATGGTATGGAAGGGTACTCGTAGAAAGAATTGAAGGTTTTGCCCAACCAAGAGATTGGATGCGGGGTTATAGTGAAATAAACGAATTTGAACTACAATTAGCCAAATGGGGAGCAATCATTATTAAATTCTGGATTCATATATCGCCGGAGGAACAATTAAAACGATTTGAGGAACGACAAAATAATCCCAATAAGCAATGGAAAATTACAGAAGAAGACTGGCGGAACAGGGCAAAGTGGAAAGAATATGAAGAAGCAGTCAACGATATGATTGATAGGACATCTACCGTCTATGCTCCTTGGACAATTGTGGAAGGCAATGATAAACTTTTCGCCCGAATCAAAGTACTGAATACAGTAATAAAAACCATTAAGAAATTTCTGAAAAACAAAAAGTCTTAATTCCTTCCAAATAAATCCCGTTATTTATCATATATTATGTCTTCGTATTTTTCCACATTCCAACTAATCGTAAAAGATTTCATATTTTATATCCAAAGTACACAATCTCTTATTTTTGGAAGATATTATTAAAATTTTTACAAATAATATTATTTATTTGTTATTTAAATAACAAATAATTTGGTTTATTTAAATTCATGATTTTAAAACCATTGCCATCCAATTTTCCATTAAAACTATCGTAATGTTCACCTACCGGCACCCAACCCTCTCCATCGTTATAGCCTGCACCGTCCTCAGAGAGGTACTCGGTTAGGTCAATGTCAGCGATCAGCTTAAAATGATTATTTGCTTCTAAATGATTCCTAATTTCATCTAGCTGAGGAGCCGTTGCAATTTGATAAGGATCCCCTTCTGAACCATCACCTCCTGCAAATTGTACTGTTACATGATTCGCATACGCTTTGCCTCCGCCAATAAATAACCCATTAAATCCACCTAACACCATCAACATCACCAAGATGATGGAAATTCCCTTTTTATACGCAATACGCATTTCAATTCCTCCTTGTCAAATTTATCTTCGTATTCATAACAATGACAAGCATATAACAACCCGATGACGGCAAAATGACAAACTTCGACATCTCTCTAAAGTTGTTCGGAAAGCACTCTTCGCACGGTTTGATGAAGTCTATCCTGCCCAACCGGTTTCACGATGTAGTCATAGGCATTCACTTCGAATGCAGCCTGGGCATTTTCCTTATAGGATGTAACAAACACCAGCTTCATCCCTTTACCGCTCCCTCTTAACCGTTGGGCAAACTCAAGACCATTCTCTCCCGGCAGACTAATATCCAGAAAGATCAAGTCCACCTCATGATTTGCCAAATACGAAAATGCAGCCGTGGTCTCCAGAAAGCTTCCTACAATTTCGATCTCCTCCTCCTTGGCGAGCATTCGCTTCATAATAAAGTGCATGGCCTTTTCGTCATCGATGATAATAACCTTCAAACTATACCCTCCTGACTCGTTGCATTAATTCACTATAACTCCTCCCAATGACAGCAAAATGACACAGATTTGCTCCACCCCGCAAACGCAAAAAAGCCCCCACCCTTTAATGAAGTGAAAACTACTCTATGCTTATGTATCGGGAACCTCTGCAGACATATGGAGGCAATATTGCTTGATTTGAATGTTATGAATTCAGCTCCGCCACCAGATGGTCGTAAAGGACCGTTAACTCATGCGAAGGACTTATTCCGAGCTCTAGATCCAGCGTTTCCGTGAATTGCAGATATTGGCGGTTCAAGGCTTCCTTATTCTTCTGTAATGCCAAGGCCTTCAAATGCAGCTTAATCGTTCCTTCTTCCAGCTCATCACGGGTCCTTAATTTCATTAATAATCGGATAACGGTTTGTGCATCGCCTCTAATCAATAAAGCTTCGCACAACCGCTGGGTAAAGGAAGTATACATCACCGACAGCCGTTCAAGCTCGCTCCATGCCCAAGGGAAGGCGCGATCCCCGAATAAATCGCCGATGTAGAGTTG
>FWWL01008483.1_pt1 | contig 13134 bp, 11 predicted proteins | sample 2228331 | NCBI WGS metagenome assembly FWWL01 (sample SAMEA103939775, study PRJEB20133) | metagenome | reverse complement strand
CATTCGTCAATGTGCCGAACTCGCGCAGGTTGGCCTCTTCGCGTCCCAGCGCCTTGACCACCCGCACCCCGGTGATGTTCTCGTTGAACTGCGCTGTGATCCTGGAATTGGCTCGGCGCGTGTTGCGGTATTCCAGAATGATACGCCGCTGGAACCCGTTGGCGATCGCCATCAGGATCGGAATGACCGCGAACACGAGCAGCGCGCCGATGGCGCCGACGACCGCCGCCAGAACCCAGACGCCTGCCACCAGGTCCTTCGGCAGCTCCACGAAAAACGACACAGCGGCGAAGCCGAAGATCAGCCATGCACCGTCGATCAGCCGTTCGATCAGCGCCGAGCTGAGCACTAGCGGGAAGGGAATCCGGTTCCACGCCGACACCAGGTAACAGCGGATCAACTCTCCGCTGCGGAGGGGGAGAAGCTCGTTCGCGAACAAGCCGATGTAGATCGCCTGCACGCTGCGCCACAGCGGCAGCCGCTGCACAGGCGCCAGCAGGATGTTCCACCGCCATCCCTGCGAGACGTAGACGAGCACGTCGGCGGCGACGGCGAGGACGATCCACAGCGGGTGGATCTGGCGCAACTTCGGGAGCTCCGTGCGCCAGTCGAAGTCGTGGTAGACCCACAGAAGGGAGCCCAGCGAGACGGCGTACGCCACCGCGGGGCCGAACCATGCAGGGAAACGCCGCCCGCCAGTGCCAGAGGGAGAACTCATCCCGTTCCTCTTCATGATAGATGCCGGGGCGGGCGCGACGCCGGAATCAATCCGCGGGGCGCACGCCGCCGGCTGTGATCACCGTCTGTTCGCCGGTGTCGCTGCGCACCAGCAGGAAGCCTTCCGGTGTAAGTCCCGCCGTCGTCCCCCGGATTTCCCCTGCCGGCGTCTCCACCGTGACGCGGCGCCCGAGCACATAGCTGGAGGCAGATTCAAAGAGGCGCAGGACCGCCGCTGCTCCGCTAGTCTCCAGAATCCTGAGGTGCGATTCGATGGAGCCCGCGAGAGCGGACAACAAAAACTCCGGATTCTGTTCCGCTCCCGTTTCCAGCACCAGGGAAGTGGCTATGCCGGCAATCTCCGGCGGGAACGTTTTCTGATTCACGTTCACGCCCACGCCGGCCAGCAGGGCGCCCTCCTGGAACTGCGCGAGGATGCCGGCCAACTTGCGGTCCCCGATCAGGACGTCGTTCGGCCAGCGGAGGTCGGCGGCGACGCCGCAGAATGTCTGCAGTGTGTCGGCGGTGGCGAGACCCAGAGCCAGCGTGGCGAGAGGCACTTGCGCGGGCTCAAGCCGCGGCCGCAGCACGATGGTGAAGTACAGTCCGCCGGGGCGCGAATCCCACGTGCGGCCCAGCCGTCCCTGCCCGGCTGTCTGCTCGCGCGCCGCCACCACTGTGCCTGCGGGACAGCCGGCGCGGGCCAGCTCCGCGGCGCGCCGCATGGTCGAATCGATCGTGTCGTGCCTCTCAATCTGCCGCATGGAGGTCCAGCCGGAAGTGGATGTCCACGGCACGCGCCGAGTGCGTGATGGCGCCGCTGGAGATATAGTTCGCGCCCGCCAGTGCATAGGCGCGGGCGTTTTCGAGCGTGATGCCGCCGCTCAGCTCCACCGTGGCACGTCCGCCGATCCTTGCGATCCATTCGCGCGCCTGTTCCGGCGTCAGGTTGTCCAGCAACAGCCGCGAAGCGCCGCACGCCAGGGCTTCGTCCAGCTCCGCCAGCGTGCGGACTTCGATCTCCACGGGCAGACTGGCGCCGCGCGCCGCTTCCAGCGCAGCACGAACTCCGCCTGCGGCTGTGATGTGGTTGTTCTTGATCAGCACGGCATCGTAAAGCCCCATGCGGTGGTTCACGACGCCCCCGCAGGCAGCCGCCATCTTCTCCAGCCGCCGCATGCCCGGTGTGGTCTTGCGCGTGTCGAGAACCCGGCAGCCCGTCCCTTCGACAGCCCGCGCGAACCGGCGCGCCAGCGTCGCCACACCGCACAGGCGCTGCAGAAGATTCAGTGCCGTGCGTTCGCAGGTGAGCAGGCGCCGCGCGCTGCCGCGGGCGCGCGCCAGGCACGCGCCCGCCTCCACCTCGCTCCCGCTGGGCGTGAGGACTTGGACTTCCACGTCGCCGCCTGCCAGCTCGTACACTGCCTGCATCAGCTCGATACCCGCCACAGTCAGCGGCTCGCGCGCGTAGAAGCCGCCCGAGGCGCGCCTCTCCGCGGGCACGGTGAATTCTGTGGTGACATCGCCCGTGCCGATGTCTTCCGCCAGCGCGCGGCGGATCAGATCCAGAGCCTCGGGATGGCGCCACTCCATAGGGCTCAGGATCCCAGCTCCGCCAGAACCGCCTGCTGTTCGGCCAGCTCTTTCTCGTAGGAAGCCAGCTTCTCCCGGATTCCCGTCACCACGTGCGCCGGCGCCCTGGAGACGAAGCTGTCGCTGGAGAGCTGCCGCCGGCTGGAAGCGATCACCTTCTCGAGTTCCGCCATTCGCTTCTGCACGCGCTCGCGGATGGCATCGATCTGCGCGCCGCTCAGCTTCAGGCCCACTGCGAAATCCGCGGCTGCGCGCCGGACGCCCGCGGGGCGCGCCGCCGGGTTCAGAACGAAGGTGCCGCCGGCGAGCGCATTGATCACAGCGAGTTCGCGCTCCGCCACGCGCTGCACGTCCGCGCTCAGCGATTCGATCCAGCCCTCCACGCGCGCCTGCGGATCCACCTTGTTGTCGGCGCGCAGGGCGCGTGCCGAGCTGACTACGGCTTGCAGGAGCGAGAAGAGCCGCGCGGCTTCCTCATCGCCCGCGCCGCCGGGCTGCGGGTAGGGCGCGATGCAGATGGATGCGGGCGTGCCTGCGCCCTTCTCCACCAGCCGCTGCCAAAGCTCCTCGCTCACAAACGGCATGAGCGGGTGGAGCAGCCGCAGCGCCATCTCGAATGTCTCCGCCATCGTCTCGACGTGCGCCCGCGGCTCGACGCCCTGTTGCACGCGGAGCTTCTTGATCTCCACGTACCAGTCGCAGAAATCGTCCCACAGGAACGTCCACACGATGTCGGCGGCTTCGTGGTAGCGGTAGTTCCGCTGCGCCTGATCCATCCGCGCGGCGGCTTCTTCCAGCTTGTGGCGGATCCAGCGGTCCTCCAACGGAATCTCGCCGGCGACCGCCCGCGGGCGCTGCACGCGCTCCGGCGGGGATTCCAGCGCCAGGCGCTCCATCCCGACGCGCTCCATCTGAAGAAAGAGGAAGCGCGCCGCGTTCCAGATCTTGTTGGCGAAGGCGCGCGAGCTGGCCATGCGCTCCTCGCTGAGCGCGATGTCCATGCCCGGCGCGGCGCCGCGGAGCAGCGCGAAGCGCACCGCATCGGTGCCGTACTGTTCGATCACCTCCAGCGGATCGATCGTGTTGCCGCGCGTCTTCGACATCTTCTGCCGGTGCGCGTCCCGCACCAGCCCGTGGATGTACACCGTACGGAACGGAACGTCTCCCGTGCATTCGATGCCCAGCATGATCATGCGGGCGACCCAGAAGAAAAGAATGTCGAAGCCCGTGATGAGCAGCGTGGTGGGGTAATACGTTTCCAGATCCGCGGTCTTGTCGGGCCAGCCGAGCGTCGAGAAGGGCCACAAGCCGCTCGAGAACCACGTGTCGAGCACATCCGGGTCCTGCTCGATCCGGGCTGAGCCGCAGCTGGCGCAAGCCGCGGGGTCCTGTCTGGCCACGGTGGTTTCGCCGCAGTCGGCGCAATGCCACGCGGGAATGCGGTGGCCCCACCACAGCTGCCGGGACACGCACCAGTCGCGGATGTTGTACATCCACTCGAAGTAGGTCTTGGCGTAGTTCTCGGGAACGATGCGGATCCGCCCTTCTTCCACGGCACGGATCGCCGGCTCGGCCAGCGGCTTCATCCGGCAGAACCACTGCTTCGACACAAGCGGCTCCACCACGGTCTTGCAGCGCTGGCAGCGCCCTGCGCTGAGCGTGTAGGCTTCCGTCTTCTCGAGCAGCCCCTGCGCTTCCAGGTCGGCCAGCACGCGCTTGCGCGCCTCGAAGCGGTCCAGCCCTGCGTAAGCGCCCGCGGCTTCCGTCATGCGGGCGTCCAGTCCGATGACCACGACGTGCGGCAGATTGTGGCGGCGCCCGGCTTCAAAGTCGTTCGGATCGTGCGCGGGGGTCACCTTCACCACGCCGGTGCCAAACTCGGGATCGGCGAGCGGATCGGTGATCACCGGAATCTCGCGGTTCATGAGCGGAAGCACCACGGTGCGGCCGTGCAGGTCGCGGTAGCGGTCATCTTCCGGATTCACGCAGACCGCCGTGTCGCCGAGCATCGTCTCCGGGCGCGTGGTCGCCACGGTGAGGAACCGCCCCGGCATGTCCTTCACCGGATAGCGGATGTGCCACAGGTTGCCCTGCGTCTCCTCGTGCACCACTTCCAGATCGCTCAGCGCCGTGTGGCACCGCGGGCACCAGTGGACCATGTATTCGCCGCGGTAGATGAGGCCCTTTTCGTAGAGCCGCACGAAGGTCTCGCGGACGGCGCGCGAAAGGCCCGGATCCAGCGTGAAACGGTTGCGCGTCCAGTCGCAGCTCGCGCCCGTGCGCTTCATCTGGCGGATGATGGTGTCCCCGTACAGCTCTTTCCACTTCCAGACGCGGCGGACGAATTCCTCGCGCCCGAGGTCATGGCGCGTGAGTTTCTCCTTCTCCCACAGGTCGCGCTCCACCACCATCTGCGTGGCGATTCCCGCGTGGTCCTGCCCGGGGAGCCACAAAGTCTGATCGCCGCGCATCCGGTGCCACCGGACCGTGACGTCGATCTCCGTGTGCTCGAGCATGTGCCCGATGTGCAGGCTTCCGGTGACGTTGGGCGGGGGGATGACAAGCGAAAACACCTCCTTGCCATCCTGTTTTTTGTCCGGGGGCGTGAAGTAGCCGCCCTCGATCCAGGCTTCGGCCCAGCGCGGTTCGAACCGCTGCGGCTCGTAGACTTTCTCCAATGTCATGGGGTGAACTTTCAGTCTATCAGGGGGCCGTTCCCGTACACTATGGGCATGCGGCTGAATGAGATGCAGGCGGCGCTGCGAGCGCAGGCGCTGGATGGATGGCTGTTTTTCGACCACCACCGGCGCGACCCTCTCGCCTACCGGATACTCGCCTTCGAGCCGCCCCGCACGCCCACCCGCCGCTGGTATTACTATGTGCCTGCCCACGGCGAGCCGCGGAAGCTCGCCCACCGGATCGAGGCTGCCATGCTGGATGCCCTGCCCGGCAGGAAGCTGCTTTACGCGGGCTGGCAGGAACAGGAGCTGCGCCTGCGGGAGATCCTCGCCGGAGCGCGCGTGGTGGCGATGCAATACTCGCCGCGCTGCGCCGTGCCCTATGTGGCGATGGTGGACGCAGGCACCGTGGAGATGGTCCGCTCTTTGGGGGTGGAGGTCGCCTCTTCCGCCCCTCTGGTGCAGCAGTTCGAGGCGCTGTGGACTCCTGCGCAATACGAGAGCCACAAGCGCGCGCAAGCGAAGGTCGACTCCATCCGCGCCGCCGCGTTCCGCCTGGCGGAAGAGCGGCTGGCGCGCGGCGAGCCGGTGACCGAGTACGACATCAAACAATTCATCCTGAATGCGTTTGAAACAGAAGGGCTCTTCACTGATCATGGCCCCATCGTGGCGGTGAACGCGCACGCCTCCGATCCCCACTACGAGCCGCAAGCCGATTCGCATGCGCCCATCCGCCGGGGCGACCTTCTGCTGATCGACCTGTGGGCGAAGCTGCGCGAGCCTGGGGCGGTCTATTACGACATCACCTGGACGGCGTTCTGCGGCGCTGCCCCGCCCGAGCGGATGGTGGAAGTGTTCCTCGCTGTTGCGGGAGCCCGGGACTCTGCCATCGAACGCGTGCAGCGGGCGGCTGCCGCCGGGGAAACCATCTGCGGCTTCCACGTGGACGACGCCGCGCGCGGCTACCTTCGCGAGCGCGGGCTGGACGCGTACTTCATCCACCGCACCGGGCATTCCATCGGCGAAGACGTGCATGGCACCGGCGCCAACATGGACAACTACGAGACTCATGACGAGCGCCCCATCGTGCCCGGGCTCTGCTTCTCCGTCGAGCCGGGCGTCTATCTGGAAGAGTTCGGCATCCGCAGCGAAGTGAACGTGTACCGGTCGGAGTCTGCGGCGGAAGTCACCGGCGAAATCCAGCGCGAACTGCTGCGCCTGCCGGTGTGAGGGCCATGGCTGTAGCTGCGGTTGTGGCAGGGAGCGGCGCGACGCAAGTGTAAACTGTTGGGAGGCGCCGCCGATTCCCCTTGCAACGGAGCGGGAATCAGCGCACACTCAATCACCCCAATTTTCAGAGGAGGCTTCTGGTGATGCAGTTTCGTACGCCAGTGCCCGTATTCTGCCTGCTGCTTGCGGCAGGGAGTGTGTTCGCACAACCGGCGCAGACGCCGCTCACCACCGTCGCCCTGTTCCGGGTGCAACCGGACAAGATGGAGCGGTTCGTCGAGATGGTTCAATTGGTCACGCCCGCGCTCGAGAAGCTGCGGCAGTCGGGCACGGTTCTGGGCTACGGTCTGGATGCCGATGTGCTCCACCAGCCGGGGCCGAACGTCGCTTTCTGGGTCACCGTGCGGGACTTCGCCGGGCTCGCCGAATCGGACAAAGCCGTTCAGGGCGCTCTGCGGACCAATGCCGAGAAGATGAAGGATTTCTATGCGGTCACGAGCTTCGATGACCACAGGGATCTCCTCGTCCGCAGCCTGGAGAGAGGACAGGGCAAGGTCCCCGAGGGCGTGCTGCCCTTTACGTTCTTCCAGCAGGAGAAAGTGAAACCGGGCAAAATGCCCATCGCGCGGATGATGTTCCAGCACCATGAGAAGCCGGTTCTGGACAGGCTGATCAAGGAGGGCGTGATTTACGACTATGCGATGGACGTGGAAGCCGTCCATACAGAAGAGCCTGGAACTGTCTGGTTCCTGATCATCGCGCCCGGCATGGGTGCGATGGACAAGGTTCGCGCGGCGTTCCAGGAGTCCATGCAGAAGATGAGCGGCGGGGAGCGGGAGGCCCTCGAGCAAATGGAGCAGGAAGTCTTCGAGAGAAAAGCGCACCGCGATTCGATCTCGCGGGCGATGATCTTCAAGTCCCGATGATTGATCCGGAGGGGCGCTGCGGCGCCCCTTCCGTTCGTCTGCCGCTTCAACGCGAAAAATTGCGCGAAAGGCTGAAGTGCCAGTAGCGGTTATCGGGGATCCCGCGCTGCAAGCCCCACTGCTGCCGCCATCCGGCTTCCAGTTGAGTCTCCTTCCACGCAAGAACCAGCGCGGTTTGATACCGGACGACGCGGTGGCCTTGCGTGCCATAGAAGCCCCACGAATACGTGTGCGCGGGGCCATGGCGAAACGTGAGGAAGAAGGCATCCGAGCGCGCCAGGGGGTGGTCTATCCAGCCTTGGGTGTGCACCAGCGATCCCTTGGGCAGCCGGCTGGCGAGCAGAGTCCATGAGTCGCTTGTGGCCGTCACCGGGAGCGGCCCGGCGCGGGCTGTGTAAACGAGATTCCCCGGGATCAGCCAGTCCGTGGTTCCGGTCAGGACCGCCGGAAAATTCCAGTACTGAAGGCCGGAACCAAGGGCGAGCGTCTGCGATCCCCTCTTCCACACGGGCGCGCGGTAGCTCAGCCCGGCAATGGTGTTGTTGGCGCCCGACGGCGTATCGGTCGTGTTCCACCCGTGTACCGAAAGCAGGTCTCCTGCCACAAAGAGATGGGCGACGCCAGTGGTGAAGCGGTTCTGCCACGCGGGACCATCGCCGGACACGCCGCCCAGCGTGAGCTGGAACGTGTCGGCGAATCCGGTCTGCAGCGTAGTCACCCACCGCCGCGCCGGACGGCTGGAAGCAATGCTGTGTTCGGAAACCTGCTGGGCGGATGCCCAAGGCAGGATGAGGGGAAACAGGAGGAAAATTTGCCGGCTCAACTTCCGATTTTACAAGACCAACAGACCTGAAAACCTGTGAATGTCCTGCCAGCGCCGCCATCCTGCGGGGCGGTCCTTTGTTTTTTCGGTATCATGCCCGCTGAGGGAGGCGGAATCACTTGGACGTGCAGCGGGTTCTCTTGTGGCTCATCCGGAAGACAGTGCCTTGGGTGGCGCTTCTGCTGGCACTGTGGTTCATCCGCGAGACCGCGTCCGGGCTGATGGGCAAGGATTCCATGCTCGAAGTATGGATCGCCTGGATGGGGCGGGCGCGCGTGACGCGCCTGTCGGCGTTCATCTTCGGGCTGGCGGGTGTCGCATACGGGCTGCAGCAGCGCTCCGTCAGAAGAGAACTGGAAAAGACGCTGGAAAAATGCCTCCAGGAGCGGGCGGAGGGATGAGCGAGGGCGGCGCCACTGCGGTCTCCTTCACCCTGCTGGCAGCAGTGCTGCTGTGGTGGGTGGCGTTCGAACTCTGGCCGGAATTGCGCGCCGCGAAGCTCCGGCTGCGGCTGTGGCGGCTGGCGCTGGAACAGAAAGACCCGGATTTGTTGTCTGCCATCGGGCAGGCGGCGCGGCTGGCGGAGGAGATCCGCTGGCTGCCGATGCTCATCGGGCGGGAGAGCGGCAAGCTCTCGCCGGAGCAGGAGCGCGTGGCATGGCTGCTGGTGCAGCATGCCGCGTGGGGCGCCCCGTGGATGTGGCTGACTCTGATCAGCCCGCAGCAGCGGGAGCGGTGGGTGCGCCGCGCGTGGTCGCTGGCGGCGGAGCGGCGCGGTTGAGGCTCGTCAGTTTTCCGGCAGGCTGACTTTCCAGTGGCGGGCGGCGGCGCGCAGCTCGTCGAGAGTCAGGTGCGTCACAGCGCCGTGCTTCGGGCGCTCGAAGTTGGTTCCGCGCATGACGCCCTCATTGAAGCGCCCGAGGTTGCGCCAGGTGACGAAGTCCGTCGTTTCACTGAAGCCCATGTTGTTGGGGCGCGCGCCATAAACGTCGTACATCAGCACATGCCTGTCAGTGCCGAGCCTTCGGAAAACGGTGGGCGCCTCCGTCGGGACAGTCTCCGGATCGATGCGCCTGTCTTCCACCACGTAGCCTCCGGTGAGCCTGGAGGAAACGGCGTGGCGCACCTTTGCCTCCGTGACGAAGTGGAGATGGAACTTTCCGCCTGCATGGACGATGTCGCCGTCAATGCCGCCCACTTCCAGCAGGACTCTGGGCTCCGTTTCCAGCCGCGTGAAATCGGTATTTGCATAGGAGTAGTAGAGCTTCGCCGCTTTGGGCCCGAAACGGATCGTAAAATAGACCATCATTTTTCGCTCATTGTCGTCGTAAATGGTTTGGGGCGCCCAGGCGGCGCTGAGGCCGGAGAACGCGGGAAACGCCTCGTCGACTCGCACGATGGAATGGGTCCAGTGGACCAGGTCGAATGATTTCATCAGCACGATTGCCCGGTTGTTTCCCCATCCGTACTCTTCTTCGGGGCGCTCCCACCGCGTGGTGCGGAACCCTGCCTTGTGGCCGTAAATGTGCAAGTCGGTCATCGCCAGATAGAAGGCGCCATCGGGCCCGCGAGTGATGTGCGGATCGCGCACGCCTTTCTGCAAGGCGAGCAGGGCGCCGTCGAGCACCGGCTCTCCGCCGTTGACATCCGTGAACGTGTAGCCGTCCCGGCTGATGGCGAAATACGCGCAGTGCGTTTCGTCCTTGAAATACACCATCAGGTATCCGGCAAAGTCCTTTTCCCGCGGGACGCGAAAGCCGGCGGGGCGCTCCAGGCGGGAAACGATCCGGATGCCTGCGTGTCCTCTCGGGCGCGCTCCGGCGCCGGCTTGCGGCGTGACAGCCTCCTGCGCCACCGCTGCGAAAAGACAAAGGAACAAGAAGCATGCCGCTGCCGCCGCAGGCTTGGCGGCCAAAGGAAAGAGTCTCCGTTCGCAAAGCATGAGCAATCTCCCTGCCGCTACTGACACGCCTTGCCGGAACAAAGGTGCTTGCCAAAGAAGGGAAGCACGTGGTTCTGGAATCGGATCGCCACGGCGCTCGTGTGATCGCCGGGATAAATTTCGAAGTCGTGTGCGATGCCATACGCCTCGAGCGCCTCGTGCAGGCGCGCGGCGTCCGCGCGCAGAAAGTCCCGGTCGCCCACATCGAGGGCGATGCCGCGGTAACTCCGCAGATCGGAGATGTATTGATCCAGAAAAGCCAGCGGCGCGTTGGCAGCCCAGCGCGCCAGCACGTCCGGGCGCGGCTTGCCGTCCTTCACGGGCAGATCCAGGTACAGAGGCGGGTTTTTCGGGTTCGGCGACCACGCAGCCGCCGTGGCGAGTTGTGCACGCACGAAGAACGGCAGGCGCGCAGAATCGGCGGGCGTCTTCACTTCCTCCAGCGCCTTGTCCGCCTCCGGATTCGACTGGCCGGCGGAACGGGGCGACAGGCAGCACGGGCTCATGATGTAGAGGCTTCCGAAGACATCCGCGTGCTTCATGCCGATCCGCGTGGCGCCATAGCCGCCCATGGAGTGTCCCACAAGACCGCGGCTTGAGCGCTTCGGGATGGTGCGGTAGCGCGCATCCATGAACCGCACCACATCCTCGGCGATGAAGCGCTCGAAATCCCCGACCGTTACAGAGCTGGAATACATCGACCCGTTGTGCACGGTTTTCGAATCCGGCAGCACGACGATCATTTCCGGAACGCCGCGAGCGAACGCTCCCTCAATGGTCTGCGGCACATGGATCTCTTTGGCCCACTGCGCCGCGCCGATGCTGTAGCCGTGCAGCGCGTAAACCACCGGGTACCGGCGGTTCTTGTCCCGCTCGTAACTTGGCGGCAGGAAGACCAGCGCCTCGCGGTCCACGGCGTTGCCTTCCAGATTGCCCTCCAGGCGCGATCCGTGAATGCGGACCGTCTCCACGCGCACGGGCTTCGCGCCAGGCTCCACCGGCGGCGCCTCTGTCTTCACCTGTGCGGCGCAAGAGAGCGCACAGAGCAGCATTCCGGCGGCGATCCTGATCGGCACTCCGTTTCCTCCCCAACTTCCAAAATTCGACACACGCAGCTGCCTGCTCAGCGGCGGGCTGGCTGCCATGCCTCGCTGTCCCTGCTCGAGGCAGGGCGCTTCGGCAACGCATCCTATCGCAAGAATGGGATCCGCTGCCCGGCTGCCCCGCCATTCCGGGTCGATGAGCTGCGATGGTCAGCGTCGTACTCCGTCTCTCCGCTTCGCCGAAATTGCCGAGGGGAAGCCCGGATGCTGCGTTCAGCGGGCTGCGGCGGGCGCGCCCGCGCCTGCGGATGGCGCCGCAGCGATGGCCACGGGGATCTCGAAGAGGCAATCCACGGCGATTCGCGCCGGACCGCGCAGCGCCGGAAGAAACGTCCACCGGGCGGCAGCTTCCAGCAGGGGCGCGTCCAGCGCATCGTCGGGGCTGTCCAGAACGCGCAACTCGGAGAGGAATCCGTCGGTGCCGATCACGCCCGCCAGCCGGATGGTGCCGCGGATCGCACGGGGGGAGCGGGAGCCGGGGCCGAACGGGTCCGTCTGCCGGAAAGGCACCGGTGCATGCATCGCCTGTCCGCCCGCAGCTGTCTGGCCGCGCTCGGCGAACCAGAGCAGAATATCGCCCGAATAATTCCGGGGATTCGGCTTTTCGAGAAATGTGAGATATACGGTGCGATTTCCGAACAATTTCTGCGCTGTTTCCGGAACCATGGACAGCCGCACGGGGACGGAAACGGCCTCGCGACGCTGATCGATTTCGGCTCGCGTGAACATCACCGTCTGGGGCGCGAAGACCGGCTTTCCTGCCGCACCCGCGGCAGAACCGCCGCCGCTGGAGATCAGCTCCACGCCCGAGGCGGGCGATGGATGGAGCGCCCCGCCCGCGCCGCTTCCTGTGTTCGGCCCGACGGATACGCTCGCCGGGCGGTTGCCCTCCGGCAGTGCGGGCGGCGCGTCCGGCAAGGGTTTGACACCTGCCACCACGGCGGTCAGTTGCCCCAATGCCGCCGGAGAGGGCATTGCATCGACGGGCGCTTCCGTCAGTTCCACGGGGCGCGGTTTGCGGGGCGCCGGCGCAGGAGGAGGCGTAAAGGCGCGCGGCTTGGGACGGGCGGGGGGCGGGGGCGGAGGCGCGGTCACCTGCTCCACCTTGGGTGGTTCCGGCTGCGGCGGCGGAGGCGGCGCGGGCTGGAAGGCAGCCATGTTCGGCAGCGGCACGCTCTTCGGGAGCTCGGTTGGCGCAGCAGGCTGAAAGATCAGCTGGTCGCGCGCGGGAGCGTTCGGCGTCGATGCCTGGATCGAGACATCGCGGGAGCGCAGGCGCGCCTTCGGAGGGCGCTGCCCGTACTTGCGCCCGATGCTGACGTCCGGCATCCGCGTATCAAGCTTGTACCAGACCAGTTTGCGGTCTTTCGAGGGAGGGGGCAGGACCCGGTGATCTTCCAAACGGAAAACCCGGGGATGGGAGACCGGCAGGTACAACGCCAGCAGCAGGACAGAAGCGTGCAAGCTCAGCGAGCCGAGGAGGGAGAGCGGGCGCGCGGGAGCCCGCACCTCGAGCAACGCCTGCGAGAAGGGTTCCCTGCTTTGGTCGGTAATGGTCCCAGCCGGAGGCAGCTTCAAGAACGAATTATAGCGGCCGCGCGGTTCCGATACGGCGCGGGCAGCGATTTTCAGACGTCCTGTCAGGTTGCCGGGGAATCCGCGCCCTTTCGTGGCACCGGCACGGGCTGCTCGCTCCGGGGGGCAGTTGCGGTGGTGGCCGTGACGCCGAGGTGCTCGGCCAGGGAAAGCAGACTGTCGGCGATTCCGGGGCTCGGGCAGACCAGGAATCCTCCGGCCTTGCAGAACCTCGCCAGCTCCCGGAACGCCGGAGCAGCGTCCGGCTGCCCGGCGAGGGAACGCTCCAGGGCGGCGCCCAGCGCGGCTGCGTCCGCACGGGAAACCTGCTGCCCGGCAGGCGTCTCGTAGCCGCCATCCCAGACCGGCGGCGAACCATCCAGCGGCACAGGTGCAGGCAAGGCGCCAGCCGGCTGCCAGCCCGAGGCGCGCGCTCTTTCCAGCACCCTGCGCCACAGCCCGGGGGACAACGAAATCGACTCGCCGCTCGGGTGATACAAGATCACCGGAACACCTCCGAAAGAATAGTGGCGGTGCCGATACAACC
>FWWL01008482.1_pt1 | contig 13137 bp, 13 predicted proteins | sample 2228331 | NCBI WGS metagenome assembly FWWL01 (sample SAMEA103939775, study PRJEB20133) | metagenome | reverse complement strand
ATGTTGTTGAGCTGAGCCTGGTTGGCGGCCTTCTGCGCGGCGCTCGTCGAGCTGCTGCCGTTGGCGATCGCCAAGGCGCGGGCCTCGCGGAGCAGGCGGCTGACCTCGTCGAGGGCCCCGTCGGCGGTCTTGGCGTAGTTCACGGCGTCCTGGTTGTTGCGCAGGGCCGCGTCCATCGACGTCAGCTGGGCCCGGAAGTTCTCCGAAGCGATCAGGCCGGACGGGTCGTCCGAGCCGTTGTTGATGCGCAGACCCGTCGACAGGCGGGTGACCGACTTGCTCAGCTCCGACCCGGTGAGTCCCAGGTTGCGGAACGCGTTCATCGCGGCGACGTTCGTGTTGATGCGAAACGACATGCTGTGTGTTCCTCCGTGATCGTGCCGGTGATCCCGGCTCCTTGACCCCGTCCAGTTGCGACACCCTCCATCCTGTCGAATGCAGCCTGTCCGGCGGTCTACTGCAGAGTCTTGGCCCGCGCCGTGCCGAACCTACCTGTCAACTTTGCCTGCTTGAACCTGAAAAGCGATAAACTCGCACAAATACCTGCAACGAGTTATCTCTTAAAAGGCTGCAGTCGGCGCGGCTTATCAAGATTCCACGCCCGCGGCCTCGAAGGCCCAGGCAAGATTGCCGGGTTCCGATCGGGTCCGAAGGACCCCCCTCCCGACCGAGCCGGAGGACAATGCCTGTATGAACCTGAACGCCTACGTCTCGGCGCTGCGGAGGGATCTGCTGGAGGACCTGCACGCGGGCCGCGAACCGAGGGTGGGGACGTTCGACCCGAACGTTCTGAAAGAGGGGCGAACCAAGGCGCCGGCCCAGATGGGCGACTGCCGGTTCGAGCCCGACGCCATCCTCCTGGAGTTCGTGTTCCCCGAGGCCGGAGGACGGTCCACGGTTCTGACGGTGCGCGTCCCCTCTCCCGAGCGGATCGTCTACCTGCCGGTTCCCGAGTGGGTGGTGGAGGACGTGTGGCACGGCGAGGTGCACGGATCCTACGAGTTCGAGTCGGACGCCCGCCGCATGGTCTCGCATTTCCACGACCTGCTGACGCCCGAAGCCAACCGCGAGCTGTTCGGGCCCAAGCCGTGCAAGCATCGCGAGGCCTCTTGGTAAACTCGCCCGCGTGAACGCAGTCCTGGCCGAGCGGAAGACGCCGTCCGGGATCGTCCTCCAGCTGGTCCGGGGAGACATCACCGAAGAGACCACCGACGCGATCGTCAACGCTGCCAACGAGCGGCTGCAGCACGGCGGCGGAGTCGCCGGGCAGATCGCGCGCAAGGCCGGCGTGGCGCTCCGCGAGGAGTCCGAACGGTGGGTCCGCGAGAACGGGCCGGTGACGCACGCGGAACCGGCTTGGACCACCGCAGGGGAGTTGCCCTGCCGATGGGTGATCCACGCGGTGGGGCCGGTCTGGGGAACGGGCGACGAGGACCGCCGGTTGGCGCAGGCCGTGGAGGGTTCGCTCCGGGTGGCGGAGCGGATCGGCGCGAGGTCGATCGCTCTGCCGGCGATCTCCACGGGCATCTTCGGCTTCCCGCTGGAGCGGGCCGCAGGGGTCATCCTTCGGACGCTGTGGGGAGCTCCCCGCGAGCCGGACGGCTTGGAGGTCGTGCGCGTGGTCCTGTGGGACCAAGCGGCCGCCGATGCGTTCCAAGGAGCCTGGGAGGAGCTAGAGGGATGAATCGGAAGGTGACGCGAGGGAGGGTTCGCCGCCCATGACCACGTTCGTATCGACTTGGCGCGAACCCGGCGAGGTGGCCATCCGCGCCGCCTGGCGCAAGCGCACCGAGGGTGGCAGCCTCGTCGACTGCTTGGAGCACGGCCTCGCCGAAGCCGAGTGGGACGCGTCGCTGCTGGCGATCGGCCGCGGAGCTCTGCCCAACGCCGACGGCGAGGTGGAGCTGGACGCATCGATCATGGACGGAGCCACGCTCGAGGCCGGGGCGGTCTGCTCCCTGCGCGGCATCCTGCCGGCGATCTCCGTCGCCCGGCGGGTGATGGAGCGCACGCCGCACGTGATGCTGGCCGGAGACCAAGCCAGGCGGTTCGCGCTCAGCCAAGGGTTCGAGCCCACCAACCTGATGACGCCCGAGAACATCGCGCGGTACGAGCGGTGGTGCGAGGAGAACCGCCCCGGGATGCTGCACCACGTGCACGCCGTCGGGCAGCATGTGGGCGACACCATTACCATGCTGGCGCTCGAGGAGCCGGGGCACGTCGTGGCCGCCAGCAGCACCAGCGGGCTCCCGTTCAAGCTGCCCGGACGGGTGGGCGACTCGCCCATCGTCGGCGCCGGCATCTACGCGGACGACGAGGTGGGCGCCGCCGGTGCCACGGGCTGGGGCGAGGAGCTGTGGAAGGCGGTGGCCTCGTTCCGGGCCGTGGAGGAGATGCGCCGCGGCGCGTCGCCCCAAGAGGCGTGCGAGACGGTCGTGCGACAGATGATGCGCCGCCAACCGAAGTCCCGCGAGCTGGCGTGCGCGGTGTTCGCGATCGACCGACAGGGCCGGGTCGGCGGAGCGGTCACCGAAGGCGAGTTCCCCGTCTGGACCTGCCGCGACGGGCGGCTCGAGCTGACGGTGCACCGCGCCCCTCAGGCCTGAAGGCGTCCCATGGCAAGGCTGATCGGCACCGCGGGGCACGTCGACCACGGCAAGACCAGCCTCATCCGCGCGCTGACGGGCATCGACGCGGACCGGCTGCCCGAGGAGAAGCGCCGCAGGATGACCATCGACATCGGCTTCGCGCACATCGAGCTTCCCGGGCTGGGCGACGTGTCGATCGTCGACGTGCCGGGGCATGAGCGGTTCCTCACGAACATGCTCGTCGGGGCGCTGGGCACCGACGTGGCGCTGCTCTGCGTGGCCGCGGACGAGGGTGTGATGCCCCAGACGCGCGAGCACCTGGAGATCCTGGAGCTGCTGCCCGTGGAGAGGCTGGTGGTCGCCCTGACCCGGTCGGACCTTGCGGACTCCGACACCCGCGTGCTGGCCGAGACCGAGGTCCGCGAGCTGCTCGCCGAAACCCGGTTCGGATCCGAGGTTCCGGTCGTCGCCGTGTCGGCGGAGACCGGGGAGGGGCTGGAGGAGCTTCGCTCCCAGCTCGCCGAGGCCTTGGCGGATCGCGGCGAGACGCCCGATGGCCCCTGGTATCTGCCCATCGACCGGGCGTTCACCGTTCGCGGACACGGGTGCGTCGTCACCGGTACGCTGGCCCAGGGCGCGGTGCGCGCGGGCGACCCCGCGGTGCTGGAGCCGGGCGGCCGTGAGGTCCGCGTCCGCAGCGTCCAGGTTCACGGTCGGCCCGCCGACCGATCCGAGAAGGGCCGCCGCACCGCGCTGAACCTGGGCGGGGTGTCCGCCGAGGAGGTCCATCGCGGCCTGGCGGTCGGGTTCCCGGGGGTGCTGTTCCCTACGCGCTGCCTCGATGCCCGCGTCCAGTGGAAGAGGGGCGTGCAGAGGGTCCGGCACGGCATGCGGGTGCGGGTGGCCATCGGGTCCGCCGACGCGCTGGGCCGCCTGTTCCTGAGCGACCAGGACCCGAGCCTGATCCAGCTCCGGCTGGACGAGCCGGTGGCGTGCGCCCTGGGCCAGCCGCTGATCGTGCGGCGGCACAGCCCGCCGGACCTCTTGGCGGGGGGCAGGGTGGTGGTGCCGCTGGCCAAGCCGCGCCGCAAGTCGGAGCGTCCCGTCGCGGCGGCGCTGGAGGGCTTGGAGCTGGACGAGGCTCTGCTGCAGGCCGTCGGCTCCAGCGAAGGTGGCCAACCCATCGAGGAGGCCTGCCGGTTGGTCGGCCGCACCCGGCGAGACGTGGCCCCCGCGCTCGACCGGCTCCAACGGGCGGGACGTCTTCTGGCCTTCGACGACCTCCTGTTCACCCCGGAAGCCTTCGAAGCCGCCGCCGGCCGCTTTCTCGGTGCGCTGCGGCGGCTGCACGAGGAGCGTTCGACCGCGCCCTCGCACGCCCGCGAGCGGGTGGCGCAGCTCGCCGGGCTGCCTTGGTCGGGAAGGGCGCTGGACCGGATCCTCGCGCACCTCGCCGAACAAGGTCGGCTGGTGGTGGAGGGCACCCAGGTTCGGGACCCCTCGTTCCAGATTCCCCTCTCGGCGCGGCAGCGGCAGTTTCTGGACCGAATCAAGGCCGCGCTCGACGAGGCCGGCGTGAACGCGCCCTCGGCGCTCGACCTCGCACGGACGCTCGCAGTGCCCCCTCAGGCCGTCGAGGAGATGCTGAGGATCGGCGTCGACCGGCGGGAGATCGTTCGTCTGGCGGAGGGCCTGTTCTACACGCCGGAGACCCTGCGGGCGATCCAGCAGGCGGTGCGCAAGGCGCTCGGCGCGAGGCCGTTCACGGCCGCCGAGTTCCGCGACGCCCTCGGCACCAGCCGCAAGTACGCCATCCCGCTGCTGGAGCACTTCGACGCGGTGCGCTTCACCGTCCGGCGGGGCGATCAGCGGGTGCTGGCCAAGGGCGGCGAGTAGAATCCCGGCATGCCCGAGCCGCTGGTGGTGATCAGCACGGTGGATGCTGCCGTGCGCTCGATCTCGCAGATCGTGAAGCTGCTCCGAGAGGCCCGCCCGGGCACGGGCAAGCGCGCTCTGGAGGAGATGCGCGAAGAGATGGCCAACGGCTTCGAGGCGCTGCAGGCTTCGCTGGAGGAGGCCCGCTCGCAGCTGCAGGCGATGGCCGAGCGCCAGGCGGAGCTGGAGTCCCGCGTGGCCGCGCTGGAGGCCGCCGAGAGCAGCCGCCGCAGGCCGCTGTGGAGGAGGCTCCTCGGTCGCCTCCGAAAATCCTCCGAAATCCCCTGAATCCTTTCCGCCCGGCCCTGACTCCTAGGCATTAGGACCCAGATCGAAGGATCCAAGGTCCGGTTCGCACAGAGGAGTCAACACCGTGAATCTCAACGAAATCACCCCCGACAAGGTTGTGGACGCGCGCTCGATGGGTTGCCCGGGCCCGCTGCTCGAGGCCAAGAAGGCGATCGGCTCGGTCTCCGTCGGCCAGATCCTGGAGATCCAGTCCGGCGACCCCGGCAGCCGCGAGGACATCCCGGCCTGGTGCAAGAAGACCGGCCACGAGTACCTCGGCCTGGTCGAGCACGACGGCTACGACAGCCTGTTCGTCAAGCGCACCAAGTGACGGCCCACCGGGTCTGACCGCCAACGGAGGCCGAACCATGAAGGACCCCGATCAGTACAAGATCCTGATCCTGACGACCAACATCAGCTCGTACCCCGGAGCCAACACGGTCGGTCAGGCCCGGCTTCAGTATTCGCCCGGCACCTCCATCCTGCGCGTCCCCGATCCCGTGATGTTCCCCGAGGAGTTCTATCTGAACGCCTTCCGCAAGGGAGTGGACGGGATCATCGTGATGAGCAGCGGCTCGGACTGCCCCTATGAGGGCGCCTACCGCCGCCTCTCGGCGCGCATCCAGCGCGTGTACAAGCGCATGAAGGAGGAGGGCATCGACCCGTCCCGCCTCAAGCTCACCACGATCTGCACGGTCTGCAAGGCCGCGTTCCTCAAGGAGATCGCGGAGATGCAGCAGAACCTGCGGAAGCTCGAGGAGGCCGCCGCCAAGGCGTAGGAGAGCCACGATGATCGCCAACCATCCCGTGCAGAAGGCCGACGCGCTGGTCGTCGGAGCGGGCATCGCCGGACTGCAGGCCGCGCTCGACCTGGCCGACCAGGGCTTCCAGGTCGTGGTCGTGGAGCGGCAGCCGAGCATCGGCGGCCACATGATCAACCTGAGCAAGGTGTTCCCGACGCTCGACTGCGCGAGCTGCATCACCACGCCGCGCATGGCCAGCACCGCCCACCACCCCAACATCCAGGTTTTCACGTACACCGAGGTGGACTCGATCCGGCCCGTCGGCGAGCGCTTCCAGGCGACCATCACGCGCAAGCCCCGCTACATCGACGAGGACAAGTGCATCGGGTGCAAGCGCTGCGAGGAGGCCTGCACCGTGTACCTGCCGGACGAGTACGACCACTCGCTCGGCGCCAAGAAGGCGGTGTCCATCCCGTTCACCAACGCCATCCCCCAGTACCCGGTGCTCGACATGGAGGAGTGCTTCCTGTGCGGCGGCTGCGCCCGCGCCTGCCCCACGGACGCCATCGACTACCTGCAGCAGCCGGAGACGTTCCAGCTGGAGGTCGGCGCGGTGATCCTGGCCACCGGCTACGACATGACGCCGATGGACGCCAAGAGCCAGTACGGCGGCGGCAAGCTGCCGAACGTGATCTCGCCCTGGCAGGCCGAGCGGCTGCTCGCCCCGCACGGACCCTACGGCGGGGTGCTGCGGCCCTCGGACGGCAAGATCCCCGACAGCATCGCGTTCGTGCAGTGCGCCGGGTCGCGCGACGCCAGCCTGGGAGTTCCCTACTGCTCGCGCGTGTGCTGCATGTACGCGATCAAGCAGGCGATGCTGCTCTCGGGGTCGCTGCCGATCGCGGACATCACGATCTATTACATGGACATCCGGGCGTTCGGCAAGGGCTACGAGCAGTTCTACCAGAGCGCCAAGGCCATGGGCATCGAGTTCGTCAAGGCCAAGGTCGGCCGCATCCGCGAGGATGAGGAGCACAACCCGATCCTGCGGATCGAGCGCCAGGAGGCGGAAAGCGCGCCGGAGGAGGTGAAGCACGATCTGGTGATCCTGTCGCTGGGCATGGTGCCCGCGTGGATCCCCGACCGGGACGGCATCGTCCCGTTGGAGACCGGCTCCGACCGGTTCGTTCTGAGCCCGAAGCCCAGGATCTCCCCGACGCTCACCAGCCTGCCCGGCGTGTTCGCCTGCGGCGCGGCCACCGGGCCGAAGGACATCGTCGACACCATCGTCGAGGCGGGCGCGGCCGCCATGCAGGCCGCGGCCCACCTCCAGCGCAGCCTCGCAGGAGCGGCGAAATGAACGAAATCCCGAACGAGAACCCGGTCCACGGCACTCCGGAGCAGGAGGAGGTCCGCGTCGGCGTGTACGTCTGCCACTGCGGCGGAAACATCTCGGACGTCGTGGACGTGGCCAAGGTGGTCGAGGAGGTCGGCAAGCACCCGGCCGTGAAGGTCAGCAAGCACTACATGTTCATGTGCTCCGACCCCGGCCAGCAGCTGATCATGGAGGACATCCGGCGCAACGGCATCAACCGCGTGGTGGTGTCGGCCTGCTCGCCGTTCCTGCACGAGACCACCTTCCGCAAGGCGCTGCAGCGCGCCGGGCTGAACCCCTACCTGTACGAGCACGTGAACGTGCGCGAGCAGGTCAGCTGGGTGCACAAGGGCAAGCCCGAGTCCGCCACCGAGAAGACGGTCCGCCTGACGCTGGCTGGCGTCGAGAAGGTGGCCCGGCAGGATCCGCTGGAGGCGATCCGGGTGGAGGCCGAGCAGCACGTGGTGGTGATCGGCGCTGGCATCGCCGGAATGCGGGCCGCCGTGTCCGCCGCCCGCCGGGGCCTGCGCGTCACGCTGATCGAGAAGTCCGACCGCACCGGCGGACGCCTGAACGAGCTTTCCACGCTCTACCCGGACAACGAGTCGGCCCAAACCGTGGTGGACGAGCTGACCGCCATGGTGCGGTCCGACCAGAACATCGACCTGTGCCTGAACAGCCGGCTGACGATGATCGACGGGTACGTCGGCAATTTCACCGTGGGCTTCGAGACGCAGAGCCCCGAGGGGCCGGTGACCCGCCAGATCCGCGCGGGCGCCATCATCCTGGCCACCGGCTACCGCCACTACGAGCCGTTCGAAGGCGAGCTGGGCTACCGCCGAAGCCCCGACGTGCTGACCCTGCCGGAGTTCAACCGGCTGTTGGAGACCACCCCGCCGGGCGAGCTGATGCGGCTGAACGGCAGACCGATCCGGCACGTCGGCTTCGTGCACTGCGTGGGTAGCCGCCAGGTGGAGGGCGTGCACCAGCCCCAGCCGGACGGCAAGGTGAACGACTACTGCTCGCGGGTGTGCTGCACGGCCACGCTGCACGCCATCCACCGCCTGCTGGACAAGCACCCCGGCGTGCGCGTGTTCGACGTGTACCGCGACATCCGCACCTACGGCCGTGGCCACGAGGACCTGTACGAGAAGGCCAGCAAGCGCGGCGTGCTGTTCTTCCGGCACACTGAGGAGAACCAGCCCGTGGTGCAGCTGGACGCGTCGGCCAACGGCCGACCCAGGCACAGCGTGTGGGTCCAGGATGTGCTCACCTGGAACGAGGAGGTGGAGATCCCGGTCGACCTGATCGTTCTGGCGACCGGCATGATGCCGAACGACATCTCCGGCATCGTCCAGACGATGAAGCTGCCGGTGGGCGCCGACCGCTTCCTGCAGGAGGTCCACCCCAAGCTGAGGCCCGTCGAGGTGGCGAACAACGGCGTGTTCCTGGCCGGAACCTGCCAAGGCCCCATGGACGCCGTGGAGGCGGTGGCGGCCGGCGAGGCGGCGGCGGTGAAGGCGTCGATCCTGCTCTCGAAGGGCATGATCGAGATGGACCCGTTCGTGGCCCGCGTGCGCGAGGAGAAGTGCACCGGGTGCGAGCTTTGCCTGGCCGAGTGCGAGTACCGCGGCGCGCTGACGATGGCGGAGACAGGCGACGGCCGCAAGGTGGCTCGGGTCAACCCCGCGCTGTGCGCCGGCTGCGGCGCCTGCGCCGCGGTCTGCGAGCCACGGGCGATCGAGGTCGCCGGCTGGTCGCTGGACCAGTTCGACGCCATGGTCGACGCGCTGGTGGCGCACTAAGGGGGACGAAGATGGCTGAGGAAACCGCCAAGAAGACCAGCCGCGCCCTGGAGCAGCTGAAGCAGCTCCGCTCCGAGCGCGCCGAGGAGAACAAGAGGAAGGCCGAGCGGCAGAAGGAGCAGAACCGTCTGCAGAAGGCGGTGCTGGACGCCCTGGGCGACGGCGAGCGCACCGTGCCCGAGATCGCCGAGGCCGCAGGCATCGACACCCAGACCGCGCTGTGGTGGGTCACGGCGCTGCGCAAGTACAACAAGGTCGAGACCGCCGGCAAGCGCGGCGACTACCCGACCTATCGGAGGAAGTAGCCATGGCCGTCACCGTCCAACCCGAGGTTCTCGACGACATCAAGCGGTACGGTGCGTTCGACATCTCCGCGTGCTTCCACTGCGGCAACTGCACCGCGGTGTGCCCGCTCAGCGACCAGGCCGGGTCGTTCCCGCGCAAGCTCATCCGCCTCGGCCAGATCGGCGACCGCAAGAGACTCGCCGCCAGCCCCGAGGTGTGGCTGTGCTACTACTGCGGCGAGTGCAGCGAGACCTGCCCGCGGCAGGCCGAGCCGGGCGAGTACATGGCGGCCCTGCGCCGCTACGCCATCGCCGCCGCCGAGCCGACCGGCCTCGCCAGGCTGATGTACAAGTCGGTGGGGCTGTCGGTGCTGGTCACGCTGCTGGTGGGCATCGTGCTGGGCCTGTTCCTGCTGGCCCGCCCCGCCGAGGCGCAGAACTTGCCCCACGTGCAGGCCTGGATGTTCGACCTGGTGCCCTACGAGACGATCCACAACCTGGGCATCGCGGTGTTCGTCATCGCCGGCCTGACGATCCTTCTCGGCTTCGGACGAACGCTGCGAACGATCTGGCGCGGACCGGACGGCCAAGGCCTGGGCAAGGTCAAGGCGTCCGACCTCCTGCGCGCCCTGAAGTGGACGATGGCCGAGATCGCCACCATGAACCGCCACCGCGAGGAGGCGGACAGCGCGTCGGCCAGCCTGCCGGCGTGGCTGAGGGCGAGCATGGCGCACCGCCTCATCATGTACGGCTTCGCCGGCCTGCTTGTGGCCACGACGCTCGACTTCGTGTTCATCACGCTGCTTCCGCTGGGCTTGGTCACGTTCTGGCCGGCCCGGATCATCGGCATCGTCGGCGGGTTGGCGATGATGGTCGGCGTGGTCGGCGCCACGTGGCGGCGCATCAAGAAGCTCGAGAGGAACGTCGCCCGCTCGGCCTTCGCCGATTGGTGGGTGGTGTTCTTCCTGTTCGTCCTCGGCGCCACGGGCTTCTGGCTGACGGGCATCGTCACCGTCCGCCCGGAGAAGAGCGTGGCCTACGACATCGTCCTGCTGGTGCACGCGGCGATGGCCATGGAGCTGGTGCTGCTGATGGCGCTCACCAAGATGGCGCACATGCTGTACCGGCCGCTCGCGCTGCTCGTGTACCGCATCAAGACCCAACCGCCGGCCTGAGCCGGCCCCGACCAACCCCACCGAGAGAGAGGAAGAGAGCCATGTCGACGATTGGAAACGCACCGAGTTTGGAGTCTCTCGCCGAGCAGGTCTCCCGCCTGCAGGCCGAGCTGGAGCAGGTGAAGGCCAACCAGCCCGAGGACAAGCTGTCCATGGTCGTGATGAGCGGCGACCTCGATCGCCTGCTGGCGGCGTTCATCATCGCCACGGGCGCGGCCGCCATGTTCGAAGAGGTCGTGATGTTCTTCACCTTCTGGGCCACGCCCGCCCTGCGCGACCCGAAGAAGAACCCGCCGAAGAAGGACTTCATGGCGCGCATGTTCGGCTGGATGCTGCCCAAGGGAGCCAGCAAGCTGAAGCTCAGCAAGATGCACATGGCCGGCATGGGCACCGGCATGATGAAGGGACTGATGCGCAAGAAGGGCGTGCTGTCCCTGGAGCAGCTGATGCAGAGGGCCGCCGAGTCCGGAGTGAAGATCTACGTGTGCCAGATGAGCATGGATCTGATGGGCATGTCGCTGGACGAGATGATCGACTACCCGGACCTGAAGCCCGCAGGAGTCGCCAAGTTCCTGGCGGAGGCGGGCACCAGCAAGAGCACGCTTTTCATCTGAGCTCTCTCTCGTGCGAACGGGCGTCCTCCCGGCTTGCCGGGGGGCGCCCTTCGTCGCCGGTCCTCAGACAACCCCCGCAGAGCGGGAGTACGCGGGGCACAGGCCACGATGCCGGCGGCAGGCTGATCAGAGCATTTGACTCATCAAATTCATGTACGGTCCCGGACCAACCGATCCTATCCAGTGGGGAGGAGTTGATGAGAATAGTTGCTCTGTCGCTGGCCGCCAAGATCGCGCTTGGGTTCGCGGCCGTGCTCGTGGCCATGGTGGTTCTGGGTGGAAACGCCGTTCGCAACGCGATGACCTCTCGGGACACCCTTCAGGTGGTGGCGGACCAGCACGCGGTGGCCGCCGCCAACATCCAGACCCTGCGCCACGAGATGGCCGAGTGGCTCCAGCTCTACTACAGAGCGTTCGCAGAGACCGAAGACCAGATACGGAATCGCGTCCTGCTAGACGCCAAGGAGCCGCGGGAGGCCATCAAGGCCCTTCTCGCAAGCCTCCGAAAGACCATGCCGGAGCGAGGACGGGAGTTGGACCATGTCACCGAGCTGTACACACGATCGCTCTCTTACGCCGAGCAGGCCGAGGCGGCGCTGAGGGAGGGCGATCTGGGAGACTCCCTCAGCCTGCTGAACGAGAAACTCGAGCCGACGCTCGTCCAAGAGATGGAGGCCGAAGTCGTCAAGCTCGAGGAGTCCGTCAACCGCGAGTTCGAAGCCGCGAAGGCCGGGGCTTCGCATCAAGCCGCCAACGCCGTTACGGCGACGATCGGGTTGAGCATCGTCGGAGTCGCTCTCGCGCTGGGGACGTGTCTCGCGGCAACCCGGCTGATCCGCCGCCGCTCCCAAGACATCCTGGCGGCGGTGGACACCGTGACCGAGGCGGCGATGCCCTCGCTTCAGGAGGCGCTCGCTTCCCTGGCAAGGGGCGATCTCACCCATCGCGTGACCACGAGCCTCCCCGCCATCGACCCGGGCGTTCAGGACGAGTTCGGCAGGATCGCTACCGGCATGCGTCGCGTGGTCGAGAGCGCCGAGCGGTCGTTGGCGGCGCTGGAGACCTGCCGATCGCAGTTGGCTGCCGCCTTCACCCAGGTCGCGGGAACCGGCGCACAGGTGTCCGAGAGCGGATCGGCCCTCGATGCTTCCGCGGAGGACACCGCTCGCCTCTCCAGCGAGATCACCGCATCGGTGGCCGAGGTCGCACAAGCGATCGAACAGTCGGCACGCAGCACCCAGGAAATCGCATCCGCCAGCGAGCAGCTGGCGGACTCCGCATCCAGGGCAGCCTGCGACCTGCAGGACCTGATGGACAAGATCGCCCGGGTACAGCGCGGCAGCGAACTGCAGGCAGAGAGCAACAACGCCGCCGAGGAGCAAGCCCAGAACGGAGGGGACACCATCGATCGCCTGCTCACAGCGATGGCGGACATCCAGACACAGGTCTCGTCAGCCTCGCAAGCCGTTCAGCAGCTCGGCGCGCGACAGGCGCAGATCGGGCAGATCGTGGAAACGATCGCGGAAATCGCCGAACAGACGAACCTGCTGGCCCTCAACGCCGCGATCGAGGCCGCTCGCGCCGGCGAACACGGCCGAGGGTTCGCCGTCGTCGCCGACGAGGTGAGGAAGCTGGCGGAGCGTTCGAGCGCCGCCACGAGGGAGATCGCCGACCTGATCTCGGACGTTCGGACGCACCTTGGGCAAGCAACCGTGCAGATGGACGCCTGCACCCAAGCGGTGGCTGCGGGAGCGGAGCAGGGCGACGGAGTGCGCGATGCCTTGCGCCTGCTGGGGCAGGCGGTCGCCGAGAGCCGCAGGCTGGCCACGGACAATGCGGCGGTGGTCTCCGAGATGGCCTCGGCCGCTGGCAGACTGACCGACATCGTGGCGCGGGTGGCCTCCTTCGGCCAAGAGACGGCCGCCTCAGCAGAGGAGCTGAACGCGGTGACGGAGGAGATCGCGGCCTCGGCCCAGCAGGTCGGCAGAGCAGCCCAGACTCAGAACCAGCGCATCGCGGACGTAGCGAGGGAGTCGACCCGACTCAGACTCCTGTCGGAGCAACTGGACGAGCTGCTGTCGCAGCTCCGTCTCGAGACCCAGAGCGCTCGGCTGCGCGCCGCATAGCCCCATCACAGAGCAAGACGGATCGGGCGAGTCCGCAGGCGACCGGCCCGATCCGCGCTTGGTCCGCGCGCACAAAACCCCAACGGCGGGATCTCAGTGCAACGATTGTGCTTTGCTCTCCCGAACGCAAAAATCATAGCACCGGCCCCGCTCGCTGGCGGGGCCTGGGGTCTTCTCGGGCTACTCCACCAGCTCCACCAGGGC